>Ga0334890_1004889_pt1 | contig 11878 bp, 10 predicted proteins | sample GraSluR1_MG_3_FD_207220 | JGI IMG/M metagenome (GOLD analysis project Ga0334890, IMG submission 207220) | Sludge microbial communities from methane-producing bioreactor in Wageningen University, Netherlands - Granular Sludge_31_08-R1 | ecosystem: Engineered > Bioreactor > Anaerobic >... | reverse complement strand
CGGTCCCCTTCACCTTACCTTCCCACGACTCCAGGAGGGCGAAGTCCGGTATCTCGAGACCATCGATCTCCGCGGCGAGGGTTTTGTGCTCCCCGGCCAATTCCCTCTTGGCCTCGGCCCATTTCTCGGCCGTGATAGTCAGGCGCGGAGTGGTCCGGTAGTCCAGCTCGGCCGCCGGGCCCTCAAATGGCGGAAGGGTTACAGGCCTCGATGGAAGGGGGTTACCGCCACCCGGCGTGCGGGAGGCCCCCTGACCATCCATGAGGATGGGGAATTGTAGGCGCTCGAGAACCTCGTTCTTGGGCGAATTCAGTCCGAAGAAAAGGAAGTGATCCCCCTCGTTCTTCGCCTTCAACACCCAGACGCGACTAGTCTTACCTCGGGCGTCCCTGTACGTACCCATGTCGACGTATTCGAAGGCATTTTCCACATCAACCTCGTAGAACCATTTGCCCCTGGATTCATCCTCTTCGAGAACCACGGCGACAGGCTCTCCCACGTCGACCCTGCCCTCACGATTGTCGCGGTCGAGCACGACCTTTACGGGAAAGCCCGCTATCCGCTCGATTTCACTCGATCTATCCGGCGCCTCGGGCGCGACGGGCGCGGGCGCGGCGGGCGAGGCGGGCTTACCCGGTAGGCACGCCGCGCCCAGGGATGAAACGGCGCACAAAAGGACGGCAAACAGGGCTACTGTCAATCTACGCATTGTCTGTACCTCATCCCCTCTATCCGGCGGGCCCACCCCGCCGGGCTGGATTGCGTCTCACTGACCCAGGCGATCAGACGCTCCACCTCAGCGTATGTTCCGCGGCATATGTACCGGGGCGGTATGTTACGGGGAGGAAGCCCCGCGCCGTGGGAGTATCTCATTTGGAGCAGAGCGCGATGAAGTACCTCATACCGAACGCGCCGCAGCCAGAATCTGGCCCGCACAGCTCGGGAACCGGCGCCTCCGCGCGTCGTCGGAAACATTGGAGCGTTCATTGGAGTGTCCAATAGAAACCGGGTAGGTGGTTGTGTTGAAGGCCTTATCTGAACTGAATGCCCCAGTAGGGCGGGGTTTACTTGCCGCAATCATACTGCTCTTGGTTGCCGCCCTTCTCGGCGGGGTTCTCGCCGGGTGCGCGGATGACATCACCAAGCCCAAGAATCCCGCGAGCCCACCAACGCAGTCCGAGGGCGCGCCGGAGACCCCCGGCGAACCGCCGGATAAGCCGGTCGAGCCATCCCCTGCCGGAGAGGTCGAGTTCAAAGAGATAGCCTCATATGAGGTGGACGGCGAGCTGTGGACAATCAACTTCAAAGACACGGTGTCCCCCGACGGGAAATGGGTTCTCGCAACCCAGTCTGACGCCAAGGGCGTGAGGATGGTCGCGCTGCCCCTGGACGGTAAGGCGGGCGAAGCACGCGCGCTGCACTACGCGGATCGCGAGTGGACGTCCAACCACATGTTCGGATACTACCCGCTTGGATGGGTATCCGAGACACAGTGCCTGTTCGTCGTGCAGGGATGGCAGAACATCGGACCCCACAAGGGTAAGCGGGGCGTAGCGGTGTTCCGGGGCGACGTGGGCAAGGACCCGGCAGCGGTCGAGGAGGCCGGTTTCATCGCCCTTTCCGAGGGACTCTTGAACTCGGGCGGCTTCTTCCCAGCACAGAACAAGGCGTACCTCCACGTCCCCAAGGCTATCTGGGAATTCGACGCCGCCAACAACGGCCTCAAAAAGATCAAGGGCGATCTGCCCACATACGAAGGACTGTTCTACGCCAAGCAGTCGCCTGACGGGCGCTACTTCGTCTACGATATTCGCGAAAAGGACGCCTACGGAATCTACCTGTTTGATACGCAGACAGGTCGGCAAGAGCCGCTCTTGCCCGCGGGTGAGACGATGAGTTTCTACCCGTTCTGGTCACCGGACGGCAAGTACGTCGCGGCATATACTGTGAAACTGAAGAAAGATGTAAAGGCCCCGGGGCCCGGACAGCCCGTCGTCTGGCAGGATTACGACATACTGGAGGGCGAGGACGGGCCCCAGACGGCGTGCGACTCGATAACCGTCGTCGGCCTCGATGGGAAAATTGCGCAAAGCATCAGGGTCGAGGGCAAGAAGATCTCTACCTTCAGATGGGGCTCGGGCTCGAATGCCATCGGCTTCACGGCCGGGCGTATCGGGACGGGCGCCGGTGGAGTCGAGCAGGTCATTCACGATAGCATGTGGCTTACCTCATCGGGCGACGCGCTCAAGGACGGCGCGAGCGGCGAGCCTTTCAAGGTAGTCGATATCGCCCCAGCCAAAGAGGGCGAGAACGTCTACGTGATGGTGGACACGGTCGATTCCGACGGGGGTGGGATAATATACACCGAGTACGGAGACGACAAGATCTTCACGAAACACGTTCGCCTGGAATCGTCAAGGGCCGAACCGGACGCGGTGGAGGCCGGATTCGAGGGCTGGGGCATGGAGTACCTCTCGAATGACCCCATGGTGGGCGTCCTCAGTAATCCGCAGTGGTCGGCCGTATACGCCTTCCAGCCTCGAGGCTGGAACGAGGTGGCGCGCTTCGAACCGAACAGGCAGACGCTCGTGCTGGGCTACAACGACGATGTTCTCGCCGTGGCCAACTGCCCCCTGTGGAATCCCGACATGGCGAAACCGGGTGCCAAGGTGGAGAAGTCCACGATAAAGGCATACAAAGTGGTTGTGGGCGGCGCCAGGTAGCGTTGAGTCACCGGTTGCGCTGAATCACGGAGTGAGCACCCCCGGGGGCGGACTGCCTCCGGGGTTTAGCGTAATTATGACGCAATTTCGTCATCTCATCCGTTCGTTAATCCTCCTCCGGCATATCACGATAGAGTTACCGAATGCATTTCATGCACTCCCGGAGGGATCGATGATGAAGATCCAGTCAATCGCGGCAAAGCTCATAGTGGCTTTCTTGCTCGTCATATGCATTTCCGGATCGTCTGGATTGATACTGGCCGCGCGACTTGGAGCGACAATCGCGGACTACAAACAGGTGGGGGCGCTCAATGAGGGAGACTCCGCCGTATCCGCCTTGCTCACAGGAATGTGGAAAGCGGCGGCGTGCGCCAGAGGGTATCTCGTCACGCGTAACCCCGCCCTCCTGCACAACTATGAAGCCGGAATGGACGGCGCGAAACATGCGTGCGATGAGTTCATCTCGCTGTCGCTTTCGGATGAGGATAAGCAATTGGCATCCCAAACGCTGGCGCTTATGAATGATTACGCCGAAGTCAGCAATGTGGCTATTTCACTGACGCAGCAGGACAAAGCAGGGGAAGCAGCCGTGCTCGTGGCAGCGAAGGGATCGCCGCTGATGGAGCAGATTCAGAAAAACACCGAGATTTTGAGCCAACGCGCAAGTATGGCGGCCGAGCAGAAGACACAGGCCGCGAACGTGGCTGCTGAGCGGGCGCTCATGGTCGGGTATATCGCACTGGTGGTCTCAGTGTGCGCCGGGATCCTCGTCGCCGTATTGGTCGCCGGATCCCTCTCAGGTCCAATCATCAGATTGGCACGTGTGGCGGATGAAATCGCAAAGCGCAAGTTGAGCGTCAAGGTGCCCTCCGTCAAGTCCCGTGATGAGGTCGGTAGGCTTGCCAAGGCGTTCCAGGCAATGATCACCAACCTGAGAGAAGTCATCCTTCAGGCGTCTCAGTCGGCGGAGCACGTGGCCGCATCCAGCGAAGAATTGTCCGCGACCGCGGATCAGGTGGCGGCCGCGATCAATCAGGTGAGCACCACCGTTCAGGATGTTTCCAGAGAGACTGTGGCGCAGGCCGAAGGCGCGAGGGAAACCACTGTCGTGCTGAAACAGCTAGGTGACGCCATAAACCAGGTGGCCCAAGGGGCCCAGAGCCAGTCGAGGAGCCTGGCGCAGGCGGTTGAGACGGTCACCGCCATAGTTGAGGCCGTCCGGGAGGTGGAGGCGGGCGCGAAGAAATTGGCGTCGGCGTCGGATAACTCGAGGGTATCCGCTGCGACAGGACGGGAGGCCGTGGCCAAGACGGTCACCGGCATGGAACTCATCAATGAGACGAGCAACAGAATAAACGCGAGCATAGAGGATCTCGCCGCACGTTCCCAGAAAATCGCCGAGATCGTCCAGGTGATCGACGATATCGCCGATCAGACGAATCTCCTGGCGTTGAACGCCGCCATCGAAGCCGCCAGGGCCGGGGAGCACGGACGCGGGTTTGCTGTTGTGGCTGACGAGGTGAGGAGGCTCGCCGAGAAGTCGAGCAGATCCACGAAAGAGATAGAGGATCTCATAACCGCCATAAGAACGAGTACAGACGCCGCCGTCAAGGCGGTGAGCGACGGCTTGTCCGCAGCGAAGGAGGGCATGGGAGTCGCGTCGGAGGCCAGGGTCCTCCTCGAAGGGATAGTGGCCACCGTCAACGAGGCCGGCGGCCAGTTCCACACAGTCCAAACTGCGATAGATCGCGTGCGCGCCGCAAGCAACGATGTCATGGCGTCAGTGGACGCCGCGGCGGCCGTGGTCGAAGAAAGCACGTCCGCGGCGGAGGAGATGGCCGCCTCAAGTTCTCAGGTCATGAACTCGGCGGGCCAGATCGCCAAGGGCGCGGAGCGCAACGCGGCTTCCGTTGAAGAGGTCTCGTCCTCGGCCGAGGAAATCAATGCATCGGTAGAAGAAATGTCCGGTTCAACGCGCGCCCTCGCTGAAATGGCCGGGCAACTCAAATCGATAGTGAGCGCCTTCGAACTATAGCTCCCATCGTACCGGCCGCGATGTCGGGCCCGTGCCTGTCATGCCAGAGCGACGCGAATACCCCCGGCCGGAGACACCGGGGGGCACGTTTACGCCCTCAGGCTCAATGGGCGGACCCGACGATGGCGGCCGCCTCGATGAGAGCCTCCGTATGTATCAGCGACTTGGGGATGACAGCCCTAACCGTCATCTTCGGGTCCACGACCTGGCAGATCCGAAGATCCACGGCGAGGCTCGCCACCATGTACGCGTCCTCCCAGGAGACCCCCAGCCCTCGACTCAAAAGAGTCACGGCCTGGTCTGCGGCTGCGGCCCCCGCGTCATATAGTGTGCCGGCCGAGGCCACCACCATAGTCGAATCCCTCGTGTCCACCATCGGCCATTCGGTGGCCTTGCCCTCGATTACGTCTATCTGAATGATGGCTTCCCCCGCGACTTCGAGACCGCTCCCGCAGAGTTCGCCGTCTCCCATCGCAGCGTGGCAATCGCCCATCGCAAGCAGGGCGCCTCTCTGCCTAACGGGGAGGTAGACCCTGGAGCCCTCCCCTATGTCGGCGTTGTCCATGTTCCCCCCGTGCTTCCACGGTATGATTGTTCGGAGTTCGCCGTCTTCGTCCGATGGAGCGACACCGATTACGCCTATCATCGGTTTGATGGGAACAGCCACTTCCCCTATGTAACAGGCTCCGCTCCTGATCGGCAGGATACGGGTAACCGTCCTCGTCAATCTGTCACCGAGTATGCCCTCTCCCTCGACCACCCTGATGATCCCCCGGGAAGAGACGGTAAGGGCAAGGATACTCACCTTCAGAAGGTCGCCCGGTTGCGCCCCGTCCACGTAGATCGGCCCTGTGGCGGGGTTGATCTTGGAGAAGTCCACCTCGCACATTGGTTGGTCTTCCCTCGTGATCTGCCCCATGTAACAGTCGTTCATGATCACCTTGATGATTTCGCCCGGCGTCACTCTTTCCACCGGCTCCATACAGGGCTTGAAGGAATGGATCGCCTTTGCGTTCTCAATGACCTTCACACCTATGCCTCCTCTTGCGGATCGACCGCACGACGCCTACAACGCCCAGAAAGCACACGAACAGTATTCGACCCCGACGGCGATGATCCCTCACGCACTGTAACAGCAGATCTCGCCGGAGTCATTCAGGGGTGATAAGCGCGGGAAACGCAGGGGGTAAGCGCGCCAGACCACCAATCTGGGTTGAGGAACGACCGGTGGTCTGGCCGCGGCCCCGGGCGGCATGCCGGAGCCGCTCAGTTGCCGAAGAATAACAGGATAAGGACCAGGAAGAGAATGAACGCGAAGTTGCCGCCGAACAATCCGCCGCCACCACCGCCGAAAAGGCCGCACTTGCCTTCCACTTAGCCCACCTCCAAGGAGTGATTTGCGTTACATGGTATGCCCCCCGGATGAAAGGGTGACATAAGCCGCGGGGAAACGAATCGCTTAACCCTCTTCCCGCAGCCGACAGCGATGTCTTCCCCCTTACGCCATGATGTGTCAAATATAGTTGATATTATGTCGGAAATCGATTACACTATCAGTGGGGGTGATGGCGTGCCGAAGAATCTGCGGCTCAAGGCCGCGCGAGCCTCGAAGGACATGTCGCAGAAGGATCTGGCCGAATCAGTCGGTGTCACCAGGCAGACGATCAACGCCATCGAGTCCGGCGACTACAACCCCACTATCAGACTGTGCATGGCCATATGCAGGGTTCTCGGCAGGACTTTGGACGATATTTTCTGGGAGGTTGGCGGCGATGCCTAGTGAGGGGAGCGGCGAGCGTCCGGAACGAGAACGCCTTGACGAAATGCAGGTCCGGATCAGAGATAGGATCGGCAACCAGTCACTTATGATTATCTTCTACGCCCTGCTAGTAAACATAGGGCTTGAGGGCTTCGGATTCAAGTGGCTTCCATATCCCTTGAACATATTCATCATCATGCTGTTTTCCATGGGCCTTTACCTTGCGAGGACCGTGTGGTCGGGGGCGTACGCCGGTCCAAGGGACAGAAACTGGCTTCGTATATCGGTGGCCTGCGCGGTGATCTCCGCTGCCATTTCGGCGGCAATCATATACGCGCACGCGCGTTCGGCGGCACATCCGGAGAATTCCGCGGATGGAGGCGGAATACTGGTGTTCGTGTCGTCGCTGGCCATCATGGTGACGGTGCTGGTTGCCGGGATAGTGTCCCGTTGGAGGAGCGGTAAGGGGGAATAGCCTCCTTGAATGCCGGAATGTCAAGAGCACGCAAGACGAAGACAATGGCAGTCCCAGCGAAGACAGGCAGAATGCGGGGGGACAGTGAGGAGAGGGATTGGTACAATGCCAAGAACCCAGTTGGGTAAATGGTCGGCAGGATTGTGCATTGCTTTCGTCATTCTGATCCAAATGAAACTGTGGGGCCTCAACCCCATGCCGACGTTTTCCATTGCTGCTTTGGGATTGGGGGGCTTTGCCGCCGGCCTTGTCGCGATCGTCAAGAACAAGGATAGATCGGCATTGACGTTTCTATCTATCCTGGTCGGTTTACTCATTGTACTTTGGATTTCTGCCGAGCTGATTTATCCGCACTGACTCGCGCTTAAGTACAGCGACTCCGAGGCGGTTCTTGGTAGTGTAATCTCCAGCGACGGGTTATTGTCACCCGGTGTGAGCTCTGGTAACGGGTCGGCTCCTGAGACTGTGACATCTACCGACGGTCATGCGCAAAACCCTGTGAAATCTAGCCACAGGTCGGCCGGGAGACCGTGAAATCCGCTGACGGTCGCGCGGGAACCGAGGCATCCGGTATCTGTTCGGGCTCTTCGGTAGCTTTGCAGACGTGCAACCGGGGCCGCGACTTGATCACCGTGCTTCCGTAGTGTAGAATGATGTAGCGACCTGCGTGGATGTTGCGCGCCTGTAGCTCAGGGGATAGAGCACCTGCCTTCTAAGCAGGGAGTCGCAGGTTCGATTCCTGCCAGGCGCGCCAAACAAAACGATGGCTCACACGCAGCGGCATGTGTTATGAGACAATTGGATACACCTGATTTGTGGTGAGTGTAGCTCAACTGGTTAGAGCGCGGGACTGTGGCTCCTGAGGTTGCGGGTTCAACTCCCGTCACTCACCCCAATAATATCGGACGGCGCCTTAAGGGCGCCGTTGTTCTATGAGCCGTCGCGTCGGCGCAGTCTACCTGTACCTCGGCTGGTTCTTGCTCTCCTCGTAATATGCCTCCGGACCGATCTCCTTCATCCGGGTGTTCATGGCGATCCAGCGGGCCTCCATGTGAGCATCGAAATTCGTCTTATTGCAGGGGAATTCCTTGCACTCGTAGCAGAAGTCCATTTCCCCGGCCTTGTAGCACTCGGCCACCCCGCAGTCGGGCTTAATGCACTGCCCGCGCCGGCATCCCTGGCAATAGCCTACCGCCAGGTAGTCGAGCAGGGCTTTGAACTGCTTCCAGTTCCCGAACTGCGGCATGTTCATCTTCGTGAACCTCTCCGCGAAAACGTCGAAGTTGCCGAATTCCTCTTTGAGAGCCCGCGCGTGCCGTACGATCGGCCCGTCCCGGTACGCAAAGCACCTTTCGCAGCTCAGCCCACACGGGGCCAGCGCATTCAACACACGTTCGCAGGTCGCCGCCATTTGGGTCCCCGCCTTTCAGTTAATTGTGGAACGCGATTGTGGAACGGGGAACTCTGGATGGGCACAACGATCCGGTGTCCTGAGCTACTTCTGGATAGCCAAGTCGAGCACCTGGTTGATTGAGAATCCGTCCACCCGCAGATACCAGAGGGCGGAGTTCAACAGCGCCGACAGCGGCAGGAGGCCGATTATCTCGGTCCCCACGATCTCGACCCCATACCGGCGGGCCTCGGCCCTCACCATTTCCAGTACCCTGTGCATCGGAGTGCGCTCGTGATCGAGGAGATTCATCGTGACCTGCGCCAGGTTCTTCTCCTTGATGAACACCCCCTTGGCCTGCACGCTCACCAGGCCGCCGCTCGACTCGCGCACGGCCTTCGCGATGGCGGAGGCCACCTTGACATCGGGGGTATTGAGATTGGCGTTGAACGCGACGAGGAACCGCCTCGCCCCGACCACGGTGGCGCCGGCGCTCGGGTGCATCCGAGGTTCGCCGAAATCGGGGCGCCCCTCCGGTTCACCTATTGTCGCCTTGAGCCCCTCGTACTCGCCCCTTCGTATGTCGGGAAGCCGCCTGCGGTCCGGCCTCGCGGCGGCCTCGGCGTAGAGATATACGGGTATATTCAGCTCGGCGGCGATGCGGGCGCCGACGCGTCTCGCCATCTCCACGCAATCCGCAATAGTCGCGCCACGGACGGGCACAAACGGCACGACGTCCGTCGCGCCGATCCTCGGGTGCTCGCCGTGGTGTTTTTCCATGTCTATGAGTTCGGAGGCTTTCTTCGCGGCCCTGAACGCGGCCTCCTCGACCGCCGCCGGCTCGCCGGCGAACGTCACCACGACCCTGTTGTGACTCTGGTCGGGCGCGTGGTCGAGCAACACCACATCGTGTACGGAGCGAATCTCATCCAGAATTGCCTCGATCACCTGCATGTCGCGCCCTTCGCTGAAGTTGGGTACGCATTCCACGATCCTGTCCAAAACGGCACCTCCCAATAATAGTGCGACCGTCTATGCCGACGCAGTCCTTGTCCCCCGCGTGCGCAGTAGGTAGTGGCCGCCGCCCACTATCAAGAACAATGCGCCAAATACGTCCGTCACCAGTCCTGGATCTATTAAACACACGGCTGCCGCAAACATGCAAATCTGTTCGAAAGTGGTGACAGGCGACCTCCACTGCTTCTGCGCCGCGACGGCCAGGCACCACACTCCAACCCCGCCGGAGAGCATCGCCCACAATAACCTGCCGATTTCGACGTTTTCCATCAACAGGATCGGCTGATAGACGAACAGGTACGGGATTATCAGGCCGGCCAGCGCCAGTTTGAGCCCCGTGAGCGCCACCTGCGTCGGGTTCGCCTTCGCTATGCCCGCCGCGGTGTACGAGGTCAACGCCACGGGCGGTATCACGCAAGATAACGTGCCGTAGTAGAACACGAAGAAGTGGGCGGCCAGCGGTAGGACTCCCATCCTCACCAGGGCGGGGGCCGCCACGCTGGCTGTGATGATGTAGCACGCCTCGGCGGGCAGACCCATGCCCAGGCACATCGACGCGAGCATAACCAGCACCAGCGCCAACCAGAGTCTGCCCAGAGCGAGTCTCATGATGTTGAGGGCGATCACCTGGCCGAGGCCGGTCATCGCCACGGACCCCACGATGAAACCGACGACGGCGCACGAAGTCCCTACCGAGATCGCCGCGCGGGCGCCCTCGTCGAGCGCCTCGAGCATCTTCGGCAGGGTGAGGCGCGTGGATCTCCTCATGAAACTCGCCACGACGGTGGCGATCAGGCCGAAGAACGCGGCGTACAGCGGGGTCAGGCCGCGCATCAACAGGGTGACGATCACCACCAGGGGCAAGAGCAGGTGCCAGCCCTCAGCCATCACCCGCCTCAGATTGGGCAGGCGGTCAACCGGCAACCCCTTCAGCCCCGTCTTTTGCGCCTCGAGGTCCACCATTAGGAACACGGCGAAATAGTAGAACAGCGCGGGGATGAACCCGGCCATCATCACGCGCAGATACGGAATGCCCAGGAAGCTCGCCATTATGAACGCGGCGGCCCCCATGATCGGAGGCATCAGGATGCCGCCCGTGGACGCCACCGCCTCCACGGCCCCCGCGAAATACGGCCTGTAGCCGACGCTCTTCATTAGCGGGATCGTGAACGTCCCGGTAGTCACGACGTTCGCCTGGGCGCTGCCGCTGATCGTCCCCATGATCGCGCTGGCGAACACGGCCACCTGCGCGGGGCCGCCCCGCATCCGCCCCGCGAACGACAGGGCGAAGTCGTTGAAGAACTTCGCGGTGCCGGTCTTGCTGAGAAAGGCCCCGAACACGATGAACATGAACACGTATGATGACGACACCATCAGCGTGACCCCGAACAACCCCTCATCGGTGAAATACATCCTGTTGAGAATCCTGAGCCACGTGAATCCCCTGTGGGCGAATGGCCCCGACAGCAGGTATCCGTACCTCGCGTATAGCAGGAACAGGATCGCTAGGCCCGGGAGGATGTTCCCGATTGTCCTGCGGGCGCCCTCGAGCACCAGTAGCACTGCCACCAGCGCCACGATATAGTCGACTGGCTCCAGCACCAGGGCTCTCGCCACTATCGAGTCATACATGAAGTACAGGTATAGGCCCACCCCGGCGGAGAGGAGGGCGAGCGCCGCGTCGACGGCCGAGAACCTCCTCTGGTCCGAGCGCTTGCCCGCCGGATATAGCAGGAATGTCAGGGACAGCATCAGCGCCAGGTGAATCGCGTTTCGCTTGATCGCGATCATCAGGGAGAAGCTGTTCATCCAGATATGGATCAGGGCGGCGGTCACGGATAGTATCGCGACCGCCCTCATCTGGCCGCCCTCAAGGGTCCTCTGGGGGGCTGGTTCCGCCATTTTCATTTGAAACCGGCCGAGCAATCCAGGACTCATGACGATCCCCCTTTTGATATGGACCGGGGGCGTTCGGAGGCGCCCCCGGTAACGATGGCCCTACTTGGCCTCCGGAGGTATGAGGTTGGCGGGGACCTGAACGCCCTTTTCCTTGTAGAACCTCAACGCCCCCTTGTGCAGCGGGACCGGCGGCAAACCCTGGATGGCACCATCGAATGTGAGATAATCGAGGGCCTTGTGCGCGATCTTAATCGTCGAGAGATTGTCGTACATGGTCTTCACGAGCGAGTAGACCAGGTCCTCGGGCAGGTCGGAATTGCATACGACGGCGCACTTGACGCCCAGGGTCTTGACCGGTTTGTCCTGGTTTTTGTATGTGTTGGCCGGGATCGTGTACTGGACGTAGAAGGGCACTTCCTTCGCGAGTTTCTGGTAGTCCTCGTCGGAGAACTCGAGTAGCCTGACGGGGGTCGCCGAGGCGAATATCTCCGAAACGGCTGAGGTGGGAACACCGCCCTCAGCGTTCATTCCGTCGAGTTGGCCGTTCTGCATGGCCTGGGAAGATTCAAAGTAACCAAGG
>Ga0334890_1004885_pt1 | contig 11896 bp, 9 predicted proteins | sample GraSluR1_MG_3_FD_207220 | JGI IMG/M metagenome (GOLD analysis project Ga0334890, IMG submission 207220) | Sludge microbial communities from methane-producing bioreactor in Wageningen University, Netherlands - Granular Sludge_31_08-R1 | ecosystem: Engineered > Bioreactor > Anaerobic > Unclassified... | reverse complement strand
TGCATCGGAATTTCGTTCGCCCGGGCTACCAAAAATCTCCGGCTCCGTGCGGGAAATCGACGGCGTGACAAGCGGCGCCGCTCCGTGGCTGTTGGAGCCGTCGGACCGGACGGATCTCATCCGACGTCTGGAAGAGAACTTCCCTTCTCTTGAGGAAACCGGATGCTCCGTCGGCATCGGAGTGGCGACAGGAGCCGACAAGGCGTTCATTGGCAAGTACGACGCTCTCGACGTAGAACCGGACAGGAAACTTCCTTTGGTCACGACGAAAGATATCGTCTCCGGCGAGGTCCGTTGGCTCGGCCGAGGGATCGTCAATCCGTTCGCGGACGGCGGCGGCCTGGTCGATTTGAAGGCATACCCCCGTTTGGGCCGTTATCTTGAGGAGAGACGCGACGTGATCGCTCGCCGTCACTGCGCGCAAAAATCCCCGGACAACTGGTATCGCACGATCGACCGCATCACACCGTCGCTGACGTGGAGACCGAAGCTCCTGATTCCCGACATCAAGGGCGAGGCGCACATCGTCTACGAACAGGGAGAGCTGTATCCGCACCATAATCTGTACTACGTCACATCGAACGAGTGGGAGTTGCGCGCGTTACAGGCCGTTCTCCTCTCGGCGATCAGCCGTCTTTTCGTAACGACCTATTCGACGAAGATGCGCGGCGGATATCTGCGTTTTCAAGCGCAATATCTGCGCCGTATCAGAATTCCGCGATGGTCGGACGTCTCCGGAGTTTTAAGAAAAGAACTTACGGAAGCGGCGATCGCAAGAGATATCCACGCCTGCAACAACGCGACCTTTAGGCTGTACGGCCTGAACGACGAAGAACAGGCTACTTTGGGAGGGAACGGGACTCGATGACGCTGAATCTTGTCGATTTCGAACGGAAAGCCCGTAGCGCAGTAGAAAGTTTTTGGAAAAACCGAGAGGCGGCGAAACTCAAGCAGATCGAATCCGGCAACGCCGATCACGGCGAGCGAGCAGGCGTCACAGCCGGCAAGAATATGGACGGTTTTCTGGCGTTGATGTTGGATGTCATCAGGAACAACGGGCTGAAGGATGCCGAAATTCACCAAGGACGGACAATGCTGACTCTGCCGGGCTACTTCCGACCGACAAAACTCTGGGACTTGCTTGTGGTCCATAACGGAGCGCTCGTTGCGGCGATCGAGCTGAAAAGCCACGTCGGCCCTTCCTTCGGCAACAATTTCAACAATCGGACCGAAGAAGCCATCGGCAGTGCGTGCGACTTCTGGACGGCATTTCGGGAAGGAGCTTTCGGCGCACAGCCTCGGCCGTTCGTCGGCTGGCTGATGCTGGTCGAAGACGCTCCCGGATCAAGTTCACCCGTAAAGGACAAATCTCCTCATTTTCCTGTGTTCGAAGAATTCCAGGGAGCTTCATACCTGAAACGGTACGAGTTGCTGTGCCGGCGTCTGATGCAGGAAGGACTCTATACAACCGCCGCAGTGCTCTCGACACCGCGAAACGCCTTGGAAACAGAGGCCTACTCCGAACTTTCTCCCATGACGGGGCTGAGACAATTTGTCGCGGCACTGGCCGGACACGTCGCAGCGGAAGCCGCACGAATAGGGGGTTGATGACTGGATGTGAAGCGTCCTCGTCCAAGCGCTCAGTCGGAAACTGGTATGCGTCCATTTCTAAACTCCTCTAGCCAACGGGAAAGGCATACTCTCTTTCAAAAAGAGGTTGTAACAACTGACGACAACCCTTGCAAAGGAGGGTTGTCGTCATGGAGAACAGTACCCGCGGCACCCGAACATCCGGAAGCGGCAATATCGGAGATTGTGCGCGCACACAGGATCTTTTTCGCCGCCGAGGGAACTTGGAACGCGCGGCTCGCCGCTTCTTCCCGAAGCGCCTCAAGCATAACTACGGCTTTGACCTCCGCTGAAAAGTTCCGACGCGCTCTGATTATTTAAGGGCGTACCCTCCCCCCGGTTTTCGGGGTGCATTCGTCTCCGTCAAAAGTTTTTCAGCTTCTCGCGCATCGCCGGGCTCAGGGGAACCACCAGCTCCGCGTTGTACGACCCGGCCGGCATGGGCTTCACTGTGGGATCGTTTGTTGGATTCCAATGCTCGATTCCTTCCATGTTCTTGAGAATCTGCGCTGCCGCAATGGCATATCTGCGCGAGGCTGCGGCGGGCGTCCCTTCAAGAACTGCGGGATCGACGTTCGTTGTCACGATGGAAATGGTATCGTCGCTGTTGAGGAAAATCTCGAAAGTGCGAAACTGCTGCGGAAAATCGTGAAGCGACGACGTTTCCACCTGCCAGAAGCCGTTTTCGGGCGCGCCCGCAGGATCCGGCGACACGAAGGCTTTCACGGTATTCAGATGACGATGCCCGGCCATCAACAAGACGAGGTTCGGATGGCTGTGCAGTTCCGCCAGCAGATCAGGCAGTGTGACGGCATTTTTCGGATCGGTCCACCAGCCCATCGATGAATTGGGCGCTGTCACTTCAACGCTGATCGGGATGTGCGAGGCGATAACCATCAGCTGACCGGCCGCTGTGCCATCGGCAAGCTCCTTTTTCAACCATTCCCAGCGCGCCGCATCCAGAAAGCCGTGCCCGTGAATATCGAGGGAGCCGCTGTCGTCCCTTTGCGTATTGTCCAGCACGATCATCTTGAGCGGAACATTCGGTTTCGGAACGAAGCTGTAGCATGCAAAGCCGTCCTTGGCGCCGGGCATGTCGAACCCGTGACCGGCGGGAAGCGACGACGTGTTGAAAAACTCCTGCATCCACTCCGTTCGCAAAATCGAACGGCGATCCGGATCGGCGGCGACTTTGGGCTGGGTCTTGAAATCGCCGACAGGGCCCGCGTATTTGACATCTCCGTAGGGCGTCGAGCCGTCGAGCACCCCCATATAGTAGTCGCGACTGCCGATCTTCCGGGGGTCGCTCAGGAGATCTCCCGTGGCGAAGACGTCATCGCTGACGTAGGATTGCCGAAGATCCTTGCGCAGCCTGTGCTCCAGCGGGAAGGAGCCCATCCAGAAATGATCGTGGTTCCCCATTGTCTGATACCAGGGAATGGACGTGTCGAGCCCCGCCGCTTTGTAGGGTTTCTGATAATCGATGGTTTCGGCTCCCAGATGCGCGCCGGAGCTGGGCCGGATAACCTTGCCGTCGAGAACGTCGATATACCACCGAAGTTCATTGTACTGCGAGGTGTTGCAGGCGTCTCCAAGAGAAATACCAAAGTCCAGAGGGTTCTGCTTGTGCAGCGCGTTGACGGTCTGGATGGCGGCGTCGAGCACGTGCGTTGTGTACAGCATGACCCCGGAATACAGAGAAGATCCGTACCGTGATTCAGGATGCAGGTTTTGGAGATGGATCAGCTGATTGGGAGATTCTTTGTCGGTGATATGGATATCCGATATGGTAAAGAAATTCAGCAGCCGTGTTTTTTGAGTGGCGCCGTTGCTGTTGTACTCCTTCGGCATGAGATCGAGCCGTCTGTCGTGGGGAAGTCCCTGGCCGTAGGTCCAATCGCCGTAGCCGTTCTGTTCGTATTTGGAAATCTCCCGGAGACTGATCGCAGTCGTCGGGGTCGCCCCCGGCATGATCGTCCGCTGAACCGTTGTCTGCACGTCGGAGGCGATCGGGTATCCTTCGGGCTCGCTTTGACTGTTCACGGCGCATTCCGAACGCCCGGGAAAAAAGAAAAACAGCATACATGTGAAGAAGATGAAACCCATTATTTTGTACGGATACAATGAATTCATACCAACACTCTCCCTGATTGCCAAAGAATTTGTGAATCTGTTGCGAAGGCATCGGGCAGGTTCATCGGCCGCCCGTCTCCGCCAGTCTCTGCCCGATGCGTCGAAACACCGAACCCAAAGCCCGAATACCCTGCGCCGCTCCCCATCGCGCATCTCCTCCGACTGCATTGTACAGTCGATTACGTGCGTCGGCAAACCCTAATTTCAGTCTGTACACTATACGCCGACGTCCGGGGAAGGATATACGTCGCCACAATCGTCGGTGAGGACTGGATGATGGAGAAAATGAAGTCGGGCTGGGTCAGAAAACTGGCGGATCTTCTCAAGTAGACGCGGAAAATACAACGCGCTGCGGAGTGAAAGGTTGAAGACGCTCTTTCCGGGGACCGGACCGGGGTCCCCGTTTTTTTTGTGTCGGTTATAATAGCGAAAAGAGGGCTTCTCTTTTTCTTATAAACTATTTCTTGATGCGAAAGGGTGGTTTAAAAATGGCGAGCAGACTCACAAAAACGCGCACTCTCGCGGCGGTCGCGGTCGCTGCGCTGGTCGGCGCGGGGTATTTCATCTGGGGCGCCGTCCCCGCGAAGCGCGAGCAAACCGAGGTCGCCCGCGTCGCCCGTCCGGTGAAGACGATGGCGGTTCGCGCCGCAGGCGGCGGAGGAGAGCGTATCTTCCCCGGCAAGGTGCTCGCGTCGCAGAAGGTGAACCTGGCCTTCCGCGTCTCCGGTCAAATCGCGGAGCTGCCCGCGGTGAAAGGGACGTTTGTTGAGCCGGGCACGCTGCTGGCCCGTCTCGACCCACGCGACTTCGAGGTGCAGCTCGCCAACGCGAAGAGCGAGCTGGGGAACGCAAAGGCCCGCCTGGAAGCGATGAAGGCCGGAGCGCGCAAAGAGGAGATCGCCATGCTCACCTCGAAGGTGAACTCCGCCCGCGCCCAATTGAACGACGCGCTCACCACCCTTGACCGGGTGGAGAAGCTGTACAAGGCGGGGGGCTTTTCCAAATCGGAGTACGACAAGGCCCGCACCGCCTCCGAAGTGGCCCGCGCGACCTATCAGTCGGCCTCGCAGGAGCTGTCGGCGGCCCGCACCGGCTCGCGCCCCGAGGATGTCGCCGCCATGGAGTTCACCATCCAGGGGATCGAGGGGAAGGTCCGCACTGCGGAGAACGCCCTTGCCGACACGGAGCTTCTGGCCCCCTTCGGCGGCGTCGTCATCGACCGCTATGTGGACAACAACCAGAGTATCCAGCGCGATCAGTCCATCGTCAGCCTGCAGGACATAGGCACGCTCGAAGTCGCTATCTCCGTGCCGGAGACGCTCGTCCTCCACACGCGGAAAAAGGATATCAAGGGAATTGAAGCGCGCTTCGCCTCGCTGCCCGACAAGCGCTTCCCGCTGACCTACAAGGAGGCCTCCGCGCAGGCCGACCCGCAGACGCAGACCTATCCGGTCACCTTCGCGCTCCCGACGCCCGAGGATGTAACCGTCCTCCCCGGCATGACGGTGGACGTTATCATCCCGCGCCCCGCGGGCGACGATGGAGCGGAGGCCGAAATTCCCGCCTCCGCGGTTTTGGCAGGGGAGGGAACCGAACACTTCGTCTGGCGCGTCGAGGGAACGGACGAGCTGCGCGTTAAGAAGATTCCGGTCGAGGTCGCGGGGTACCGGGGCGACCTCGCGCTCGTAAAGGGAGTGGCCCCCGGTGAACGCATCGTCACGGCGGGCGTCTCCATGCTGCTCGACGGCGACCCGGTGACGCTGTACACCGCGCCCGGGAACTGAACGGAGGCGCGGCCATGAACCTCGCCGAATTTTCAATCCGCAAGAGCACGGTCGCGTGGTTCCTCACCCTCCTGATCGTTATTGGGGGCGTGTGGGCCTACAACGGGCTCGGCAAGTTGGAGGACCCCGCCTTCACCATCAAGACGGCCGTGATCGCCACAACCTACCCCGGCGCGTCGCCGCTGGAGGTGGAGAACGAAGTGACCTCCCTCATCGAGTCCGCCGCGCAGAAGCTCGGGCAGACGGACAAGGTGCGCTCCCTCTCGAAAGAGGGGCTCTCGATGGTCTACGTGGACATCAAGGACACCTTCACCGCGCGCGACCTGCCGCAGATCTGGGACGAGTTGCGCCGCAAGATCGCGGACGCCCAGTCCACCCTCCCCCCGGGCGCGGGGCCGTCCCGCGTCAACGACGACTACGGCGACGTCTTCGGCGTCTACTACGCCCTTACGGGCGACGGCTACACCTTCCGCGAACTCGAGGACCACGCCGACTTCCTCCGGCGCGAACTGCTCCTCGTTGAAGGGGTCGCGAACGTGGAAATCTCGGGCGTCCAGCGCGAAACCATCTTCGTCGAGATCGACCGCTCGCGCATGGCGCAGCTCGGCATCGGCACGCAGGAGATCTTCAACACTCTCCAGGCGCAGAACGTCGTCGCGGGCGCGGGCTCTGTCGAGGTGGGGCCGGAGTACATCCGCATCGCCCCGTCGGGCTACTTTTCTTCGGTGGACGAGCTCTCGAATCTGCTGCTCCGCGGAGGCGACGGGCGCTCCATCCGCCTCGGCGACTTCGCGACGGTGACTCGGGGGTACGCAGACCCGCCGTCCTCCGCCATGCGCTACAACGGCAAGCCCGCGCTCGGTCTGGGCATCTCCAACGTCGACGGGGGCAACGTCATCCGCATCGGCGAGGCCGTCCACAAGCGCATCATGGAGCTCGTCCCCCGCACGCCCGTCGGCATGGAGCTCGGCCTGATCTACTACCAGCCGGACACCGTCGCCGACTCCATCCGCAACTTCGTCGTCAACCTGCTGGAGGCCCTCGCCATCGTCATCGGCATTCTGCTGGTCTTCATGGGCTTCCGCAGCGGCTTCCTGATCGGTTTCATCCTGCTGCTCACCATCCTCGCCACCTTCATCGTGATGAAGATCATGGCCATCGACCTCCACAGCATCTCGCTCGGCGCGCTCATCATCGCGCTGGGGATGCTGGTGGACAACGCCATCGTCGTGGCGGACGGCATCCTCGTCCGGATGCAGGAGGGCAAGGACGGCAGAGCCGCCGCCGTCGAAGTGGTCAAGCAGACGCAGATCCCGCTGCTGGGCGCGACAGTCATCGCCGCCATCGCCTTCGCCCCCATCGGCCTCTCGCCGGACAGTACAGGGGAGTTCTGCAAGAGCCTCTTCCAGGTTGTCAGCATCTCGCTGCTGTTGAGCTGGGTACTCGCCGTCACCGTCACCCCGCTCGCAGCCGTTTCCATCCTCAAGGGGAACGCAGCGGGCTCGGAAGTCGACCCGTACGACACTCGCCTCTACCGCGCCTACCGGGGCTTCCTCTCCTTCTGCCTCGCCCGGCGCAAATTCGTGCTTCTGGTGGTAGCGGTGTTGATGGTCGCCTCCTTCGCCGCCTTCGGCTTCGTGGACAAATCCTTCTTCCCCGCCTCCACAAGCCCCATGTTCACTGTGGACTTCTGGACCCCGCGCGGAACCAGCGTGCAGGCCACGCTCGCGGAGACGCGGACGATGGAGCGCTACCTGCTCTCCCTGCCGGAAACCGAGTCCGTCGCCGCATACGCCGGGGAGGGAGCGCTCCGCTTCATCCTCACCTATACGCCCGGCGACCCGGCCTCCAACTACGGCCACCTGATCGTCACCGCGAAGGACAGCGAGGCGGCGGAAGCCCTCAAGGGCAAGCTCGACGCCTTCGTCCGGGCCAACCAGCCCCACCTCGACCCGCGCATCCGCTCGTTCGCCAAGGGAACCGGGGGCGGCGCGAAGGTACAGGTGCGCTTCCTGGGGAAGGACCCGCTCGCGCTGCGGCGAATGGCCGAACAGGCGACGCGCGTCTTCGCCTCCGACCCGGACGCGGTGAACATCCGCAACAACTGGGGGGAACGCACGAAGGTTATCCGCCCCGAGCTGAACGAATCCGTCCAGCTCCTCGGACTAACCCGCCGCGACGTGGCGAACGCGCTCAAGATGGCCTTCACCGGAGTGAGCGCGGGGCTCTACCGCGAGGGGGAAAAGCTATTGCCTATCGTGGCGCGCCTTCCGCAGTCCGAACGGGGGAGCGTGGGGTCGCTCGAAGAGACGCAGATATGGAGCGGCCTCAACCGACGGTACATCCCGCTGTCGCAGTTCGTCTCGCGCGTCGACACCGTGGCGGAGGATCCGTACGTCTACCGGATCAACCGGGAAAAAGCGCTCACCGTGGAGTGCGACAGCGGCTCCGAGCGGCCGGGAGCGCTCTTTGCACGACTGCGCCCGCACATCGAGGCGCTCGAGCTGCCGCCGGGGACGGAGATGGAGTGGGGCGGCGAGTACGAGAATTCGCAGAAGGCGCAGGGCGGCCTGATGGGGATGATCCCTCTCGGCTTCCTCGGCATCGTGGTCATTCTCGTCATGCTCTTCAACGGCTACCGACAGCCGCTTATCATCCTGCTCTGTCTGCCGCTCTCGGTCATGGGGCTCTCGGTGGGGTTGCTCGTGATGGGAAAGTCGTTCGACTTCATGGCCCTGCTGGGCTTCCTGAGCCTCACCGGAATGCTCATCAAAAACGCCATCGTCCTGATCGACCAGATCGACCTGGAGATGCGGGAAGGGAAGGCCCCGCTCGACGCCATCATCGACTCGGGCGTCAGCCGCACCCGCCCCGTCATGATGGCCGCGCTCACCACCGTGTTGGGGATGGTCCCGCTCTACTTCGACGTCCTCTTCTCGGCGATGGCCGTCACCATCATGTTCGGCCTCACCTTCGCCACGGCGCTCATCCTCGTGGTCGTCCCGGTGCTCTACGGAGAAGCGCTGAAGGCGTAGCGGCAGGCATACTTATGGAAACAACAACGCGGCGGTTCGCACCTTTTCAGCGAACCGCCGCGTTGCATCTTCCCGGACAATGTCGCTCCGATGCGCCGATATTCAGTTCGCCTTCGACGCAGCGTCGAGTTCCTTGAAGAAAAAGAACGCGAGCGGCAGACAGCAGAGGAAGGTCAGCGCATCGGCTAGCGGCTGCGTGATCTGGACGCCGGTCAGCCCGATGAAGCGGGGAAGAACGAGGATCAGCGGCAAAAAGAAGATGCCCTGCCGGGCGAGTGACAGCACCGTCGCCGTCCACGACTTCCCGATGGACTGAAAGGTCATGTTGCAGACCACGCCGAGCGGAATCAGCGGCATGGCGAAACACATCGCACGCAACGCCAGGGCGCCGATCCGCACCACGTCGGGGTCGGTCTTGATAAAGATCCTGATCAGGGACGGCGCCGCCATGAACGCTGCAATTCCGGAGAGCGTCATCATGGCGCTGGTCACTTTCAGCGTGAACAGAAACGCAGCCTTCACCCTGTCGAATCGTCCGGCGCCGTAGTTGTACCCCGCCACGGGCATGTACCCCTGCCCGATCCCCAGATTGACCACGAAGACGAACATGAAGAGCCTGCCGACGATGGACATCGCGGCCACGGCGGCGTCTCCGTACACGGCGGCGTTCACGTTGAGCGCGATGGTCGCGATGCTGGCGAGCGCCTGCCTGCAGAAGGAGGGGAAGCCGTTCTTGAGTATACGAAGGTACTCTAACGGACTGCGCGAGATACTCGCCGCGCTCAAACGTACGATGGTCTTCCCCCGAAGGAACCAGGAGAACAGGATGCCGAAGCTGACGCACTGGCTGATCGCCGTCGCTATAGCGGCCCCGGCGATACCCCACCCGAAGCCGAAGATGAACAGGGGGTCGAGCGCCAGGTTGAGCAGACCGCCGGTCGTCAGCCCGACCATGGCGAACTTCGCCTTCCCTTCCGCCCGGAGGATGTTGTTCAGCAGAAAGGACGACGCCATAACGGGCGCGGCGTACAGAATATAGCTCGCGTAGTCCCGGGCGTACGGCAAAATCGTCTCCGTCGCGCCCAGAACGCGCATCAGATCGTCGAGAAAGAGCAAACCGAAGAGCGCGACCAGCGACCCAAGCCCGATCGCCGCAAAGAGACCGCTTGCCGCCACCGTATTCGCTTCGTCTATCTTCTTGGCGCCCAGCAGCCGCGAGATCTGCGCGCCGGAACCCATGCCCACGGTGAAGCCCACCGCCTGGATGATCGCCATCAGCGAAAAGACGATGCCCACCGCGCCCGAAGCGCTTGTCCCGAGCTGCGAAACAAAGTAGGTATCCCCTATGTTGTAGATCGCCGTCACCAGCATGCTGACGATCGTCGGGACCGACAGCGACAGGATCAGCTTGCCGACCGGCATCCCTATCATCTTGAGATACTGCGTATTTTCTTTTTCCATTGATCGAACTCTTCTTTCTTTTGCGCTGTGCGAAAAATCTACGGGGATGAGCTCACCCACCGCCTATTGTATCGACTCACGGTGACTTTTTCTGTATTCTCCCGGGGTACACTTGAAATATCGCTTGAAGACGTGCGCTTAGAATCCTTCGGAAACACGCCATGTTGCAATGCGCGCTCCGAGGAGCCCTTGATTCGCATGCAAAAAACATCTAGAATGCATGAATGGGGGTGGGAGTCGTGCCGACGCTTCAGGTTCGGGATTTACCCGAAGAGCTGTATCAAAAAATGCTCTACCTTGCGGAGAAGGAGCATCGCAGCCTTACGCAAACGACGATCGTTCTGCTGAAGGAGGGGCTCGAACGGCGCCTTGCCGACACGGAGCGCCGCCGCGATCTGCTCCGGAACTTTTCCGGAATCGGCCCCGACGCCGCAGGTCTGCCGGATGCGGTGATCCTCGTCCGAGAGGACAGGGACCGTCGATGATCGTCGTCGTTGACGCAAGCGCCGCAGTGGAGATCGCCCTCGCAAAACCTTCGGCGAACCGGTTCCGCGAGGAACTTCTCAACGCCGCGCTGACGCTTGCGCCGGATACCTACGCATCCGAGATAACGAACGTCTTCTGGAAGTACCGCGCATACTCCGGGCTTCCCGAGCAGGCGTGTCTGAAGGGAATCGAATTCTGCCTCGGCATCGTCGACGAATACATCCCCTCGGTTCAGCTCTGGCGGGAGGCGTTTTTCGAGGCGTCGAAGGCGAAGCACCCCGTGTACGACATGCTCTATCTCATCGTTGCGCGGCGGCATAACGCCCGCCTGCTCACGAAGGACGGAAAGCTCGCCGAACTCGCCTCTCGAAGCGGCATCTTCGTCGTTTCGTAAACAGCCGCCTCGCGAGGGAAAACGGCCTCAGCGAACCGCCGAATCCGCCAGCTTGCGCGTCTCCTCCTGAAACGTCTCGTAGAAACGCCCCACATGAAGCCCGTCGATGAAAATGTGATTCACCCGGATATTGCACGGCAGCAGCGTCCGCCCGCCTTGCTCGAAGAACCGCCCCCACGAGACGCGGGGAATCGCGTCCTCCTTGTTCAGGCTCAGCGTGTGGTCGATCCCCGTGAACGGTATCCACGGCAGGGAGGAGATGAAGACGAAATCGCTCCTGTGCGCCAGCATCCCCACGTTGAAATAGGCGTCGCTCTCCTCGATCGCGCGCTTGACGCTCCGGTCGAACTCCGCAAGATCGTCGCAGAACTCCACCGTGACCAGCCGGAAGAGCTCCTCGTCGCCCCGAAGACAGGTGAACTGAGGGTGCAGCCGCTCGTACCGCACCACCTTGCCGCCGCGCACCCTGTAGAGAAAGTTCGGCACCATGTTCAGCGACTTCGTCACCAGGTAGATCAACGCGGCGCTCAGTGAGACGGAAGTCCCCTTCGCATACTCCCTCAGGCCGGTGATGTCCGCGTTGAAGTTCACGTTGTAAAAGGGCAGATCGTTCCTCAGGAAGAACTCGAAATGCTCTCGTCTGTCCCACGTCTCCATACGAATCTCTTCCATGAAAACCTCCTCCAGACTTCCCCGCACACAAGAACGACACGTCAAAAAGCTTCGACGGAATTCCATCGAAGCGCTAAAAATAGTCTATCAGCTTGAGTTCGGGGGCTATCTTCGCCATGTTTGAAAAATCTCTGTCGTTGTGAAAGAGATACAGTTCGTTTTCGATGGCGGTCTGAGCGATCAGCAAATCGACGGTGCTACGTACGGTGACGCCGGAACGCCTGCACAGAAAGAAAATACGGGCTGCGGACTCGAACGACGCCCGACCGTGAAGCAGCGAATAAAAAGGCAAAGAAGACAGA
>Ga0334890_1004877_pt1 | contig 11913 bp, 7 predicted proteins | sample GraSluR1_MG_3_FD_207220 | JGI IMG/M metagenome (GOLD analysis project Ga0334890, IMG submission 207220) | Sludge microbial communities from methane-producing bioreactor in Wageningen University, Netherlands - Granular Sludge_31_08-R1 | ecosystem: Engineered > Bioreactor > Anaerobic > Unclassified... | reverse complement strand
CCGCACACCACCCTGCGGTGGGTCCAAAATCCGGCGCTCGTGGAAGCCAGAAGAAAAAATCATGCAACTTCAGGGTGGGTCCATAAAGACCGTTCAGGTGGGTCCATTCTTATCCGGGGGTAACAGTGAGACTGACGTTGCTGTGAGACTGACGTTGCTGCGGGAATGAAGTTTGCTGTGGGTTTACAGGGTGTGAGACATCGGATCCAGACGATTCTTTCGTTTCCGTTCCGTTCACAAAGGCGGATTTCTCCTGCTCACGTGTTCCATACTGTATGTAGGTCTAAAATACGGTATTCCGCACCGCTCAAATGAGGCCGATACCCCATTTCCTCATTCTGGGCAGGAGATGAACTTGAAGGGGTGCTATGTCAAGTTTCGACCCGGCAGAGCGTGTGAGAGCGGCAGCATGTCGTGCGATTCCTGAGGATCGGGTTTCCCTTTACTTTTCTGATGATTCCAGCTCACATTGCACTGATGATCCGCAAGGATTTGCCCTTAGGTTCTCAACCCTATGCTCCACACCTCATCTCTTTCTGCTCATCATTTTTGTGCGAATATGGGTGAACTCGCAGGGAGTCCGAAGGCGCGGGTCAGAAGCTGAATACCACCAGGTTGATGCAGGTGGAGACGGCATTTTTCGGGATCATCGAACTTGGCGGAATTTCTGACAGAAGGAGGTGAGGCTTTTCCTGGGGGTGGCATTCTCGGTACAGTGGCTCGAAAGGTTTCTTGCTGCTGAAGGGGGGAACGACGTGAAAAAAGGGGAGCAGTCATGAAGAAGCTTGTACGCAATCATCGTTTCTTGTTGTTTGCCGCTCTGGTGCTGACGGGTGTCCTGGCGTTGTCCTGTCCGGCCCATGCTGCATGGCAGATGACTCACGGGACCAGCGGCCATGTTGAAAGGGAGGCGAATGTGGAAAACGTCATCCATTACCTGGGCTGGGGTCTCGACATCACTCAAAAACCGGGCACCAGCAACTGGGTGCACTATGCTGTCCCGACTCTGGGGGATAAAAAGGTAGGCGCTCAATATGTGAGGCTTATATTCCGTACATACAGTGCCGACGCCTGGGTATCCGACGTCCATGTGTACAATGGGCCCACAAAGATCAAGGAATTCAAGGGAAGCTGGTCCGGGAACAAAACCGTGACGTTGAATCTGGGAAGTGTGACAAGGTTCAATCAAGGCCTTGGCATTTCGGTGAAGATCAATGCGGGCGTGGAGATGATGAGCCACCGGGTGATCTTTTTCGGAGCGGGGGCAAACTTCGTGGACCAGTAGGCTGTGCAGACGGCACCTGCGGGTCATTTGCCGGCCCTGTTCGTCTCATGGACGACAAGTGGGGGGCCGGGACGATGGTGTGAAAGTTGATCGTGTCTCGATCCCGGCATGATGCCCCGAACGGCAAAACACAAACGTGACGAACCAGCCGATACAGAAACGATCCGCAGGGAGCCTCTCACGTCTTCCCCCTCTCTTTCTCATCGGCAACGTATGCTTTTTTCGCAGCAGGCAGGTACTCACTTTCGGAAAGATCGCTTTGTCTCGGAGCGCCCAGGCGCAACGAAGTTGACGAACGCGACAAGAACGATGAGAAGAAAGATGGCGAGAATCCAGGATGTATGGCCCACAAGGAGGCCGAATGCCGTCCAGGTGGCAAGCGCGGTGAGAATGGCGATCAAGACTGACGGGAACATCTTCTTCTCGTTTCGCATCATCAGCACCAGGAGGTGTGAAAAGAGGATGGGGCTGCGCAGGGCTTTGCGGAACGGGCCGGAACCAAGAATACTCACTTTCCTCCCGGGTGCGCCCAGAGACCGGTTCAGCATGCCCCAGGCCAGCAGGCAGGCCTTGCTTGCGTATTCCCACAGGATGTGCAGCGGCACGACTCCATGCTCACCGGCGACGGTCTGCCTGCCCATTTCCAGGGATCTGAAATAAGCGCCCCGGTCGGTTTCGGGGCTGGAAAGCACTGAACCATCATACCGGGGGGGGAGGTCCCATTCCCTGCATTGATCCCGGTGATCGTCCAGGACCGTCCCGAGGTCCTCGTGGGCGGCATGGTGCTGCGCTGCGCGGATGAGTTCGAGCTTGAAGTGGTTGTAGGCGTCTCTGACCGCGCCGGGTTCGACTCTTGCCGATACCGCCGCACATGCAAAACCGGCCCAGGCCCTTTCCAACGCGAGAAGGCGGTCTTTCGGGCAGTGGCCGAGCAGGTTTCCCAGCCTTTCAATGGTGAAGTGATCCGAAAGCCTGTTGATTCTCGATATAACGGTCGGCATGGAATCGTCATCGAGCAGCGAGTCGATGATGCGGCATATGCTGTCCAGGCGTCCCCAGAGGATATCGTTTGACCTCCAGTCCCTGCGGAAAAAGGCTGAAAAATGGGCGAGTTCGTCGCCGCTCACCTTTTTCGCCGCATCGAGGTTCGACAGCCCTTTCTGAGCGTCGACGGGACTTATGCGCTGGAACTTGATCTCGTTCGTTTCATGAACACCGCTTGCGTATTCGAGAGGAAAGAACGCCGAGTCCACCCGGTCGAATTCCTTGAAAAAGGCTGCTGTTCCCCCTTGTTCGTCATAACCGGGGATCAGGCCGTGCATGGAACAGTAGTCGAGCACGTCGGTCTGCAGGGCTTCGATCCGCTGGAGTATGGTGGCATGCGGGAAAGCGATGCTCCCTCGTGACCGTTCGAGCAGACCTTTGACCTCGGTTTGCAGGGAGACCGTCGTCCCCATGAGCCGTTCTCGGGAGAGAACCCCCTTATCCCGGTCTCCGATGCTCACGACCCTTGCCACAGGAGCGGCGGCGGCAGAGGCCGCGAGCGGGTTCCATCGCTCGGAACCGGCGTCCAGAAACAGGGCGAAGGTCTTGACGACATTCTGAACGACAGGTTCGATCGGCGCGCCGGGGTCCCTCTCCAGGATCCTTTCAGCCTCCTCCAGCCAGGCGGGCAGCGACAGATCGCGCAGCCTGTAAAGCGATTCCCGGATGGACCTCAGCGCCTTGACGATTCGACTCTGAGCCGCCAGGGTCGTCCGGTATTCTTCCTCTTTTTCCCCCTTTGACATTTCAAGGGCTTCATAGATCTGGTCGAGGAAGTAATAGGCCCGTCTCATGTGGTAGCTGATGTCGTACGGGTCGATTGCGTCAAGAGCGTTATCGTTGGGAAAGGAAACAGCAAGCCATTTCAGCAACTCATCGTAAACGGCCTTTCGAGCCGGCTCAGTGATGGAATGTGTGGCGTCGGGGACCGCATCGACGTCGAGGAGCAGGGACTTCGCGAGGCTGTCGAAACGCACTTGGCGGTAGATGATGCCGTCCCTGGAGGACGTCGGCCTTTCTGATCCGCTCCGGAAGGAATTCTTTGCCAGATTGTCCTTGAGGTTCTGAAACCAGCGAATACGTGCGTTATGCTCCCTGAGTGTCTCGATCTCCTCGTAGATGCTCTCGTGAGAAGGAATCGTGAGAAGCGACGCAAGCACGACTCCCACCGGGTTTGGGACTTCCTGACGTGTTGATACGGTGGTGAACTGTTCCGGATCGGGTTCGACAAAAAAGAGTCGGCGGAAGACGAGCCGGTTGGTCATGCGGTGGAAGATCGCCTTGATCACCGGGCCGAACGGTTTGTTGTCCAGCACGCCGCCATCCACGTAGGCACGGGCCGCTCCATCCTGCGAGGCGGCGTCCTCCGGCTTCCGGCCGCGAGGAGACGCGGCGGCCTGCCCGCCCGCCCTCAGGATTGCGGCGGCGACGGATTCCCGGTACGCCTCGGGAACCTGGGCTACACGAAACGGGGGAAAGGCGGCGGGAAAGGTGGATGTGATCCGGGCGATGGAGGCGAGAATATGCGCCTGCTCGACTTCCCTGCCCGTCTTGGGTGCTCCCTGTTCGAGTCCCAGGCAGGCCCGGTCGGGGCGGTGCTTGAGGTGGAAGACCACGCGGTGGTTCTTATCCTGCACAGGGGTGCCCGGCGAGTCCCAGAAGGTGTGGATGCGACCGTAAAGATCTGTCCCGGTGATGAAAACATCCATTTCTCCGGGTTCGATCCTTCCTGTCGGATGAGGTTCCACCACCTGCCTGAAGGCGGCGATCAGTTCGTTCTGATAGACTTCGCCGCTCAACAGCGATTCAGGCGCATCACATTCCGAAAGCGGACGCATCAGGGCACCGAGATCGCCCTGGTTTCTCCAGAGCCGGGATGTTTCCTTGAATTCGGCCCCCGACTCCAGAGAAGCGGCAAGCAGGAGTCCGTTGATGCCGCCGGCGGATGCGCCGGAGATGATGTCGACCACCGCGTCGGCATCGAGCAGTTCCTTGAGCAGGCCGAAGATCCCGTTGCCGACGACAAGGTCGTGGAAGGCCCTGGTGACCCCGTTTTCATAAACGGCCAGCGATACGCCTCCATACAGTACAAGGGCTATGCGGATCTCGTGGCTCCTGCTGCCCGGCTCGTTTCCGTAGAGAGAATGCCCCGTCATGACGGCTCCTTTCGAATGCACGGCTTCCGGCTTATGGACCATGCAATCATGTCCTGTACGGCCCTGCAGCACCCGGGAGGTGCGAATGATCCCGGAACGGGCAGCTCGAGGTTTCTATTTCTTCGAAGGGTCTCCTTCGTATCCGTATGTCTTGAAAATATCGAGAATGGTGCCGGTGGAATAGGATTCTTCCCTGTACAGAAAAGCCTTGTTGAAGGCGCCGGTCACCTCCGATATCCTCTCGTACGCATCGGCGATGCCTTCATGGAAGTAGCGCATGCTTTCCACCACGTCTTTCATCCGCCGTGCGATATCCTGCGGGTCCTCCCCATCGGCCAGCCTGCCGATGAGTTCAAGCAGCGACTCGATTTCAATGGCCATGATGTCTTTCGATCCGCCCAGCTGCATGAGATGTGTGTTGAGGTAATGGCACATGCTTCCCGCCGCGTTGCGAAGAACCCTGTTCCTCTGGTCTTCAAGGGCCTTGGAGAGATTGTGAACGATGCCTTCGTGGTAGAGCAGGTTCCCTGAATCGTCGCTCTTGCCTCGAGCGGTGATGGTGACCTCGATGACATCTCCAGCCTTGTTCTTGAATCGGACCGGCTTGCCTTCCACGAACCCCTCATTGTAGATCTGGGCGATCAGTTCCTCTCTTTCCGAAATATCGACGTAGAAGTCCTTCACATTGCTGGCCAGGGCTTCCTCCCTGCTTTCGAAGCCGAGAAGCTGAATGCCGGCGTTGTTGATGTCGATGAACCCCCCGTCGGGAGTAATGGCAAAGGCCATATCGTTCGTGGATTCAAAAAAATCCCTGTACTTCGCTTCGCTTTGGCGGAGTGCGTCGATGGTCCTTTTCTCCTCGGTGATATCCCTGATGACATGGTCGATCCGCCGGATGGTTCCCTTGTCCGAGTAGACCACATGGCCTTCGTCGCGAACCCACTTGGTCTTGTTGTTGCTGCTGATGATCCTGTACTGAGCCTCATCGAACTCGGCCTCGACCAGGTTCCCGTAAAACCCCTCCACTTTCTCCAGGTCCTGAGGATGAACGAATTTCATGACATGCTTTTCGCCGCTGGTGAAATCCCTGAGAGGCACTTCGTAAAGGGCTTCAGCCGCCGGGTTGATCGAAAGAATGGAATAGTCGTCCGGAGAAAGCGAAACGACCACTTCGTTCATGGAAACGAGTATGCTTTCGAGGCGACCCTTGATCTTTTCGAGTTCCAGGCGAGTCTTGCGCCGTTCGGTGATGTCGGTGAGTGCACCGAGTATCGCCGGGCTTCCTCCGCATTCCACCACGCTGACCTTCATCTCGAAGATGGCCTCGCCGTATCTGCCGGGCATGGCGAATTCCGTCCGGTCCAGCGAGGTTTCAGCAGACAGCCATTGCAGAAAGAATTCGGACACCCTCTTCCGGTCGACTTCCGAAACGAAGTCTGAAAAATCGCGCCTGGCGGCCTGCCCGGCTTCTATTCCCGACATCTCGTAGAAGGCATCGTTTGCAAAGACAATTATTCCTTCCCTGATGATCACGACACCTTCGTTGATGTGCTTCACGATGCCCTGGTAATCGATTTGCTTCACATTGCCGTGATGGTCGAGGTCTCCCTCGCATATCCTGACCACATGCACATCACGGCGTTCATTCTTTTCTGCCATGTCAGCCCTTTGCAAATGCCCGGTCAAATGATTTCCAGACGCAGACGATGTTTATTTCCGGACAATGATCGTCGCGGCGACGATCGGTTTCCCCGGTTTGCGGGACACGTGAGAGTCGGTTTGACCCGAGACCCCGAGGCTCGGACCCTGTGTCGTTTATGTTCCATGACTCCTTTGAAAAGTCAACGGATGGGCCGGCGTGAGACTCGAAAGCAGCTCTGAGCCGGGCTCCTCTGCCAGGTCGTATGAAGCATTCCTGGAGGACTTCGATTCCTGCATGCATTGCGCCTGTTTCGACGCCCCGCTGGAGAGGGCAAACCGGTTCCACCTCAGGGGTGCAACGGCCAGAAGATGGGCACCAGTGCAACCACCAGCACCAGGATGAGCAGGGTGAGGGGAAGGCCCAGCTTGAGATAATCTGCAAAACGATAGCCGCCGGGGCCCATCACCAACACATTGGCGGGGTGGGAAACGGGGCTCGAGAAGCTCGCAGAGGCGGCCATGGCCACAGTCATCATCAGGGTGAGCGGCGAGATGCCCAGGTCGATGGCCGTGTTGATGGCGATGGGGGCCATGAGAACCACAAGAGCTGCAGTGGGGATGATTTGAGTCGCAATGGATGTGAGGATAAATATGCCCGCAATGACGGCTCGCGGACCGAATCCTCCCACCAGAGAGATCACTTTGTCGGCGAGAAAGACCGCCGCCCCGGTCTGTTCCATGGCGATTCCCAGGGGAAGCATGCCAGCGATGAGGAAAACGGCGGGCCACTCGATGTATCGATAGGCCTCCTCCATCGTAAGACACCGGGTAAGAACCATCAACAGTGCACCTGTGACGGCGGCGATGGAAATAGGGAGCCAGCCCATCAGAACAGGCAGCAGGATGACGGCCATGATCCCCACCGATACGGAAGCCTTGTCGAGCCTTAGAGGTTCCCGTTCGGTTTCACTCAATACCAGGAAGTCGGGTTCCCTGCTCAACACCTTCAGCTTCTCCCTCGGCCCGTAAAGGAGAATGAAATCACCGAAACGCAATGCAGTGTCGCGCAATCCGGATCGGTATGCTCTTCCGCGCCTCCAAATCGCCAGCACGGTCAGCCCGTACTTCTCGCGAAAGTGGAGTTCGCGCAGAGTCTTTCCTTCAAGAGTGGTTTCAGGCGAAAGCATAATCTCCGACATGCCGACCAGTTCGGATTCCAGGTCACTGAGAGCCGGGTGCTGCTGGCTTTCGATGCCCAGGTCCTGCAAACCCCGCAGCACGAGCATGCTTTCCATGTCGCCCTTCACCACGAGAATGTCGCCTGCGTGCAGTATTTCGTCCGGCTTCGGCATGAAGCACTCTTTATCGTTTCGCAGGATGCCCATAACGGTCAGATCGAAACCGTCCCCGAGCCAACTCTGCTCCAGGCTCTTCCCGGCCAGGGATGATCCGTCGGGAATTCCCAGGGCGAAAAAGCTCTCCTGCAACCGAAAGTCTTCAGCCGCTTCATGGATGGCAACCGGCTGGATGGAGTCGATATCGGCTGATGCCGTCAACGATTCCCATCGTTCGCGAGGTCCTTGAAGAAGCAGGACGTCTCCCGGCTGCAGAACGATATCCTGCAGTCCGGTATGCGTGGTGATGCCGTTGCGCCTGACGGCGAGCACGTTGATGCCGAGTTTGCGCCTGATGTCTGCCTGGTAAATGGTCTTTCCGGCGAAGGACGAAGCCTCGGCAACACGCGCAGCCGCCATTTCGATCCGGTGGGCGATCACCTCTTCAACGTGCAGGCTGTCGGATTCGATGGTTACGAGGCGCCGTTCCCGAAATTCGATGGGGCGATCCGGTCGTCCCTGGACCAGGAGCCTGTCGTCGGGCAGAAGAACCGTGTCCGGGCCGGGAGCCGGATGCAGGCGGCCATTGCGGATAACGGCAAGGACGTTCAGGCGTAGAGCCGCCCCGAGGCGGCTGTCGGCCAAGGTCCTGCCGGCCAGGGGATTTCCCGAGTGAAGATGAAGAACGAAAAGTCGTTCGCTCAGTTCATAGAGATCCCTGAAATCCCTGTGCCTTTGGGCTGTCTCTTCCTTCGGATCACGCGCAGGCAGCACGTATCGGCTGGCCATTGCAACGAAGGCAATGCCTGCCAGCATGATTGAACCGCCGATGGGTGTGAAATCGAACAGCCGGAAGGGGGGCAGCCCGTAGTCGCGCAAAGCGTCGCTCACCAGGATGTTGGGCGGAGTGCCGATGAGAGTGGTCAGGCCCCCTAGCAGGGAACCGTAGGCAAGGGGCATCAAAAGCCTGGACGGCGGACGCCGTGTGTTCCGCGCGATGCTTATCACTACAGGCAGGAGCATGGCCGCCACGCCCACGTTGTTCATGAAAGCGGACATGGTTGCGGCTGTGATCATGATCACAGCGACCAGCCTGAGTTCCCCGCTGCCGGCCAGGCGCATCACCTGCTGCCCCACGATGTTGGCTACTCCCGTCCTGGTCAGACCTCCACTGATAATAAACATGGCCCACACAGTCACCACGGCCGCATTGCTGAAGCCGGACAGCGCCTGGACAGGAGAAATAAGGCCCAGCACGGGAAGGCTGGCCAGGACCAGCAGGGCCGTCACATCCATGCGCAGCCATTCTGTGACAAACAGTACGACGGCAGCCACGAGGATGGCCAATACCAGGGCGATTTCAACGGTCATCGCATCTTCTTTCTCTGGAGGAAGCACCGGTAGTTCGCTCTGCCCGACGGGGAGCATGGCAGTCCCACGAATTCCGGCGGCTCAAGATTGTGCTCAATCTTCAGAAGAAGATCGTCTATAACAGAAAGCGGCATCGTCGACGTCAAGTCGACCGCTGAACGGTTGCAGCCCCAATAATGATGCTACGATATATCGTGAGACTGCATTCTTCAAGTGCTGCTGGAACAGTCCCGGTGGAACCGGCTCCGGCGCGGACAGCCTGAAAAAGGTAAAATCAACTGTGCTGTCAATCAATCGGGATTCATCAGCGTGGTGAGCAGTGATGCTCGGCTATTCATTTCGTTCCATGATTTGCTCGATCAGATGTGGCTCAGGACCTCGGGCCTGTCGATCCTGCAGACCTGAGAAATCGGATTCATAAACGAGTACCTCCGGTGCTTTTCACGCAACCGGTGCTCTTCACGCAAAGGATCGATGGCATCACAACGTCTTGCGGCATTACAACGTCATTCCGCGCAAAAAAGGCGGGAATCCAGTCTGAGCGCTGATCGCACCATAAAGGTCTCTCATTCTGACTCCATACTTCCTGGTGAATCCTTCGACCACGCCCTGTTTGTGATGTCCTGCCCGCTGCACCGGATTCGAGGTGACGCCGACGCACAGCGCAACGTTTGTTCTGCCTGCCATGATGTATGTTTCGCCATGCACGGTTACCCTTCCTGGATTCCCGCCTTTTTGCGGGAATGCCGATGTTGTGGGAATGTTGATGTTGCGGGTGTATTCCTCTTTTGTGCGGCAACTATCCGGGTGCGCGTTTGATGAGAAGAACCAGAAATCGTGCCCTGAGTTCCCGGCTTACCGCACCCGTGACGGTCGACACTTGTCCGGAGTGCGACGAAGTCTTGAGCGCGGAAGCCGTTGTCCGGTACAGATCTTCACATGGAAATGGCTGATCACCGGGTCGTACGTCTGGTTTTTCGTGCAGAGCGCAGCTATGAAAAGCCCTGGGATCACCTGCAGAAGTGGCGACCCGTCCACCGATTATCCGGATGGAATCGTGTCTGACCGATGTCCCATCGTCCCTTGATGGATGCAGGCGTTTAATACTTGATGTTTATCGGGCTCCCGGACTAAGATATGATGTCTGAATAGATCTGCCGACGCCGGTCCAGGTGTGCCCTCCATGTACTCAATCCACGAGCGCTTGACGGCAGGTGCAGCTGCGCGGGTTCGATTTCAACCCACTACAGGTAATGCCTCGAAACGACTGTCGCCCTTTTATCCTTCTTCCGGTATCCGGGTCGGAAGGTGCTCCGGGTCCGGTCGCCGGCATTCATTTCCGCATGGGAAAAGGATCATTATGAAAATTTTCGTAGGAGGTCTTCCGTTCAAAACCACCGAGGAGGAGTTGCAGAGGGAGTTCGAGGTGTTCGGCGCAGTGGATTCAGTGAAGATCATCGTTGATCACGAGACTCTCAGGTCCAGGGGATTTGGCTTCGTGCAAATGAGAGACCGGGCGCAGGCGCTTGCTGCCATCGCAGGTTTGAACGGAAAGGAACTCGCCGGGCAGGTGCTCAAGGTGAACGAGGCAAAACCCCGGGAGACCCGCACGGGGTATGGCCGCGATCGCGAGGGCGGAGGCTTCGGCTCGGGCGGTCGATCAGGGCGACCGGGTGGTGGGTACGGGAGCAAGGGGGGTGGAGGAAGCATCTACGACAGCAAAGGCCGAAGCAACGATCGTGGAGGAAATCGAGGCCGAGGGAAGCGAGGCCCGGGTTCGGGAGGTCGATCGGGAGGCGGCGGAGGCTCGCGTTCCCGTTGATTCGCCAGGCTTGAGAAGGCACGGCGAAGGTCCCCGAATGAAATGAAGATACCACCCCACGTGTCTGCAGTAACGTTAACAGGACTGCCCGTGAAATAAAGGCGCTGGAGGTGACGTATGAAAGCCGTTCTGGTTGTTCTGTCGCTTTTCCTGACGGTGGCGGGTGCCATGATGGTCGTTTCCGTTCATCAAGCCAGGGAGCGCTTCAAAAGCATAGTCTCCCGAACCGACATGAGGTTCATGGCCATCCCGCCGTTTCTGCTGGGAATGGTGCTGATCGCCGGAGCCTTCGCGGTAAGGGAAGTCTTCCTGCTCGCTTTCCTGGTCGGGATCCTGGGAATCATCAAGGGAGCCTTCCTGGCTCTTGGGCCGCAAGCACGAATCCAGCAGGTGAAAGAATGGTGGCTCGAACGTGCGGGTGAACCGGTGCTCAGGCTTTCCGGGCTTATTACCGCCCTTGTGGGGGTGGCCATGCTTGCCCGGTTGTTCTGACCGGTGTGGTGGGCAGCGCCGGGAATCGTCGAAACGGGTGTTGGTCGATGCGTCGAGTCGTGAGAGGAATTTCGTGAAGAGCAGGGAATCGAGTCAGGGCATCGTGTACTCCACCGAGCATGGAAGGATGTGCCCTTTGTGCGGCAAACCTGAAATGCTGTGTGAATGCGGGCGAAAGAAAGAAATTCCTTTGCCGGGGGGCGTCGTAGCAATATCGAGGGAAACGAAAGGGCGCAGGGGGAAGGGAGTAACGCTGATCTCCGGCATCCCCCTCGAAGAAAAAGAACTCAAGGAGCTCGCTCGATATCTCAAGACAAAATGCGGCGCCGGAGGTACAGTAAAAAAAGGTGTCGTCGAAATTCAGGGTGACCACCTGGAGGTGCTGGTGAAGGAACTGACGGGAATGGGCTGGAAGGTCAGGCGAACGGGCGCCTGATGCCTTTTCTTCACGTTATGAGATCGGCAGGTGTCACTTTGCTCCCTCCGATGGCCGTGGTCTTCTTTCATCGGATTTTTCAGGCTCATCCGGCAAACGAGTCCCTGCGGTGCTTTTCATGCAAAGGATCGACGGCATCACAACGTCATTCCCGCAACAACATTGCCGCAACAACATTGCCGCAACAACGTCATTCCCGCAACAACGTCATTCCCGCGAAGGAGACTGTGTCGTAATTGTAGGGCCTGGGAGTGGATTTTTGTGGTTTAACAGGAATAAACGTTAGGCAAATCGGAAGGTTATGTGGTATAGTGTAGCCCTGAGAGCAGGAG
>Ga0334890_1004871_pt1 | contig 11935 bp, 10 predicted proteins | sample GraSluR1_MG_3_FD_207220 | JGI IMG/M metagenome (GOLD analysis project Ga0334890, IMG submission 207220) | Sludge microbial communities from methane-producing bioreactor in Wageningen University, Netherlands - Granular Sludge_31_08-R1 | ecosystem: Engineered > Bioreactor > Anaerobic >... | reverse complement strand
TCCGGAAGAGAAACGCGGGAGGGGGAACCTGTTATCAAGCCTTTCTGGGAAATTACCTCCGGAGATGTGGCAGCCTGTCTCAAAGCTACCGAATGGCCGCCTGCCAACAGGGGCTACTTCAGGGGAGGAGGCTTCTCGTCTCAGTTTAACACGAAAGGAGTTATGCCGCTTACCATCTCAAGAATAAACCTCGTCAGAGGCCTCGGCCCTGTCATGCAGCTCGCTGAAGGGTGGACCGTTGATCTGCCCCCCGGGATCAACAAAATACTGACCGACAGAACCGATCCAACCTGGCCCACGACATGGTTTGCTCCAAGGCTGACAGGCAAAGGCCCCTTTACCGACGTCTATTCAGTAATGGCTAACTGGGGCGCAAACCACTCAGCATCAAGCTTCGGCCATATCGGCGCCGACCTGATAACACTCGCTTCCCTCCTCCGTATTCCGGTATGTATGCATAATGTAAGCGACGACAGAATATTCAGGCCCAGTGCATGGAATGCCTTCGGCATGGATAAAGAGGGGGCAGATTACAGAGCATGCCTTGCCTACGGCCCACTTTACAAATAAATACTCTTGAAAATGGAAACTAACACCGAAAACAGGAAACTGGAACTTGACCAGGAGAGTACCAGGAATCTGGACGCTACAAGAAAATGGACAATGTTCCTTGCCATACTCGGATTCATCGTTGTGGGGTTCATCCTTATAACCGGACTTGTTGCCGGCACATTCTTCTCAGTCTTCAAATCAGATGAAGTGGGGCTGGGGATACCCGAATCACTCATGGTATTACTTTTTGTAATAATAGCAGCCATCTATTTTCTGCCGGTATTCTTTCTGTTCCGGTTCTCAAGAGAGACGGCAAAAGCATTGAAGTCGTCAGGTCAGGAAGAGATGAGAAAAGCATTCAGGAACCTGCGTGCCTATTTTACTTATATCGGTATACTGGCAATCATTGTTATCTCAATTTATATTGCAGCCCTGCTTATTGCAGGGACAACGGTTGCATTCCTTAAACCCTGAACCATGCCGGGTGGAGATATTGTGCTGGTCTTCGACTGCGGAGCCACAAACGTCAGGGTGATGGCCCTGGACGGGAAAGGGAGGATAAGAGCCTCTGCCTCCCATCCCAATAACACACGCCCCGATCCCTTCTATCCCGCATACAGGATATGGGATGTGGAGGAGATATGGAACAAGATGTGCCACGCTTCGGCTGAAGTAGTAAGCAAAATCAACCGCAGTGATATTGCGGGGGTTACCATAACGACCTTCGGAGTTGACGGTACCCTGGTAAACAGATCAGGAGAAATGCTTTATCCGGTTATTTCGTGGCAGTGTGAAAGGACCATCCCTGTCATGGCAAAGATAGATAAATACATACCGCTGAACGAACTCTACAGGGAGAGCGGGGTCCTGCCTTTCACCTTTAATACAATTAACAAACTGATCTGGTTCGCTGAAAACAAACCGGAAATAGTTGAAAAGAGCCATATGTTCCTCTTCATGCCGTCGCTTTTCTCCCTGAAGCTTACAGGTGAGATGGTGAATGATATAACAATGGCAGGGACATCAATGCTGATGGATCAGTCGTCCAGAAGATTTTCCGCTAAAATACCTGACCGGATAGGTTTCCCCGCTGAAAAGCTGGGGGAGCCCGTTGAGACAGGTTCCATTACGGGCAGAATCACTCCGCGGGCATCAATTGATACAGGCATTCCCGAAGGAATCCCGGTTATTGCAACGGGTCATGATACCCAGTTTGCCGTTTTCGGATCAGGTGCGGAAAAAAATCAGCCCGTTCTCAGCTCAGGAACCTGGGAAATCCTCATGGTACGTTCCGGGCGATTCAGGTCGGGAGAGGAACAGCTCAAAATGGGCATCACTACCGAACTTGATGCGAAATCCGGCCTTTACAATATTGGCAATCAATGGATTGCATCGGGCATGCTGGAATGGGCACGAAAAAATCTCTACAGCGATATTGACAAAGATGTATATGAAGTGATGATAGCAGGTGCTGAAAAAGTACCGCAGGGATGCAGGGGAGTAAGGGTTGTCCCCAGGTTCTATGAAGAGCTCCAGGGCAAACCCGGAGGAGAGATTACGGGACTTACCATGGAGACGACCCGCGATGAGATTTACCGTGCTATGCTGGAGGCTCTTGCCGAAAGACTGGCAGAGGGCAAAAGAGCCCTTGAAACAGCAGGCGGCTTCAGGACAGAAAGTATTCTGTGCGTGGGTGGAGGCTCTAAAAACAGGCTGTGGAACAGACTGAGAGCCCGTTCAACCGGAGTGCCTGTTAAAATAATCGACCATAAAGAGACCACAGTACTGGGCGCATCGCTGTTCGTGCAGGCTGCATGCGGCAACGCATCGTCTCCTGAGGAAGCAAGATCAGCTGTTGATTACAGAACTGAAATAATTGAACCGTAAATACATAAAGACAAAAGACAGAGTAACACCACACTATTTTGAAACCTTATAATTATGGAAATTGCATACCTTAACGGAGAATTCCTTCCGTTAGAAGAGATAAAAATAAGTCCTGATGACAGGGGATTTCTCTTTGCCGATGGGGTTTATGAAGTCGTGAGATGGTATGAAGGCGGTTTTTTCTTCGACATGGAAGGACATACCGCAAGGCTTAAAAGAAGTCTGAGAGAGATCCGGATCGAATGGTCCGGGTCAGACCTGTTCCCTTCCATTGCCGGAGAACTGGTCGGCCGTAACTTACTGCATAACTGTCCCGTACTTGTCTATATACAGGTAACAAGAGGAGTTGCCAGAAGGTCACATGCTTTCCCGCTGCCTTCCGTATCCCCAACCGTTTATGCTTTCGCCAGAAGCTTTGATCCGCATCGCGAGCTTATTTCTGCGGGAATAGGTGTAACACTGGTGAATGACCCGAGATGGATCCGGTGTGACATAAAGTCTGTGGCTCTCCTTCCCAATATACTGAGTTTCCAGGAAGCGCGTGAGGCAGAGTGTTACGAGTCTGTCTTTGTAAAGGATGGCGTTATAACAGAATGCGCACATTCCAACATCTTCTTTGTTATCGATGGTATACTTTACACTCATCCGGAAAATGAGAGGATCCTTTCAGGTATAACACGCAGGAATGTTATCCGGATTGCAAAGGAGGCAGGGATCAGTATTAGTGAAGCACCCGTGCAGGTTGAGAAGCTCAGGGAGATATCAGAAGCTTTTGTGACAAATACCTCTTTTGAAATTGCACCGGTAATCACCATAGGCAACAAGCAAGTGGGGAACGGCAAACCCGGACCTGTAACACTGCATCTGAGAGAAAAATTCGATGCCCGGATTGAGGCCGCCAAAGCTCATCTGTAAGCGGCATCATAGAAAGCATTTTTCCTATATTTGCACAAATTTTCAGAATACCATGAGCAAAACGGAACTGAGCGAACAGGAACTTCTAAGGAGGGAATCACTGAAAGAACTGAAAAAACTTGGAATTGATCCCTATCCCGCTGCAGAATATAAGACAAATGCCTTTGCACACGACATTACCGGTAATTATTCACCTGAAAAGAATAATTACCAGGATGTCTCTCTTGCCGGACGCCTCATGAGCCGAAGAATTATGGGGAATGCTTCTTTTGCTGAATTAATGGATTCTTCCGGAAGGATCCAGCTTTACTTCAGGCGCGACGACATTTGTCCCGGAGAGGATAAGACAATGTACAACACTGTATTTAAAAGGCTTCTCGACATAGGCGATATCATAGGAGTAAAGGGGTTCGTTTTCAAAACACAGATGGGCGAGATAACCGTCCACGTTAAGGAATACACCATCCTGTGCAAGTCGCTTCATCCGCTGCCTGTTGTAAAGGAGAAGGAAGGCACACTCTATGATGCGGTTACAGATCCCGAAATGCGCTACCGCCAGCGTTATGTAGACCTGATTGTAAATCCCCCGGTACGTGATGTGTTCCGGAAGAGGACGCAGATCATTCAGTCTATGCGCGAGCTGTTTAATTCGAGAGGTTATCTTGAAGTTGAGACGCCTGTTCTGCAGCCGATACCAGGAGGTGCAGCCGCAAGACCATTTATTACACACCATAACACACTTGATATACCTCTATATCTCAGGATTGCCAACGAGCTCTATCTGAAGAGACTTATTGTGGGCGGCTATGAAGGTGTTTATGAATTCGCGAAGGACTTCAGGAACGAGGGTATGGACCGTAACCATAACCCCGAATTCACTGTGATGGAGATCTATATAGCCTACAAGGATTATTACTGGATGATGAGCTTCACGGAGGAGATAATCAGGAAGGCTGTTATGGATCTTTACGGAAAAACAGAAATAGCCTGCGGAGACAAGATTATCGACTTAAATCCTCCATATAAAAGGATAGGCATGCTTGATGCCATTAAGGAAAACACCGGCACCGATATCAGCGGCATGGATGAAGCTGAACTCAGAAAACTATGCGACAGGCTTGGTGTAACACATACGGCACAGATGGGTAAAGGCAAAATCATTGATGCGATTTTCGGTGAAACATGCGAGCATCAATATATACAGCCCACTTTTATAATTGACTACCCGGTTGAAACATCACCCCTCACCAAAATGCATCGAACTAAACCGGGCCTCACCGAGAGGTTTGAGCTGATGATAAACGGAAAGGAGATAGCCAATGCATATTCCGAGCTGAACGATCCCATCGACCAGATGGAACGGTTCCAGGACCAGCTAAGGCTCCTGGAAAAAGGAGATAACGAGGCAATGTTCATCGATCACGATTTCGTGAGGGCTCTCGAATACGGAATGCCGCCCACATCAGGAATGGGACTGGGAATCGACAGGCTGACAATGCTCCTTACCAATCAGACCTCAATACAGGATGTTCTCCTGTTCCCCCAGATGAAGCCCCTGCATCACAAACCTAAAACCGACCAGGAGGAGCAGGAATAAATTATCAGCTTTACCCTGACAAGTAAGTTTTTTTGTTTATTTTCCGGTTTTAAGCTAATTTTATCTGGTTAGAAAACAGATATCGAAACCCTAAAACCTGTATAATATGACTTCAAGCCTGGATGGTTACAGCGCCCTTTCGGTATGGGGCATCCTTATGAGATTCGGCGTGAATCTGTTTTTTCTGTTCATACTGATCAGATTAATCTACTTCAGATACTCAAAAAAGGAAAAATTCCTTTTTACCTTTTTTCTGATCGGAATTACGGTCTACTTTATCTGCGCAATGCTGAGGAAGGTCGAAATAAATGTTGGAATAGGGCTGGGCCTGTTTGCCATATTCGGAATATTGAGATTTCGAACCAGGAATTTCAGCACAAAAGATATGGCATACATATTTGCCACAATCGGCCTTTCGGTAATCAATTCATTAAGTATGGTCGATTTTCCGTTTTACGGATTCCTGATAATCAATGTTATTATAGTTCTATCTGCCTTTACACTCGAGGAATTCCTGCGAAAGAACTCCTTTAGCAGCCATTGCATAGTCTATAACGATATTAACCTCCTTAAACCCGGGAACAGGAACAAGCTACTAAAGGACATATCGGGGAAAACAGGGCTCGAAATAAGAAGAGTCAGGGTTATAAAAGTCGACTTCAAGAGAGACTTTGCCGATCTTGAGATCTACTTCAAGGATGATCATGAAATAAACTGACCATAAATCGGGCTTCGCCTGAATATAGCCTGCTGACCGGGAGCCGGCCCTTCTTTGCCGGCAGAACTCTTAATAAGAATAATCCTGACAGGGATATAAAATTTATTTGCGTTTAACAATTTCATGGCATAACTTTATTGTTTTAAATAACATACACCCGGAGAAATGGCCGGAAGTTCCAATAGATTCTCCAGATTCTGGCAGGAGCTTAAAAGGCGAAAGACTGACAGGGTTATTGTTTTGTATGCCGCGACTGCATTTGTCATTCTGGAACTGGTTGATATACTCTCTCCTGCAATACTTCCGGAATGGAGCCTGACATTCATACTGGTACTGCTGATAATAGGCTTCCCTCTTGCAATAATCTTTTCGTGGGTCTTTGATGTTACCCCGATCAGCATTGAAAAGACCAGACCCCTGTCGGATAAAAAAAAACGAACGAAGAAGAGGGAGCTGAGAACATGGCAAGGAACTACCCTCATTAGTGTAATCATCATTATTTCCCTTTTGATCTATAATGTTATCAAAGGATTCGGAACATTTAACATAGGAAAGACGGAAAAATCTATAGCTGTACTCCCCTTTGACAACCTGAGTGAAGATAAATCATACCACTGGCTTGGTGATGCCATGACAGAGGAGATCACTATGCAACTCCAGAAAATCAGGAATTTTGATGTCAGGTCACGTACATCGGTGATGCAATACCGGGAGAACAGGAAGAAGAGCTCTGAGATCGGGAAGGAGCTTAATGTAAACTTCCTGTTGGAAGGAAGTGTCCAGATGTTTGGCGAAATGGTCAGAATACATGTTCAGCTTATTCATGCCGGCAGGGACAACCACATCTGGGGAGATTCGTATGACAATAGCTGGGATGATATATTGAGCGTGCAAAAAAGAATAGCGAAAGAGATAGCCAGTCAGCTAAAAACAGTTCTGACTCCGGAGGAAATTGAAGATATTAACAGAAATCCTACTGCCAGTTCAAGAGCATACTCAAGTTATCTGACAGGAAACAGATACAGTGATGATGCCTGGTATTATTTCATGAGAGGGAAGCGTTACTCCGACTCAACAAGTTTCAGAAATGCACTTCTTGAGTATGATAAAGCAATCCAATATGATTCGTTATTTGCCCTTGCTTATGCAAAACGTGCTATTAATCTGGCTCTTGGTTACTATACGGGAATATTTGACCATAACAGTGTAAGCAAATGCAGGCAGGACATAGACAGGGCTATGAGGCTTGAGCCGGGCATGGCAGAGGCCAGGCTCGCGCTTGGCTTATATTATTACTACTGCAGGAATGATTACCAGGAAGCCCTGAGACATTTCAGGATCGCTTCGGATCAGAATCCTGAATATTGGGAGTCTCTTTTCTATATGGCCATGGTTCAAAGGAGAAACGGCAACTGGAAGGAATCGCAGAGGCTGCTGTCACGTGTTCTGAGATATAATCCCATGGATGCACTTATACTGACCAATATAGGACTCTCATACCAGTATCTCAGGATATATGATACGGCAGTGGCTTACCATAACAGAGCATCTGAAATAATGCCGAAATGGACAGCCCCCTACGAGAACAGAATAGTTGCCTGCCTGACCAGATATGGTTCAACCGATAAAGCCAGGGCTCTGCTTGACTCAACTGTGCATGCTACAGGAGACAGTATGAAGATGATGAGAATCAGCCTTGATATCTATGACAGGAAATTCAGGGAAGCATTACGGAAAGCGGAAGAATTGTCCCCTTCTGATTTTATTGAATCAGGTGAAAGAGATCTTCTTTTCGCCCGCATTTACAAATTTAACGGTAATGACAAAGAAGCAGAAAAATATTATTATTCAGCCCTTGAACTGTATAAAAAGCAACTTGGTGGTGATCCTGAAAACCCTTCATTCTGGTCATCTCTGGCGATTTCCTGTGCGGGCCTTAATAATAAGGTTTCCGCAATAGAAGCAGCAGAAAGGGCAATATATCTCTCTAAAAACGACATGATGGCCAGGAATGACTATATACTGATCCTGGCAAGAATTTTCGTCATGTTTGGCGAATATGAGGCTGCTGCCGGTCAGATCGAACACCTGCTCAACAATCCCTCTCTTGTTTCCATTAGGTATCTGCATCTTGATCCCGTCTGGGAGCCCCTGCTCAACACTGAAGGTTTTCGTAATATAATTGCCAAATATTCAAAGATTTAACTGCAGAGAATCAGGCAGGCCATATAATTATAATTGTTTAACCATTAAATCTTAAAGAAATGTCATCATTTGAAGAATCAAAATCATCAGCAGAAAGGCCTCTGCCAATTGCCTTCCCGCTGGATCCTTCTCCTATCCTGTTTTCTGCCGAATTTGCAGATAAATATGGCATAGAAGTATATTTAGCTGTATTGAAAGCTAATATCAACTATCTTAAGGAATGTTCCGATGCTGCATCAAGATTGTACATTGAGATCGGAAAGATTCTTGATAATGTAAAACCTGACAGTAAAGAAAGAAGTGAGACATAATTTTGTGAATACGGAGCGGTATTGTTAAATTTCAATTGTATAACGACCTGTCTGTCTTTATGATAATACAATGAAGTCACGCCCTGTCGTATTTATTTCCCTCGAAGAATATGATAATCTTGGAGTGGGCTATCTATGTGCTGTATTGTCCCTTGCAGGATATAATGCAAAAAACTTTGATTTCCGTCTGCCTAAAAAGATTATCCTGGAGAAGTTGCAGGAAATGAATCCCATGATAGTGGGATTCTCAGTCATTTACGAGGATTATATTGATGTATTTGCGGATATGATGATGTTTCTCCGCAATGCAGGTATCACCTGCCATTTTGTTGCCGGGGGATTTTATGCAAGCCTGCGCCATGAGGAGATATTTGAAATGCTGCCTTCACTGGATTCGGTTGTGAGGTTTGAAGGAGAAAACACTATCCTCGAACTTACCGGCTGTCTGAGTGAAGGGAGAGAGTGGAAAAAAGTGAAGGGGATCGCCTATAAAGAGGGTAACATCATAATAACCAATCCCCTGAGACCTCCCGAAAGGGACCTCGATGTATTCCCGTATCCCTGCCGGGCAACCTTGAAAGAATATGCACTGGGTAAAAAGTTTGCCACACTTATTGCCGGCAGGGGCTGCACACATAATTGTATCTTCTGCAATATCCATGACTTCTACAAAAGATCTTCAGGAGAAATAAAAAGATTAAGAAAAGCTGAAAATGTTGTATCTGAAATGGAATACCTTCATAAAAAAGAGGGGTGTTCTGTTTTTCTTTTCAGCGATGATGATTTCCCGGTAAGCCGGGGTCGTGATATTGGCTGGATAGAGTCATTCTGCAGTGAGCTCAGGCTGAGAAAACTTGATAAAGGAATAATGTGGAAAGTAAACTGCCGTCCTGATGATATTGACCACGAGATATTTACTATGATGAAAGAGCATGGCCTCTGCCATGCCTTCCTTGGTATTGAAGATGGTACTGATGAGGGACTGGCTCGTTTGAACAAGAATATGAGTGTGGAGGAGAGCCTGAGGGGTATAAACATACTGAAGCAACTCAGAATAGGTTTTGATTACGGATTCATGCTTTTCCAGCCCTCATCCACTTTTGCATCAATAAATGAGAATCTCTCTTTTCTTGAAAACATCTGCGGAGATGGTTATACTCCGGTTTCATTCCTGAAGGTTCAACCTTACTTTGAGACGCGCCTCGAAAGAGATCTGCGAAAAGAAGGAAGGCTGAAAGGCAGGCCGGGGCATCTTGATTATGATTACACAGACAAATCACTCGACCACTATTTTCTTTTCGTCACGGATTGCCTCCGGGAATGGCTGCTGGGAAATAAAGGTCTTTTAAACTTCCTCAAATGGGCCAGAAATTATTTACTAATCTATTCCCGCTATTTTGATTCATCAGCTGAATTCTCAGAAATATCTGATAATGTAAGAAGTATTACAATACATAGTAACCTTTTCCTTCTGGAGACACTAAAGGAACTTGCCGGACTTTTTGAAACCGGAAGATTTAACAATGGTGATTACAATTCACTCAGAAGTTACAGAGAAAGAATATACTCATTGCACGATGAGTCAAGGATTGGCATCAACAATCAGATGAAACTTCTGTTGCAGCTTTCAGAACAGGGTAAATAATATTTCACGGCAATATAAACAAACTGCTTGTTCATCCGTTATTATACAAACAAACTGAATCTCTTAAGAACAATCCCGATGACAGACAAAAGATCCTTTCCGTCCAACCTGCTTCGTTCACTGAAAGGAAACCATATCAGGAACAAAAGGAAAGGATTATACACTTACATGATGAAGGCTTCTCTTAAGATCCTTGCTGTCTACCTTGTTTTTATAATTCCTTTAATACTTATTTTACAACGTCTGGTTGATGTAAGCCACGTATTCGCGTTCCTTACGGAAAACCTCAGTGATACATTTATATTTGTGGTGTTTACTTTATCCGAGTCTTTCCTTGGCATGATTCCTCCGGATCTCTTTGTGATATGGTCGGGCAAATTCAATTCACCTGCTCTTATGCTCGCCCTTTTTGGGATATTATCGTATGCCGGCGGGGCAATCTCCTATCTGATAGGCCACTGGATAGCAGGGATGCCAAAAGTAAAAGCTTATTCAGAGCGGGCACTGGAAAAGTATATTATTCTTGTAAGAAAATGGGGAGGTGCATTTATAATAATTGCAGCGCTTTTCCCCTTCTCCCCTTATTCTATGGTTATTATTGCCGTCAGCCTGCTTCGGTACCCTTTCAGACTATATCTCCTTTTCGGCATTAGCAGAATAGTCCGTTTTCTTATGCAGGGAATACTATACCTTGATATCCTCAAAATCGACTCTTTCTTTTCCTCCCTGATTTGACTGTCAGTTGCCTGAATCAGAGTACTCAAGCCTGTCGAACAGGTCAACAAACTTTCTGAATATTTTGTAATAGAGAATTATATATAAGAAAAATGACGACAGCCAGATAACTGCAAGGTTAAAGAGATAGGTATCTATCTCCAGGCTTCCGATCTTCTTGAACGGTGCATAATAGTGGGCCCTTCCGAAATTTGAAGTGGGCTTCATAAAGACTGGCTCATATTTCTGTATAATCCGCGAAGGTGTTTCGATTGTCTTGTCGATAACCTCATTGTTAAGCAGAATGTCTGCCAGACGGTAATTATAATAATTGTCCTTAATATCCATAAAACCCTCAGGTCCTGTCCTTTCAACAATAGCAGCAACCACATTCTCTTTCTCAGCAGCGGCACTCCTGCTTAAATCGCGGAAGCGCTTCTGAAGAAGATCCAGATAGGACTGCAACAGAAGGACTTTTTCAGCATCAGGAGGACCATTGTCAAATGAGGTCATTATTACTTCAGGAATCTCATAACCCGCCTTTTCAGAGAGATATTCAATATAATATTTCAACCTTGCACAACTGGCTGCCGGATTATCGGTAACCGGATCGTTTTTCTGACACCTCTGCAGATCTTTTTTCATTTCATCTATCAGGAACCAGGCATAATAGTAGTTCTGGCTTGCCTCCATGTCATGATCAAAGAAATTCCGCTGGTATCTGTTGTTCTTGAACTGCTCCACTGCCAGAGCTTCAAAAGACCACCGCGCCGTCATCAGATCACCGATAACAGGCACATATTCAAAGCTCGAATACCTGTTTGTGTGAAGCTTATCAAACTTGACAAGCACTCCGCTCAGCAGTAGCTGGGGAATGAGGATAAAGGGTATCAGAATATAAACCGTAATAACCGATTTGAATGCTGATGAGATATTCAAGCCAAGCACGTTAGCTAAGCATGAAGTAGTAAAGAGAACCATCCAGTATGTGAATGTCATTCCTTTTATTCCAAGGATAAGGTTACCGACCAGTATGAATGACAATGACTGAATCGCCGAAATAGTAAACAGAATGATTATCTTGGAATTAATGTAGCTGAACCAGCTCAGGTTCAGGAACGATTCCCTTTTCAGGATCTTCCTGTCCCTGATTATCTCCTCCGCACTTAACATAAGTCCGAGAAAAAGTGCCGTGATAACGCACATGAACAGGTAAGCCGGAAGATTCTCATTCTGGCTGAAAATGTATCTGTCTTCCTTTATATACCTCGTAAAATAACCAAGTATCAGTGCAAGAACGGGAGCTCCCCCGATACTGATGACCAGATACTGCTTATTGGCGAGCTTGGAAAGAAAATCGCGGAGAAAGAATATTTTTATCTGCTTTAGAA
>Ga0334890_1004865_pt1 | contig 11941 bp, 10 predicted proteins | sample GraSluR1_MG_3_FD_207220 | JGI IMG/M metagenome (GOLD analysis project Ga0334890, IMG submission 207220) | Sludge microbial communities from methane-producing bioreactor in Wageningen University, Netherlands - Granular Sludge_31_08-R1 | ecosystem: Engineered > Bioreactor > Anaerobic >... | reverse complement strand
AACGGTCACCGTCTCGCCGGGCACCAGCCGGTTGAGCGTGCGCATTCGCGTGTAGTCGTCGTAGCGGCGGGGGAACGTGAACAGCAGATCGCCGACGGTGACGATACCCAGGCGGTTCAGCTTCTCGGCCATCTTCTCGCCGACCCGGTGCAGCGACTTCACAGGCATCTGCAGGGCGGCCAGCTTTGCGGCGGCCTCTTCAGGGGATAGGGCCGGGCGGCGCCCACGTCGTGGGGGGAGCGGGCGCTGCCGCGCCGGTTCTTCGCGCGGGGCGGGGGGCGGTGCGTGGCCCTCCTCCCCGCTGGCGGCGATCTGTGCGGCAGCGACCAGCTCAGGGCCGCTGGCGGGCAGTTGGGCTGCGGCCTGCGGCCACTGGTCACCGGTTTCTTGCGGTGCGGGGGCCTCAGGCTGGGCGGGGCGGGGCGGCTGGATGCGCCCGGTGATGCGGCCCAGCATGTACTTGACCGACTCGTGGCGCATCTCCGTGCTTTCTTTGCCGTCGTAGTCATGCAGAAGCTGAACCAGTTCATCAATCAACTGGTGGTGTTCCGGGCGCTTGGCCTGCAGACGGGCGTCTCTCTCCCAGTTGGCGGCGAACGATCCCAGGCCGCCAATGACGGCAGTATTGCGGAAGCCGGTTTCCTGCTCCAGCTTCAGGATTTTGACCAGTGTTTCTAGTGCCGAGGGCATAGGACTGTCTTTCTGGTTACGCTTGACGTAGCACGGCGACTCCGAGCGCGTTCGGCCCGACGTGCACGCCGAGCACTGGCGTGGCGTCCACGACCGGAATCTCGGCGAGCGGCACGAGGTCGGACAGGGCCTCGGCGAGGCGCTGACCCCCCTGGGGGAAGTACGAGTGCATCACGGCCAGACGCTCCAGGGGGGCGGCACTGTGAGCCAGTTCGACCAGGGCCGCGAACGCGCGCTGCGAGGTGCGCGTCCGGGTGACGGAGGACACCACGCCATCGTACAGGCGGATGATCGGCTTGATGTGAAATAGCTCGCCGACCATCGCTGCTGCCCAGCCGACTCGCCCGCTGCGCCGCACATACTCGAACGTGTCCAGCGCCGCCCAGACCTCGGCGCGCAGCACGGCGGCGCGCACTTCGTCGGCGATGGTGGCCGGAGCGACGCCAGCCTGGGCGCGCTCGGCGGCCATCAAAACGAGCCAGCCCAGCCCCATGCTCACGATGCCGCTATCAATCAGCGTGACGCGCTCCGGCGCGCTCTGCTCGGCGGCCAGCCGGAACGTGTTGAAGATGCCGCTCAGCTTGGCCGGGGCGGTAATGCCGATGACGTGCTCGGCGTCGGCCAGGGCCTGCTGCATCACTTCGAGCACCTGTCCGGGTGGCGGCGCGGAGGTCTTTGGCAATTCGGCGACGGCAGTCAGCCGCCGGTAGAACTCTGGCCGGGTGAGTTGCACGCCATCGTCGGCCAGGCTTTCTAGCCCGAAATGCACATAGGTGGGCACGACGCGAATATCATAGCGGGCGATCCAGTCATGCGGTAGATCGCAGGTGCTGTCGGTCATGACCAGGACGGACTTCATGACAGGCTATCCTCTGCGTTCGGGTCTTCGTAGACGACAACGCCAACGCCGTCCGGCCCGATCAGCGCGGCGAGGCTGGGCTGGTACATGACGAGCGGGAACGAGTATCCAGGGAACTCGGTCGCCAGGTGCTCGTGCAGCAGGCGCGTGCGCTCGGTGGGGTGGGGCGCGCTGTGCAGGATGACCAACTGCTCCAGGGCGGAGAACTCTGCCACGAACTCCACGATCTTGTCAACAGCCTGGGCCTGCGTGCGCACCTTCTCCATCGGGATCAATTCCCCTTCCTCGATGGTGAGGAAGGGTTTGATGTCCAGCATCGTGCCCAGGATGGTTTGGGCCTCACTGAGCAAACCCGTGTGGCGCAGATAAGTGAGGCCATTGACGTAGAACACCGAGTAGACGTGGTTCAACTGCGAGCGAGCCTGGTGGACTACCTCTTCCAGCGACGCGCCGCTCTCCGCTGCCCGCGCTGCCCTCTCGACCAACAGGGCAAGGCCGACGGAGAGGGTCATCGAATCCAGGGGGACGATCTCGCAACGGCCCAGGAGCGTCTTGCTGGCGCGCAGAGCGTTCTCCCAGGTCTGGCTTAGCCGGCGCGACATGAGCAGGGCCAGCACCTGGTCGGTTTCCTGGTTGAGGCGGCGGAAGACCGCCGCGAAGTCCTCTGGGCTGGGCGCGATGAGCCGGGCCGGGATGTCGCTCTGCTGGGCAAGGCGCAGGAAGGTCGCCGGGTCAATGTCCAGCCCTTCGCGGTAGACTCGCGTGCCCAGACTGACTGACAGCGGGACCACCGTGATCCCCAGGCGCTCCACAATGGCCGGATCGAGGAATTGCGCCGTGCTGTCGGTGACGATGCGCACTCTGCCCAACGATTCTGACTCCCCACGACACGGGCGGTCCAGGCCAGGGTTATTCGGCGCTCAGGATGTAGTGATAGTGCGCCTGGCCGCCGTATACTACCTCGAATTCCTGGTTGGGGTACACGGCACTCAGGCTGTCGGTCACCTGGCGGGCCTCCGCTTCCTGGATGCCATTGCCGTAGTAAAGCGTGATCAGCTCGCATTCGTGGGAGCACATGTGCTCCAGCGTGGTGCGCAGCACGGAACTGAGGTCATCACCGGCGGCGGTGAGCGCCCCGTCCACCAGGCCAATGATCTGCCCGCTGGCGACCTGGACGCCGTTCAGCTCAACGCTGCGCGTGGCGGTGGTGATCTCGCCGGTCACAACGTTGTCCTTCGCCTGAAGCATAGCCCTGGTCACCGTCTCCAGGTCGCCCTTTGGATCGTAGGGCAGCAGAGCGCTGATGCCCTGGGGCATACTGCGCGTGGGAATGACGACGACCGTCTGACCGGTGGCCAGGCGCGCGGCCTGTTCGGCAGCCAGGATGATGTTCTTGTTGTTGGGCAGCAGAATGATCTTCCTGGTGGGCACGCGCTGGATGGCGTCCAGAATCTCCTGGGTGCTGGGGTTATTGGTCTGCCCGCCCATGACCAGTCCGGCGGCTCCCAGTTGGCGGAAGACGCGGGCCAGGCCCTCGCCAGAGGCCACGCTGACCACGCCAATGTCGTCCGGGTCAAGCTCGAAAGGCGGGAAATCGGCGTGGGCTGGCTGGGCGGTTGCGGGCGTCTCCGCTGCGCCGCGCTCGCGCACGTAGTCCTGGTACTGCTCTTGCATGTTCTCCACCACGATGTCGCTGAGCGTGCCCAGGCTGACGGCGTAGCTGAGCGGGATGCCAGGGTCGTGCACGTGGACGTGCACTTTGATCGCGTCCTGGCTGCCGACGACCAGCGTTGACCAGCCCATCTGGTCAATGGCCGCGCGCACGGTGTTCACGTCGAGGGCGTCGCCTTTAAGGATGAACTGCACGTCGTAGCCATAGCCAAGCTCGTCTTCAGGCGCGAGAGCTGTGGCCAGGTCGTGCACTTCGGCTGGGACTGTCTCTTCCACCTCGATCTCTTCCCTCTGCAAATAGAGCAGCATCCCTTCGAGGATGTACACCAACCCGCTGCCCCCTGAGTCCACGACGCCCGCTTTTTGCAGGATAGGCAGCATCTCAGGCGTGCGCGCCAGCGCGTCTTTGGCGCGCACGACCACGCGGCGCAGAATCTCCACCATGTCCTGCGTGTCGCGCGAGGATTCCTGGGCGGCTTCTGCCGCCTCGCGGGCGACGGTGAGGATGGTGCCCTCCACTGGCTTGATGACGCCGCGATAGGCCGTGTCGGACGCTTCGCGCAGGCCCTTGACGAGCAATTCTGGTGTCAGGGTCTTATGGTCTTTCAGCGCATGGGCGAAACCCTGCCACAACTGGGAGAGGATGGTGCCGGAGTTGCCGCGCGACCCCATCATGGCCCCGTGCGCGATCTGGGCGGCAACCTGCCCGATGTGATCGCCAGGATTTGCCTCGACTTCCTTGATGGCGTTGCGCATGGTCATGAGCATGTTCGTGCCAGTGTCGCCATCCGGGACGGGGAACACGTTCAACTGATTGACCAGCGCGTGGTGCCGGTCAAGCCAGTCGCGGCCCGCCGCCGCGAGGCGCTTGAACGCCTGACCATCACAGGCGGTCGGCCCGGCGGGAGGGGAAGCGGCGTTGTCTGCTTTGGCGGTCATCGCACCCTCATTCCGTTTTGCTGACGCGCAAGCCCTGGACGTGCACGTTGACCTGGCCTACCGGCAGGCCCGTCGCCTGTTCTACGGCGTAGCGCACGCTGTTGATCAGGCTGTTGGCCACGGAAGCGATGCGGGTACCGTAGCTGATGATCACGTACACGTCAATGACGACATGGGCGCCATCCAGGTGCACTGCAATGCCGCGATTGGGGTCGCGCGTCAGGCTCGCCGCGATGTCGGACGCCAGGTTGGGGGACGCCATGCCTACGACGCCATAGGTTTGCAGGGCAGCATGGCTGGCGAGGGTGGCAATCGCTGTGGGCGAAATCTCAATCGAGCCGCGAGGCGTTTCGTTGGTGGTCATGCGTTTGTCCCATCACAAATCCATGATAGCCCTTGCATTGCGCTCTGCTCTATGGTAGCATGGCGTCCGCTTGTTTGAACAGACCTTCGTGAGGCATTCCTATGGCAAAGTGTGAAGTGTGTGGCAAAGGGCCGCAGTTCGGGCACAATGTCAGCCACTCGAACCGCAGGACCAGACGGCAGTTCAGGCCGAACATCCAGCGTGTGCAGGTAATGGAGAATGGCCGCCTGGTGAGCAAGACCATGTGCACCCGGTGCATTCGCACGATGGGCAAGGACGCCAAAGTTCGCACGAAGTAGTTCTCGTTCGCTGCGCCGCAAGCGTCACCAAGAGCCAGCCTGTGCTGGCTTTTTCGTTTGATCTCACCCGGCACTGGCCGCCGCCCGCAGACCAGCGATGGCGCGGCGAATGCCCTCGGCTGCTCCAAAGATCGAAGTGCCCGCGACGAGCACATTCGCGCCATGCGCCACAACGAGCGGCGCTGTCTGCCGGTCAATGCCGCCATCTACCTGCACGTCTATGGGGCGGCCCAGTTCTGTGATCATGGCGCGAATCTGGCGAATCTTGTGCAACGTCAACGGGATGAACTGCTGCCCGCCAAAGCCAGGATTGACGGTCATGACCAGCACCATGTCCACTTCTGGCAGAATCTCCTGGACGAGCACGGCGGGGGTGTGCGGGTTGAGCACGACCGCCGGTTTCGCGCCAAGCTCGCGGATTTGCTGCACGACGCGGTGCAGGTGCGGGCACGTCTCCACATGGACGGAGATGATGTCTGCTCCGGCTTCGACGAAAGCGGGGATGTGTCGCTCCGGCTCGACGATCATCAGGTGCACGTCTAGCGGGAGCGAAGTCACGCGGCGTGCGGCAGCCACGACGAGCGGCCCCATGGTAATATTGGGCACGAAGCGTCCATCCATGATGTCCACATGGATTGAGTCAGCGCCGCCGGCCTGGGCGTCGGCAATCTGCTCGCCCAGGCGCGTGAAGTCTGCCGCCAGAATGGACGGCGCGATGCGAACAGGCTCTGGCACGGAGGTCTCCTCGCTGCGTGTGCGCCGGGTATCTTAACTGAAATGGTGCGCAAAAACCAGTGCGCGCTTGGCGAGGGGCGCGCATAGCCTCACCCCCGCTCGGCGCTAACGCGCCATGCCGCCCCCTCTCCACAACGTGGAGAGGGGGCAAGCCGAGCGCAGTGAGGCTGGGGGTGAGGCTACCGCCCGCGTCACACCTGTCACTTGACAACCTTTGCGCACACCTACCCCAACGGCACTCTTTGCAGAGCTAGAACACCAGTGCTAGAATGAAGTGACGAGGCTGATGAGGTGGATTCCGGCGGGTGAGCATGTCGGCGCTGGCAGGTGAGGGGAACGAGTCGGATGGCAAGGCAGAAGACCGCCGCTGGCGGTCGTTCTACTTCTGAGCGGCGAGGTACGCCGGGCAGCGACAAGGCTGGCAAGCAAGCGCCGCAAGGCCAGAAACCGCGTCGGGGTGAGAGCCAGCGGGCCAGGCCCCAGGGCAAGGCGGCGAGCAGCAAGGCCCCGGCTTCGCGTCCGGCAGGCAGGCAGGCGCCGGCGCGCAAGAGCAAGCCGCCTGCGGCGGGCCGGGCGCGGGTGCGCCCCACCATCCAGAAGCGGGCCAGCCTCGCCCAACAGGTGCGCCAGTGGGCAGGCAGGGCCTTTGCCAGGGCCACCGATCCCGGATTCTGGCGGGGCATGGCCCAGCAGCTACCCCCCTGGGTGGATGAACTGGGCGCGCTGCTGTTGATTGTGTTGGGCGTGGTGACGCTCAACGCGCTGCTCAACACCTCGTCCGAAGCGCCGTTGGCGATCACCCTCTCGCGCGTGTTGCGCCAGGTCTCCGGCCACGCTGCTTACGCCATCGCCCTGGGGCTGATGCTGGCCGGCGTGGTGGTGCTGATGCCCAAGTTTGGTCGCACGGTCCGCGTCGGATGGGAGCGCATCCTGGCCTTCGAGCTAGGATTTGCGGCGCTGGCGGCTCTGTTGCACCTGGCGGCGAACGACCCGGAGCCGCGTGTGCTGGCCAGCGAAGGCGAGGGCGGCGGCTATCTGGGCTGGCTGCTCACGGCCTTGCTGTCGCGGACGGGCATGGGCCGCCTGCTTATGGAGGTCTTCTTTTTCGCGCTGCTGGTCGCCAGCGCGATTCTCTTGCTGCGGCTGCGAGTGCAGCATGTGCTGCTGGCGGTGCAGTGGGTGCGCGCGCAGCTTGAGCGCAGCCTGAACCGCCTGGGTGATCCAGACGAGCACGGGGATGCTTCGCCCCTTTCCCCCGAAGGAGGGGGAAACCCTGCGGCGCGCGGCGGTGCGGACGACCCCGGCGCGCTGGACGACGATCCCCCAGACCCGCCGCCAACACAGGATCGCCTGGCGAAGACCGAGCGGCAGGACAGCGCACAGACGCGCGACAGGTCGGGTGCGGCGAATGGGCGCAGCCTCGTCTCACCGGGCGGGCCAGGCGAGCGCGAGTCGCTTGTGCCACGCGGGCTACCGCCCAATAACGGCGTGCGCGGGCGTATCCGGCGGGCGTCGCCCGATGCAGAGGGTGGGCGCACTTTCACAGTGGACGATTTCCGCGAAGTGAAGAAGGTCGGCAAGCGCGATCCCAACCTCCCGCCGCTGGACTTGCTGAGCGATCTGGAACTGAACATCCCGACCGCCGAGGAGATCAACAGCAACGCGCGCATCATCCGCCACACGCTGCTCGAATTCGACGTGGAAACGGAAGTGGTTGACGTGAAGGTGGGGCCGACGGTCACGCTGTATGCTGTGTCGCCGCTCACGGAGCAATTGACCGAGGACGGCGAGCGAGTCGTCAACCGCGTGCGGGTCAGCGAGATCACCAACCTCAACGGCGACCTGGCGCTGGCGCTCTCCGCCAGGCGACTGCGCATCCAGGCACCGGTGCCGGGCGAGTCGTATGTCGGCGTGGAAGTGCCCAACCGCCAGCCGAGCACCGTCGCCCTGCGCCCGGTGCTGGAGTCCGAGACGTTCTACAGGCACCGCCATCGTCCGCTGGCGCTGCCGTTGGGACGCGACACTTCCGGCGCGGCGTTCGTCGCTGACCTGGGGACGATGCCGCATCTGCTCATCGCCGGGACAACCGGTTCGGGCAAGTCTATCATGCTGGCGGCGATGACGACTGCGCTGGTGATGAACAACACGCCAGATCGCGTGCGGCTGGTGTTGCTCGACCCCAAGATGGTCGAGCTAAGCCGCTTCAACGGCCTGCCGCACCTGCTGGGGCCGGTGGAGACCGAACTGGATCGCATCATTGGCGTGCTGCGCTGGGCCACGCGCGAAATGGACCGGCGCTACCGGCTGCTGGAACAGGAAGCGGCGCGCAACATTCACGTCTACAACGCGGCGCTTGACCGGAAGCGGGCCGGGGAACACCTGCCGTACATCGTGATCATCATTGACGAGATTGGCGACCTGATGATGCAGCGCCCGGACGAGACCGAGCGGGCGCTGACTCGGCTGGCGCAGATGGCGCGGGCGGTTGGGATACACCTGATGGTCGCCACGCAGCGGCCCAGCGTGGACGTGATCACCGGGCTGATCAAGGCCAACTTCCCGGCGCGCATCTCGTTCGCCGTCGCGTCGGGGATTGACTCGCGGGTGATCCTGGATACGTCTGGGGCCGAGACGCTCATGGGGCGGGGGGACATGCTGTTCCTCGCGCCCGACGCCGCCGGGCCGCAGCGTATCCAGGGCTGCTATGTCTCCGATGAGGAAGTGGGCACGGTCGTTGAGTATTGGCGGCAGTGGCACGAACAGCAGATCGCGGCGGGCGCGCTGGAGCCGGTCACCATTGGCCCCTGGGAGCGTGGCATGACCCGGCGCGAAGTGCTGGCTGAAACAGACCCCATGCTCGAAGAGGCCATCACGCTGGTCATCGAGGCGGGCGAGGCTTCGGCGTCGCTCATCCAGCGCCGGCTTGGGCTTGGCTACCCGCGCGCGGCGCGCATTGTGGACTTGCTGCACGAGTTGGGCATTGTCGGCGAGCCGAAACCGGGCGGACGGACGCGCGATGTGCTGGTCAAGCCGGGCACTGATCCATTCGAGGGCCTGGTGGACAAGCGGTTGAAAGGCCGGGAGTGAGCGCCAGGAGCGTGCAGGCGGGCCGGGCGCGGCGCATGAGCGGTGCCATCATGTGCTATAATCACGCGCACGCTGTGCGGGCGGGACGGGCACAGGCGCGCCCGCGAGGACGCAGCAGGCCGAAGGAGACGCTATGATTGGGCGGCCCGATTCGCTGGGAGGGGTGTCGCCGGGGGACGTGGCCGGTGACAGCAAAAGCAAGCTGGACAGCACCGCGCTGCCTGGCGATCCAGGCTACCGGGTGTTGATCGTCGAGGACGACAGTGAACTGGGCATCATCCTGCTCACCATCCTGGCGCGAATGGGCTTTGAAGTCTGGCACGCGGCAGACGGCCAGCAGGCGTTGGAGCTGTTCGGCAGCCAGAAGCCAGACCTGGTGTTGCTGGACATCGCACTGCCCGACATCACCGGCTGGCGGCTGCTGGAAGAGATGCGCGAACGGCCTCATGGCGGGGCGAACCCAGCTTTTCTGGTCATCACGGCGTATGGCGATCCGGCTAACCGGCTGATGGGCAAGCTCCAGGGCGTGCAGGGGTACCTGATCAAGCCGTTCAGAGTGGAAGACATCGGGCGGGCCGTGATGAGCGCCTTGCGGCTCCATGCATGATGATCATCGCTCGCTGGTCAGTGCCGTTCGCCCGCGCAGCCTCCAGCGGCGGAGCGCGCGCTGGCTGCTGCTCGCGCTGTTGGTCGGGCTGCTGGCGAGCGTAGCCAGCAGTTTTGCCTCGCTTTCCTGGGTGCTCGTTGGCGCAGCCCCCCTCAGGCCCACCTCCACACTAACCATTCAACCGCTTGTGCTTCCAACGGACACAGATAGCCTGCATGACCTGGCTGCCGCGCAGATTGCCGCGCATGATTGGGACGCTGCCGGGCGCACGCTGCGCGCTCTGCTCGCCGCCGCGCCCGACGACGCTGCTGCGCACCTGCGGCTGGGGATGCTGCTGGCACCGGTCGAGCCTGAGGCGGCGGCGCAACACCTGCTGCGGGCGGAGACTGACGCTATGTTGGCCGGGCAAGCGCGGCTTGTGCTCGACGCGCTACAGGGCGGTTCGCGCGGGCAGGCCGAGTCGCTGACGGCGCTGGGGATCGCCCTGGTTGGGGCGGGGGAGGGGGCGCTGGCGCAGCGCGCGCTGGAGCTTGCCCTGGAGTCGAACGCTGCCAATCCTGCGGCGCTGGCTTACCTGGGCTATGCGCTCGACCAGCAAGGGGCCGACGGGCTGCCTAGCCTCGAACGCGCGCGGGCGATGGCTCCCACCGACCCCCAGGTGAACTACCTGCTTGGCCTGCACTGGCGGCTGGCCGGCGACCTCGCCGCGGCCTATGCCGCCTTCCTGCGCGCCTATTGGGCCGCGCCGGACAATCCCGCGCTGGCGGCGGAACTCGGCCTGACGCTGCGCGAGCGGGGCAACCTGGCGCAGGCCGCAGAGTGGCTGCGCATTGCCGTCAACCTGGAACCCGATCAGAGTCAATGGACTGAGCTACTGGGCGCGTTCTACGCGGAGACCGGGTTCGGGTTGGAAAACAACGGGTTAGCGTTTCTGGAGGCCGCCCGCGAGCGCACGCCAGACAATGCTTCCCTGCGCGCCAGCCTGGGATGGGTGCTGTATCGCCTGGGCCGGATGGAGCGCGCGCACGAGGAACTGAGCGCCGCTGTGCTCCTGGCCCCCGCCGACGTGCGCAGCCGCTACTACTTCGGAATGGTGCTGGAGGGGCTGGGCGATGGCGAGGGCGCGCTCGACGCCTATCGGTTCGTGGTGGAGCACGCGCCGCCCGGTTCGCTCTACGCGGTACTGGCGGCGCGCGGGCTTGCCCGGCTCGGCGTGCCGGGGTAGGGGTAGCGGGTGTGGCTTAAGCGCCCAGGTTTACCTCACCCCCGCTCGGCGCTGACGCGCCTCGCCGCCCCCTCTCCGCTGGCGGAGAGGGGGCAAGCCGAGCGCAGCGAGGCCAGGGGTGAGGTAAACAAGCGGCGCTCCCTCCCTCCGCGCGGGTCAGCCCTCGACAGCCGTCCGCTGTATGCTACAATCCGACGTGTGATGAAACACATGCACGTTTTCGCAGGTGAGCGCGCCCCATGTTGGCGGGCGGTGTGCGCGCTGGCCCTGGCTGGGACCGTGCTGGTCGCTGGCGCGGCGCTGACGGTTCAGGGAGTCAACGGGGCGGGACGTATCGCAGAAGTCGCGGCTGTGACGCCTACACCGTCCGCGCCGGAGATTGTGCTCTTCGCCGACGACTTTGCCACCTACAGCGGGCGCTGGCGCGAGAGCACTTCGGCCAAAGCGGTGGTCGCCTATCGCGATCAGGCGTTGCGCCTGCGCGTGGTGTCGCCGGGTGTGGCGGCCTGGTCGGTGCCGGATTTTCACATGCCGCCGGGCGAATTCCGCGTGGAAGCGGTGATGCGTGTTCACGCGGGCGGCGATGACGCCCTGTCCGGTTTCGTGCTTGACTACGCTGCCGACGACCGCTTCCTGGCGGTGCTGGTCAGCCGGGGCGGTGATCTGCGCGTGCTGCGCCGCGACGGGGACGGCTGGCTCGACGTGCCGCTGGATGAGGCTGAGCCGGACGCGGGTGGCAGGCTCCCCGCGACGGTGGCGCTGCGCGTGGACGTGCGCCGCGACATGCTGGCCGTCTACGTGGACGATGCCCTGGCGGGCACCGTGCCGCTGGAGCAGGAACTGACCGGCGATGCATTCGGCGTGATGGCGAAGGCGGGACGTGGCTACGTGGATGTGTCGTTTGACGACATCCTGGTGACTGCCTTGACCTCCGCAGGGGAGCAGAGACCTTGATCGAGCAGATTGAGCCGTTCCACCGCGTGTCGGAGTCTGAGCGCCCGCCGCGCTGGGCCGGATGGACGGTGCGGGCGATGCGCGCGCATTTTACGGCAGCCGGGGCTGTGCTGCTGGTGGGCGCGTTGGCGATCCTGGCTTATCTGTTCGCGCTGGAATTCGAGCGCGTGACCATCACGCGCGGCCTGCGCATCACGCGCCCTGGCAGCATCTACGAGCAAGACATCCAGGTACAGATGGCCGGGGCGGTGCTGCTGGCGCTGGCGAGCGTGCTGCAACTGCGGGCTGCGGGCGCATTAGGGGGGCGGCGACGGGGAGCGCCCGCAGCGGCGCGGTTGGCGGCGACGCTCCTGCTGCTCAGCCTACCCGCAGGCGTGATCGCCTGGTGGCAGGCGGATCGGGCGACCGGAGCGGGAGTGACCGCCCAACTGCTGAGCGACGTGCGCCTGGGCCTGCGCCTGGTGGCGGTTGCGCTTGTCGCCCAGGGCGTGCTGGCCGCGTGGTACTGGCT
>Ga0334890_1004862_pt1 | contig 11943 bp, 8 predicted proteins | sample GraSluR1_MG_3_FD_207220 | JGI IMG/M metagenome (GOLD analysis project Ga0334890, IMG submission 207220) | Sludge microbial communities from methane-producing bioreactor in Wageningen University, Netherlands - Granular Sludge_31_08-R1 | ecosystem: Engineered > Bioreactor > Anaerobic > Unclassified... | reverse complement strand
CCAGAACCGCAGGCTGAGTCTACCCGGGAAAGATCCGTTCAGACTCATACCTCAATTGGAAAAGACTGACGCACCCGTAAAAAGCGGTGATACAATGCAGAAGGAGCCGGGGGACTTTGGGATATCAGGCATTCTGTGCCTGGACCAGCAGAAAAATTTTTAAGGGGGTGATCGCGTTGAAAAAGATTTCGATTTTTGCGGCGGTCTGTTTTGCTGTGACAGTTCTGTCCGGTTTTTCGGCCGTGGCCCAAGATGCGGGTATTTATCTTGAAAAGAGATCTTTCCTTCCCGGGGAGCAGATCAGTGTGGAATTCACTGCTTTGGCCGATTTCGCGTATGACGCCTGGGTGGGGATAATACCCTCGGAAATACCCCACGGCGACGAATCGATCAATGACAGGTATGACCTTCAATATCATCATCTTGAGAACCGGACCGGGGGAATCCTTTTGTTTGTCGCTCCGGGCAGCCCCGGGTCTTACGATCTTCGAATGCATGATACGGACAAAAACGGCAGAGAAGTTGCCTCTGTTTCTTTCCAGGTGACAGGGGAGGGCTCTGCGGTTGCACCATCCCTCACGCTTGAGAGAACGGTTTTTATTCCCGGCGAGGAGATCGTTGTGACCTTTACCGCCCCTTCGACCTTTGCCTCAAACGCCTGGGTGGGAATAATCCCCTCAAACATCCCACATGGAGACGAATCCAGAAATGACAAATACGATATTTCCTACCTCTACTTGAATAATCTGACCGGAGGGGTGCTGGAATTCAAGGCGCCTCCCAGTGAAGGGAAATATGACTTGCGCATGCACGATACCGACAATAATGGCAGGGAGGTCGCGACGGTTTCTTTTACCGTAAGCGCGGCGGGTCTGACCAAACAATGAGTATTGCCGGCGTCTGGTGATCTTGGGTATTGACATGTAGAAAGAGGAGGTGTAACATTCCATAAAGTTTATATTACTAAACATAAACAAAGCCTTTTCCGAAAGGGTGAATCCAGATTGATGTGTTCATTACACGAATGTCCGTCAAGATGCAGGGCAAAGATAATTTCAGTCCAGGGAGGAAGGTCGCTCCAGCGCCGTTGTTGCGATATGGGGCTTATACCGGGATCTGAAATAACCGTTCAGATGAATTATGGAGGAAGGATGCATATCAACTGCAGGGGCGCATCTTATGCGGTTGGAGGAGGCATGGCGGAAAAAATCATCGTCTCCAGGGAATAAACAGGGCCGGAACAAGGCCAATTTTTTTTGTCCTGTGTAGAGTTTAAATAACAAAACATTTTTCCTTTTCCTTATGATTTTGCGGATATTACTTGCAGGGAAGGTGAAGTTTATGCGGCTCAGGGATATGAAGCCTGGCGAGCGGGGAGTAATCTCTGGAGTTGAACACGCCAGGGGGATGCAGCGACTTTTGGATCTTGGTTTTTTTCCTGGGGTAAAGGTTCTGGTTGTCAGGAACGCTCCCTTTAAAGATCCCATGGAATGTAACCTGGATGGGCGTCGTGTTTCAGTCCGGCGGCAAGAAGTGGAAGGAGTGGAGGTAAGGCCTGAATGAAGGTTGCGGAGACAAAAAAGAGGGTCGTAGCTCTTGCAGGGCAGCCCAACTGTGGGAAATCTTCTGTGTTTACAATGTTGACCGGCGTTCATCAGCATATTGCGAACTACCCCGGGATCACTGTTGATATCAAAAAAGGCAAATTGACCCATGACGGTGGATTCTCCGTGGAGATCGTCGACCTTCCCGGCATGTACAGTCTTACCTCCTTTTCGGAGGAGGAACGTGCGGCCTCAGATTTTCTCCTCGAACATCGGCCGGACAGGATCGTGAATGTGGTAGATTCCTCCAATCTTTCCAGGCATTTGTACCTGACCCTTCAATTAATTGAAACCGGGGTACCGCTTTTACTGGATATGAACATGGCTGATGTTGCGAAAAGTCATTCTATCGAAATCGATGGCAGTCTTCTCTCGCGGGTTCTCGGTGTTCCAGTGGTTTTTACAGAAGCCCACAGGGAAAAAGGGAAAAAGGAATTGATATCCGGAATTCTGGAGGAGATTCCGATATCCGCCAGAGCTACCGTATCCGTTGATTATGGTCCTTTGGAAACTGTTATCGGGGAAGTCTCCAAGGCGCTGGAATCCTCTTGTGACAATATGCCACTTGGTTCGAGATGGATGGCGCTGAAACTACTGGAAGAGGATGAAAACATCTGGAGAGTATTCAATAGTATCCCGGGATCTGAGCATGCACTGGAACTGGCCCGGGCCGGGGTGGATAACGCAATTACCGCCCTTGGAGTTCCCCCGGCACAATTTATTGCGCTCAAAAGACATGAAAAGGCGAGAGAGATAGAGAACAGGGTCTCAAAAAAGGGGGAACGTGTTGAGTCCCTGAGCGAGAAGGTCGACCGCTTTGTGCTACATCCGGTAGCCGGGTTGTTTGTGCTCGCTGGTGTCATGTTCTCCCTTTATGAGTTGGCAATTGTACAGGGATACAGGCTCACAAGCTACAGTTGGCCCTTGCTTTCATGGATCCGAGATCATATTGCGGGAATGCTTCCGGGTGAGAGGCTTCTTGTCGATCCTTTCCTTCGAACAGCAGTTCTGTATGTTGTCGATGGTGTGATGGCGGTTGTCAATTATGTTCCGATATTTCTGATCCTTTTCGCCCTTGTCGCTGTTCTGGAAGACGGGGGGTACATGCCGAGAATGTCTTTTGTTCTTGACAGACTTTTCAGAAGGTTTGGCCTTCACGGGCAGTCGGTTCTTCCCCTTGTTCTTGGTGGGGTATTTGTCGGGGGCTGTGCGGTTCCAGGGGTCATGGCTACGCGGGGTATTCCAGACAGGCGGGCTCGTCTCGCCACGATAATGGTGGTACCTCTCATGAACTGTCTCGCCAAGGTCCCTTTTTACGCGCTTCTGGTCAGTATATATTTTCCGGCTACCCAGAGCATGGCCATGTTCTTTATAGCCACGATTACACTCATAGTTGCATTAATTGTCAGCAAGGTCCTGACCCTCACTGTTCTGAAACACGAACCCAGCGCTCCTTTCATGATGGAGATGCCATCCTATCACCTTCCTGCGTTGCGGCACGTTTCTCGACGTTCTCTCCACAGGACCTGGATGTTCCTCCGAAAAATTTTCACGATTGTTGTCGTTGCGTCTGCGCTGATTTTCTTTCTCACCCAGTATCCGGGGCTTGACGAAACGGTCGTGAAAAATCTGGATGCCGGTATGAATGATGCCATTTCTGTTCTTGGCGAACAGACGGCTGGAACTCGCTACAAAGCGGTATTCGAGGACAGGGAACAAATATCTGCAGTTGCTGAATATTGGCAGCGGTATCGCAAGGCGTTGATGATTGCGGGAGGTGACAGAAATGCCCGGAACAGGGTCACCGAAGAGTTCCGGCAAGAAAATCCGGTGTTCGTTGAAATTGTGACAGCAAAGACAGATATGGACGCGGTTAAAGCAAACAGGGCTCTTGTTGCGTTTATGCGCACGAGAATGGAACTTCGCAGTGAACACGGCAAACTTCAGGTCAGAAACAGTTTTATGGGTAAAGCCGGGAGCTGGCTGGAAGGCGTGACCAGGTTCGCGGGTTTTAACTGGAGGATCAATGTGGCTCTTTTGAGTTCCTTCGCTGCGAAGGAAAACGTTGTTGCCACTCTTGGGTCCCTGTACAAACCTTCAGAAGCGGGAGAGCGGCTGGAAGAGCGAATGGCTCGAGAAGAAGGGGCAATGACGCCCTTGCATGCTCTTGCGATGATGGTTTTTATGGCCCTGTATCCTCCGTGTATTGCAACCCTTCTTGTGGTGCTGAGTGAATCGGGCAGCCTTTGGTGGATGATTCTGACCCTTTTGTATCCTCTTTTGCTGGGTCTGCTGTTCGCGATCCTGATCTTTACCGGGGGATCAGTCCTTGGATTAACCGGGGTCCAGGCTATGGCGGTTTTCTACGTTTCAATGCTGGTTGTTGCGTTTCTGGTTTCCAGGATCAGCGATCCTGAAGAAAAGAAAATCTTGAATGAAGGGAGGTGAGAGATATGAAAACGAAAAATCTCGTAGCGGCAGTCGTGGCTGTTCTGGTGGTTTCTGTTGCGGGGATAGTTTTTGCACATACGCCGATTTTCAGCTGTTTCCTAAATGAAGATGGAACGGTGATGTGTGAAGGAGGTTTTTCTGATGGTTCTTCCGCAGCCGGTGTCACGGTAAGGGTGTTTGATATCCAAAAGAAGGTTCTTATGGAAGGTGAAATGGATGAATTCGGCACCTTTGTTTTCAACAAGCCCGAGGTTGATTATTTCGTAGTAATGGATGCCGGGCCCGGACATACAGTCGAGATCAAGGGCGATAACATCCAGTGATATCCGGATGTGAAACACAGAGGGAAGGGCGGTTACGTGCGACGCCCGTGGGGAGGGACGTCGCACGTCAAAGCATTACGTGGTAACGATATGAAAGGATGATATCACAAGATGGAAGAAAAATGGATGAAGCGTTTTTTCGTGCGGCCAGCGCTCTTTGCGGTTCTTGCTCTTGCGACGGTTGCGACCTTTGCCGTCTCGGATACTGCATGGGCGCATTTCCAGATGGTCTATACACCGCATGCCATAGCGGATACCGGCCAGGAATTGAACCTGAAGATTGTGTTCACCCACCCCTTCACGGCGGGGCACACCATGGACATGGGGAAACCCAGGGCCTTCTTTCTGGAACACAAGGGGAAGAGAACGGATCTTGGCGGAAGCCTCAAGGCGATAAACTGGAAAAGTATGACTAACCAGGGTGTGGCTTATGAAGCCGTTTACAAAGTCCGAACCATGGGCGATTACATTTTCTGCCTTGAACCGGAGCCCTACCTTGAGGAAAGCGAGGACTGCTACATCCAGCAGTTCACGAAAAGTTACGTAAACGTTGCGGGAATGGCTACTGACTGGGACAGGGAAATTGGCCTGCCTGCAGAGATCGTTCCCCTTGACAAACCCTATGCCCTTTGGGCGGGTAGCACTTTCCGGGGGATCGTAAAAAGTGGCGGCAAGATAGTTCCTTATGCTGACATCGAGGTGGAGTTCCTTAACCATCAGCCTCTTACGAAAGAAAATGCTTTCTCTGAAACTGCCGAAGTGGAACCTCCTTTCTCGGTGATGGAGACCCTTACCATCAAGGCGGATGGCAACGGTGTTTTTGTTTTTGGCATTCCGAGGGAAGGCTGGTGGGGATTTGCCGCGCTGGGTGTCGGTCCGGAAACAGAACACAAGGGTAAGGAACTTTCACAGGATGCCGTAATTTGGGTATATGCCCATGGTATGAAATAAAACGGGGATAGCCCATGATTATCGTTTATATCGGCCTGTTTTGAAGTAACTTGCCTCAATTCAATCAGTAAATTCTCCTCTTTGTCTTCAAAAAAGCGCCGGGCGTATGTCATTCGTCCGGCGCCCCCCCCGTTTATATTACCTCGGAAATATCAGGAGCAAGTTACCCGGCAATCCAGGGGGCAAACCCATATAGAGGCAGCTTCTCCTCTTTTTACACTGATCTGTTTTTCCCCCAGAACTAACTGGGCGACGCCCTCACGGGTCATCTGCAGGAAAGTGATGGCATTGTCCGGGAAAAGACCTTCAGAAAGCAATTTTTCACGAACAGGGTTCAATGCTGTAATACGAATGATCCTGGCTTTATCTCCTGGTGCCAGAAGCGGGAGGGGGCGCGGGAGACAGGAGTGATTCTCTATGGCCTGTTGCAGTCTTTCGGTCCACTCTTCGCGGTTTCTCCTCGAGGTGCAGTAGAACTCCGCAAAAGCAAGCAATCTTTGTTCGGATTCTTCTCGCATGGAGTGTTCCATGGCACAAGCCACAGCTTCTGCTTCTTTCCTTGGAATGCCCAGCATTTCAGAGAATAGGAAAGAAAGGTGTTTGTGCCTGCGGTAGATCTCAAGCCCCCGTTTGTAACCCTCCTCGGTAAGTTGCAGTTGGCCGTAATGCTCGTGATTCAAAAGGCCCATGGACACCATGCGTTTAACCGAAAGGGTTGTTGCGCCCTTAGTTATCCCCAATCTCCCTGCAAGTCCCGTTATCGTAGGTTCGATCCCCTCGATCTCGAACTCAAAAATCTTTTCCAGGTAATCTTCAAGTCTTTCGGGTACCTGGGTTCTCAGATTATCCATATGGTTTGTCCCTTCTTGTAATTACCTTGTATAGAATTGTAGCATGGGGAGTCTTTAAATCCCTTGAACAGGGTAACATCCGGGTCCATCAGAGGAAACAGGTTGATCCCGGGTTTTTACAGGTAAAGGGGGGCTGCCTTTTCCGCTTGCCCCCCTTTTTATGGTAGATGCTTTATTCGGAAACAGAATCTGCTATGTCGTCCGATACAGGTTTATCAACGGGCGGTATTTTGGGTTTTTCCTCTTCCTTTTCAGTCGGAGTTTCCGACTGGGTCCGGGTTCCGTCGTCAGGTGCGGGTTCCGGGCTGGTGGCAGGTTCCTCTATCCGCACATCGTCGGAGACGACATCATCCTTGACGGGTTTTATCGGAGCAGGTGCAGGTTCTTCCTTTGGTGCTTCTTTTGGTTCGGGTTCCTTTGTCGTTTTGACCGTTTCTTTTGTTGTAGTGTCCTCGATTACAGGTGCTTCCTGAGTCTTGACTTCGGGAGCGGGAGCCGGAGCTGGTGCAGGCTCTTCCTTTGGTGCTTCTGTTGGTGCGGGTTCCTTTATTGTCTTGACCGTTTCTTTTGTTGTAGTGTCCTCGATTACAGGTGCTTCCTGAGTCTTGACTTCGGGAGCGGGAGCCGGAGCAGGAACTGGAGCCGGAGCAGGAGCGGGAGCCGGAGCCGGAGCAGGAGCGGGAGCCGGAGCCGGAGCCGGAACCGGAGCCGGTGCCGGGATGGGGACAGGCATCTTTCCCGGCGCGATCTGATCAATTACCTTTTCCTGGAGGGTTTTCTCCGTGGTCGGAGCCGCCGGCTCGGTAATTGCTTCCTGTTTTTCGGGAGCAGACACCTTTACGTTTGAAATGCCCGGTTTTTCAAAGGTGCCCCCCAGTTTAAAACTGACGTCTCTGAAATCATCATCTCTGGCGGCCGAACCCGCTCCTTCCAGTGCGCCCTTCAGTATTCCCGCGATGTCCGGGGCTGCTGTCAGGGCGCCTATGCCTCCAGTTGCGGCACCGAGGAATGCATTGAGGGTTTTCATGTTTGCATTTCCCTCGCATGCAAGGTTCAGTCTTCCTTCCGGGCCGATGGGGCCAGTGGCCGAAAGGTGGCGATAAAGAGGATTGCCCAAGGGTGCCTTAACCAGGGTTCCATCAAGAAGTATTATTTTCCCCGTCTCCAGATCAAAGGGTACGTATGATGATTCGAACTGAAGACCCTTGGTTCCGTGTATCGAAGCGATCAGGTCGATGGCCTTGAAGCCGGAAACCATTCCCTGACCTGTCTGAAGGAGCCCGTTGCCGCTGTATTTCAAAGGCTCTCCCAGGGTACCGGAAATTTTGGCGTCCAGGCGGGCCTTGCCGGTAATGGTGCCTTTCATCCTGAAGGCATCTTTCAGCAGTGATGCAATGTCCGTGTCCCTGACATTGGCTTCGTCGGCGAAGGTCATTTTCGAGAGGTCCAGAGAGCCGTTGTTTTTGATCTGGCCGCCGTAGAGTTTTCCGGTGCCTCCCGATGAGACCAGCCTGTCGCCTTTGAGTTCGAGGGGCAAAACGATGTCGGTGAAGGTCATATTCATGAAACTTACCGAAGAGGATGTGAGTTTTCCTGATCCGCTGTTCTTGCCATTCTCGAAATGTCCGTTAAACGAAAGGCCCGCCTTTCCGGTTATGTCGTAGGGTTTCAGTTTTTCAAGCCTGGAGAGCAATGGAGCAAGATCGATGTTCTGGCCGCTTATTGCGAGGTCAGCCACGAGGGGTTCAGGCCTTACGTCACCCTTGACGGAAATTGAGCCTTCACCGATCTTTCCCGACAGTTCTTCGATAGTGATCTTCCCGGTGTTGCCGGAAAGTTTTGCCTTGACTGCATCTGCCTTCATGCCGTAAGCCGTAAGTGATGGTGCAGAAGCATTGAGAGAAATGGCCGGGTTACCAGCCTTGCCCTTGAGGGTTATGTCGCCGGTAACGGTCCCCTCCACGGGCAGTCCTTTCCTGTCTCCGGTTTTGAGTCTTCCCAGGTCGATATTCGAGGCCCGAAGAATAATATCAAGGTCCGTCCTGTCAAATGGTTCCTCTATGGTCATTTTACCTTCCGCTGCGAGGGATCCTGCTCCTATTGAGGCAATTCCCTGCCTTATGTTCAGAGTTTTACTCTTTTTGTCCAACCCGATCTTTACGGAATTTAGCGATATAGTTTCCAGGGTCATCCTGTCGGCGTTTATGTCAAGGCTGAAGTCAGAAGGGATCCCTGACCGGATGTTTGCTATATCCGTTCCGGCGTTCAAGTTGACGAACCGGAAATTGTCCATTACCGAAAGATCCGGGGAAAGAAGGCTGACTCTTACATTGGGAGTTGTCAGAAGTCCTTTGACCGCAGCTTCCAGGGTGATCCTGCCCCGAAGGCGGTATTCTGCCGCCTTCGGGTACATGCTGGCGATAAAGGCCGGATCCAGATCAGTGGCCATAACCACCAGGTCGCCCTTTCTTTTGCTGGTCGAGGCCTCGCTGACCGAGCCCCTGCCCGACAGGTTTGCCTGCTTCCATCTCGCCTTAAGGTCCGAAAAGGTCAGAAGATCACTGGCACTGTCGTAATTGAACAGGGAGGATAAACCGGACAGTGAATGTTCTCCCGCTGTCATGTTGTCGGACCAGGCCTTGCCGGATATTACAGGGCCTGAAAGAGGCCCCGTAACCCTGTAATCGGAGTTGATAATGCCTTTCAGGTCCATTTCCTTCAATGCCGGGGCCATTTTCTGAACGGAAGAGAGAGAAAGAGATCTCAGTGTTCCCTGAATTGAAACAGAGGGATTTCCCATGAAGTTTCTGATGGTGCCACCAAAAGAAACGGGGGACCCGTCAAAGATGCTCTTTCCTGTTATGTTCATGTTGCCGCCACGCAGGTTGGCGGTGATGTCCGTGCTTGTCGTCGAATACTCCCTGAAGCCGAGTTTCTCTGCCCGGAAAGAGATCCTGCCCTCGGGGGATGAAACCGGCCCCTCAAGGAATAGGGTGAACTCGTCCAGGGTACCCGTCATTCCGGCAAGCCTGTCGGAAACCTGCGCAAGGGTTTCCAGATCCGCGGCGGTCCCCTTTAGATCCACCATCAATTGTGGAGGAACCGATGGGGCAAAGACGAACGCAAGATTCCCCTCGAGGGGGAAACCTAGCATCCTGACGTCCATATCAGCTACGTCTACTCTGTTGGCGTCGTAATTCCACCGGGCAGAGGCCTTTTCGACCGGGATCCCCGAGATCAGGCTGCCGGTAAAATCAAGTTCTCCCGATATTTGAGGATCCTGCCATGTTCCCTTCGCGGTGAAATCCGTAGAAAAAAGCCCCCTGTAAAGGGCCGGGTCGATTTTTGGCCAGAAAGAGGCAACCAAGGCAATGTCGAGATTGTTAATAGTGCCTGCCATGGACAATTCCGGGGTTGCTGTCCCTGTTGCCGAGATGTTTCCCTTCCCTATGTCCAGGTCCATTTTTCTTATGGCAGATGCGCCCGGAGCCATTGAAACATCCAGTTTCCCCTTTACGGGAATATCACCGAAAGAGAGGTCAATGTTCGAATCTAACAGGTCACCGTTGAAGGAAAGGGAAACATCGGCAATATCAGCAGTTCCCCAGGGTGAACCAAACTGGCTTTCCATAATACGGACCCTTTGGAAGGGGAGCCGTGCACCCTCTTCCCCCTTTTCAACTTTGGCAATAAGCCTGTTGATCCTCTCGACGTCGGAATCAAAGCCCTTAATTTCGAGGAGAGACAGCTGGGGTGATCCCGTAAGCAGTGAGAGGATAGATATCTTTGCCTTTATGCTGGAGGCGGCAAAAACGTCTTTCTCGTCAGTGGACATGGCAATGTCCCTCATCACGTATCCCCTGAGAGGGTTCCCGGATATATCACCCATCGTTATCCGGGAATCAAGGTTCTCGGCCACGGCCTCTGTAACCTGTTCCCTGACCATCTCCGTCCCGAAACTGATCGTGAAAGCTGCCACCGCCAAAGCCGGAAGCAGCCCGCCAAGAACAAAAAACAATCTGGTCATTTTCATTACATCACCCTCTTAACTATTCAGGATGGTTTATACTTTTCAGTAATATTCTAACTCAAAGAAGGACAATCGACTCCAGTGAATGTTGAACGTTAAAAAACGAGGCGGCAGGAGACTGGAGGCAGGAAAACCAGGGGCGTGAGGAGTAAGAGGTGAGATGTGAGAGGTGAGAGGTGGGGTTAGAGGTGAGATGGAGAGGATTGTCATTCTGAGGACCAGCGGGACGAAGAATCTGGTTTGGTTACGTGATTCGTGAATCGAAGAATCATCAAGGAGACAGGTAACAGGTAACAGGTAACAGGAGTCAGGAAAACCTAAAAAGGCCAATTCAGATTCTTCGCTGCGCTCAGAATGACAGCAGGGGCAAAACGTCAACGGTGAACGGTGAACGGAAGGGCAGGGGCAAAAACGTCAACGGTGAACGGAAGGGCAAAGGCAAAGAAGGGCCCTGAGGGAGGGCTTTACCGGAGGCTCAGGAGCCGGTGAGTTTCGCAGCCGTCGCTGAGGGGCAGGGAAAGCATACCTGCCGTGGCCTTTTCACGGCACTGTGCGATCGTCCCGCAGCAGGCGGAGAAACGAACGCTTTCAGGCGAGTTGCCTTACGGGAAAGAACTCCCGACGGGCAGCAGGGGCAAAACGTCAACGGTGAACGGTGAACGGGATGGATTGAAGGCGTGAACGAGGGCACGACAGAGAATGGAGGTTGTCAGGAAATGAAAGATTTTACAATATCGATCAGTGACCTGGAACAGGGAAAAAGGCAGGCTGTCAGGAAATCCCTGCATACGATACATGGAAAAAGTGATGAGGGGCCTATCGTTATTAGGCCCTTCAGGTCGGGAGAGCTGGGTTGGGTTTCCTGGCGGCACTGTGTTCTTTACAGGGAAGAATATGGGTTTGATGATACTTTCGAATACTATCTTCTCGCCGGTATGGCACAGTTTATTCACGAGCCTGGGGACAGGGGGCAGGTCTGGGTAGTAGACTGCGGAGGGACGGTCGTGGGTGCGATATCTATTGTCGAGATTTCATCGGAAACGGGGCAGTTGAGGTGGTTTATCCTTGAACCAGGGTTCAGGGGGCTAGGTCTTGGAAAACGACTTATGGGAACCGCTCTTGCTTACTGCAGGGAAAGAGGTATGACCAGGGTGTTTTTATGGACTGTCAGTGAATTGCTGGCCGCAAGGCGCCTTTACGAGATCAATGGCTTTGAAATGACGGAGACGAAGAACCACTTTATCTGGGGGAGAGAAATAACAGAGGAAAGATGGGATCTGGAGTTGTAAACTGGTCTGGATAGAAGATCCTTTAATATATCGTCATCAGGAAAGGAAGCGATCGTTATGACAGTGAAGAACGCAATGACTGCGGAGAACCTGAGGTCCGCTTACGGCGGGGAAAGCATGGCTCACATGAGGTACCTGATCTGGGGTGAATCTGCCGAAAAGGAGGGATTCACAAGGATCGCAAAACTTTTCAAGGCTGTTTCATACTCGGAATGGGTTCATGCCCGGAATCATTTTACAGTCCTTGATGGCGAGACTGGAGATCATCCGGTTACCGCAGGTGGGGTTTTCGGACTGAAAGGAACTGCGGAAAATCTCACTGGAGGGTTCATGGGCGAGGAGTTCGAGATAGAACAGATGTACCCAGTCTACCTTAAAGTCGCCGAGTTTCAGGACGAAAAGGGGGCAGTCCGGTCTTTCCGTTGGGCACTGGAGGCGGAGAAA
>Ga0334890_1004861_pt1 | contig 11945 bp, 9 predicted proteins | sample GraSluR1_MG_3_FD_207220 | JGI IMG/M metagenome (GOLD analysis project Ga0334890, IMG submission 207220) | Sludge microbial communities from methane-producing bioreactor in Wageningen University, Netherlands - Granular Sludge_31_08-R1 | ecosystem: Engineered > Bioreactor > Anaerobic > Unclassified... | reverse complement strand
CGTCGCTGCGTGCTCGCCTTGGGTGATACGCAGGAGTCGGCGGCGTTGATCGCCGGCTTTAGGCCGCATCTGATCGTTACCGACCTGCCTTATGGCATCCAGCACAGCCGTCCGCTGTTCGACCTTTTGAACGGCGGGCTGCCGGTGTGGGCGTCGCTCCTGCCGGTGGGCGGCTGCCTGGTCATGGCGTGGGACGCGACGCGCTTCAGCCGCGCCGACATGGCAAGCCTCGTGTCCGCCGAGCCGTCGCTGGACGTGCTGGAGCGCAGCCCCTACGACGCGCTGGCGCACCGCGTGGATCGAGTGATCAAACAGCGCGACGTGCTGGTCGCTCGTCGCAAGTAGGGGCGGAATGCCGCCTCTATAAACCGCACCCTCCCTCAGCGACATCCTCTCACAACCTGCCGTCGAATCGACCATCGAACCGTTCTTGGGCGGTCGCCGCGACGTGCGGACCGCCGTTTCTGCGCTTTATGCACCACCAATAATGAGCTCGAACTATTGACAATCATTTTCATGTATGATAAGATCGTGAAAATAAATTTCATCACCAAGCGTTCTTCGCCTATGGACAGCCAAATAAACAACGAGCGCGGCACGTTGGCGGCCATTTCGGATGCGTTGCCCCGTCTAAAAGGGGCGGCGCGGAAGACGGCGCAGTATATCGTGAACTCGCCGCGTGAGACGATCAACCTGACCATTACCGAACTGGGCGTGCGTGTGGGCGTGAGCGAGGCGAGCATCGTCCGCTTTGCACAGTCGCTGGGCTACTCCGGCTTTCACGCCCTCAAGATCGGCCTGGCCGAAGACATTGTCTCGCCCATGTTGCTCGTCAACGAGGATTTGACGCCGGACGACGGCCCGGCTAGCGCCGTACAAAAGGCGATGACAGCGGGCATGCGTTCGCTCGAAGATACGGTGCGCATCTTGGAGATGCCGGTGCTGGAAGCCGCCGTTCAGGCGTTGTGCAATGCGCGCCTGATTGAGCTGTTCGCCTCCGGCAATTCGATCCCGCTGGCGATGGACCTCAACTTTCGCCTGACCAAGATCGGGCTGCACAGCCGCTTCTCCATCGACCCGACGATGCAGGAAATGTACGCCAGCCTGACCGCCCCCGAAGACGTGGCGGTGGGCATCTCGCATACGGGAAGCTCTGTAGACACCGTTCATGCCCTCGAACTGGCGAAGCAGCGCGGCGCGCGTACGGTCTGCATCACCAATCATTCTCGCTCTCCTCTGACTCGCTACGGCGATTACTGTTTGTTCACGTCGACGCGGGCCAGCCACTTTCGCGAAGAAGAGATGGCCTCGAATTTGGCGACGTTGGCGCTGACGGAAGCGCTCTATGTGGGCATCTGCGTGTATCGTTCTGACGCTTCGGTGCAAGCCGCCTCGCAGACAATGCGGGCGACCCGGCACCGCAAGTATTAGGGTCAGCTCACACAGTTAAATCGAGAAAGAGAAGGAGATGCCATTGAGGTATTGGTACCGGTGGTGCGCCTTGTTGTGTTCGTTCTGTCTACCAACCATGCATAGGAGATGAAACACATGAACAAGAAGCTACTCAGTCTCTTTGCGGCGGTCGTCATGCTCACCGCCATCGTGGCCGGTTGCGCTCCGGTCGCCGGGCCGGCGGCGCCTGCCGCCGAAACCGCCGGCGAAACGATTACGCTTGAGTTTACACAGTGGTGGGAACCGGAACTGCCGGAAGGCTCTTTCCGCGCGTTGATGGACGAGTTCGAAGCGCAGAATCCCGGCATCAAGGTCGAGCTGATCAGCGGCCCGTACTCCACGACCCGCGAACAGGTCGTCGCCGGCGCTGCAGCGGGCACGATGTCGGACGTCGTCGGTCTGGACGGCGCTTGGGTCAGCGACTTTGTGAAGCAGGGCTCTCTCGCCAGCCTGACCGACCTGATGTCACAGGCCGGCTATGACGACAGCCAGCTCGCCGCGCAGATTCAACTGAACGGCGCCGCGTACATGATCCCCGTCGTCAACTTCGTCTACCCGGTGTTTGTCAACCTGGACCTGCTCGCCGCGGCCGGCGTCGAGAATCCGCCGGCTACGCGCAGCGAGTTCGCCGCGGCCGCCCAGCAGTTGGCCGATTCCGGCGAGAACGTCTACGGATGGGTGCTGCCCTTGTCCCTGGAACAGCCCAACGGCATCCAGAACGACGTGATGTCGTGGGTCTGGGCTTCGGGCGGCAGCATGATGAAGGACGGCCTGCCGGATGTGACCAATGACCAAGTGCGCAGCGCCTCTGAGTTCATCAAGGGGCTGTGGGACGCGGGCGTCATCGCCCCCGGCTCGTTCTCGATGCGAGAGCAGGACAAGGTCGAGGAGTTCACCAATGGCCGCGTCGGCATGATGATCAGCTCGCTGGCGCACATCAACATGCTGCGCGAGCGCAACCCGGACCTCAACTTCGCCATCACCGCTTTGCCGGCTGAGGACGGCTACGACGGCAAGCGCGGTCTGCCGTACGCGTCGTGGGGCATCGGCGTTTCCGCCAACAGCCCGCACCAGGCCGAGGCCTGGAAGCTGGTCGAGTATCTGATGAGCGCAGAGGTCAACTCCAAGCTGTCCTCGATCGCCAATGCCTTCCCCGGCAACGTCAACTCGACTCCCGACTTCGTGCAGACGGACGAGCTGTTCGCCGCCGCCTTCGACGTTTTCCAGACCGGCTATCTCGCCAATGAGTTCGTGGGCCTGCCGGTTGCCGAGAACCTGATGCGCGAGTTCGCCGAGCAGTTCCAGCTCTATCTGGACGACAGCCAGTCATTGGATGACACACTGAACGCCGCGCAAGAAGCCTGGATGGCGCATTTCGAGTAAGGCCGAGCTGCCTGTACGCGGTCCGGGGTTAACCCGGACGTCGCGGCAGGCGGCGCACTGCCCGCAGAGTAGCTGCGTAACTTTGCTGAATCTGATCTGCGGCACAGGGGCTGCAAGGCGAGACTGTCTTGCAGCCCCTGCCTATACGCTGTGAAGAAAGGAAGGCTAGCCGTGTCGGTCGATGGCAGGTTCGCTGCAAACCCAAAAACGAATAACCTGTATCGAATCTGGAAGAGGGTCATTCCCTACGGCTATTTGTCGCCTACGATCCTGTTGTTGGCCGTACTGTCGTTCCTGCCCATCGGGATGGTTGTCTATTACTCGGTGATGGACAACGTCATTATGAACCAGAACCCGGCGTTCGTGGGGGCGGCGAACTACGTCAAAATTTTGACGGATGGCGTCTTCCAGACGGCGCTCGGCAACACGCTCTACTTCACGCTGATGAGCGTCGTCGTCCATCTGATCCTCGGCCTGACCTTCGCCATGCTGCTCAATTCCAAGCTGGTAAGTCCTTTTACCCGTTCCGTGTTCCGGGTTGTCTACATCTTGCCGTGGGTCTTTACGGCGTCGATCATCGCCATCCTCTGGCGGCTGATGCTGAACCCGAATGGCGTCATCAACTACCTGCTGGAGTGGTCTGGCCTCGTCAGTCAGAAGATAGAATGGCTGAGTTCGCGGCAGTTGGCTTTGCATGCCGTGACATTCATCAATATCTGGTCCGGCTATCCATTTTATATGGTCAGCCTGTTGGCCGGTCTACAAGGCATTCCCGACGAAATCTACGAGGCTGGAACCATCGACGGGGCCAACGGCCCACAGCTTTTCCGCTATGTCACGCTTCCCCAACTGCGGCCCATCATCATCAGCCTCGCCATGCTCGACTTCATCTGGACTATGCAGCAGTTTACGCTGATCTGGATGACGACGGGCGGCGGGCCGGGCCGCGTGACGGAGATGCTGAGTACGTTCACTTATAAGCTGGCATTTAGCACCTACGAGTTTTCTCTGGCCTCCACCAGCGCCGTGGTGATCTTGGTCTTGTCGATGTTTGTGGCTTTGTTCTATGTGCGAAGACAGCGAGCGAGCGATGCTTAACGCCATCTCCAGACCTGCCAAAATCAGAATCGCAAGAGCGCTGGTGATCATAGCGCTGCTGATTGGCGCTCTGCTGCCGGGCTTTCCTGTGCTGTGGATGCTGTCATCCTCGTTTAAGTCCAATATGGACATCTTCGCCTATCCGCCGGCGCTGATCACGGACTCCTTCTCTTTTGGGGCCTATGCCGCCGTCGTGACCAGCCCGGAAAAACTGCGTTTCTTTCTCAATAGCTATCTGGTCTCGATGTTCGTCACCATCCTCACTTTGCTCGTCGGCATCTTGGGGGGGTATAGCTTCAGCCGCTATGAATTTCCGTTCAAGCGACCGCTGAACATGGTCATCATCGGCGTTCAGGCCGTGCCGCCCATAACGCTGTTGATCCCCTACTTTAGCCTCATCGTCTTTCTCAAGCTGCACAACACCTATGCGGCCCTGGTCCTCACGTATATGGTCTTCACGCTGTCCTACGCCATCATCATGATGACCGGCTACTTCAATACGCTGCCGCGCCAACTGGACGAGGCCGTGATGATCGACGGCGGAAGTTCATTCGTCGCCCTGTGGCGGGTGCTTGTGCCGATCTCTCTGCCGGGGATCGTGTCGGTGGGCGTCTACACCTTCATGCTGGCCTGGAACGAGTTCCTGTTCGCGCTTACGTTGACCAAGACCACCGACATGCGCACCGTTCCTGTCGGGATTCAACTACTCATGGGCCAGCATTCCTATGAGTGGAACGAGATGATGGCGATGAGCGTGCTTGGGTGTCTGCCTGTCTTGCTGCTATTCTTGTTCTTCCAGCGCTACTTCATCGCGGGGATGACGGCGGGTTCCGTCAAAGGATGAATCAGTTTTGCGCCAAATTTCCGCCTGCCGGCCTAGCCTTGCGCGGGCGGTTGTTGATACAACCATTATCATTGTCATCTAGGAAGTAGGGAGACGTTGCCATGTTGATGAATATGAGAGATCTGTTGGCGGTTGCGCATGCCAACCATTTTGCTGTGCCGGCTTTTAATATCAGCAGCAACATGTTGCTGAGCGGGATCATGGAGGCTTCGGAGGAAAAGCAGGCCCCCGTCATTCTGGCGATCCACCCCGACGAGCTGGCTTTCGTGCGGCCTTCGTTCGTTCGTTCGGCGGTCGAGGAAGCGCATCGGGCCACGGTCCCCGTCTGCATCCATTTGGATCACGGATCGTCGCTGGCTCAGGTAATGCAGGCCATCCAGTGCGGCTTCACATCGGTCATGATCGACGCGTCCACGCGCCCGCTCGACGAGAACATCCGCATCTGCAGGGAGATCGTGGCGCTGGCTCACTCCGTCGATGTTTCAGTCGAGGGCGAGTTGGGGACCATCGGCACGACCGGCCCCGAAGCCGAGGCGGGCGCAGACGTCATCATCTACACCGATCCGGACGACGTCGTGACGTTCGTCGATGCCACGGGCGTCGACAGTTTGGCGGTGGCGATCGGCACGTCGCATGGGATTTACCCGAAAGATAAAAAGCCTGAACTAAAACTGGACTTGCTCAAAGAGATCGCCTCCAGGGTGGACACCCCGCTGGTCCTGCATGGCGGGTCCGCCAACCCGGACGAGGAGATCGCCGCGGCTGTGAAGCTGGGCGTCAACAAGATCAACATCTCCAGCGACGTCAAGGACGCCTTCTACCAGAAGTGCCGCGAGGTGCTGAAGGATCCGGTGATCCGCGAGCCGAACGCCATTTATCCGCCCTGTATCAAGGCGATGAAAGAGGTTGCCTACCACAAGATCGACCTTTTCGATGCGACCGGCAAAGCGGCGCTCTATCCGCATTGCCGGGCCTAGCCGCGGCAATAGGGTTTTCCACCCAACATAACCGGCTGCGACGATAAGAACCGTGCGTGTGATTAGCTCGCCCTGGAGTTTAATGCTTGTTCGGACAGGCGTTGTCTAGGGCGAGCTTCTTTTGCAGACATATCTAGGCAGGTAGAACAGCGAAGGGGATTCATGGCCGAACAGATCGCCCTGGGGTTTGGCGATAACATAGATTACGAAATTGTCTGGGACCCCGCCGTATACGAGGATCTGATCGTCCGCTACGGCATTCGCGCACAGGAGTTGTCGTCAGACGGGGCGATCCACAGCGAACGCGACCTGGTCGTCTCGATCCTGAGCTTCGTGCAGTCCGGGGCGGGCGGCGAGCGCTTTGTCGCCTCGTCGGCCATTGTCGAGCGCTTTGCACAGCGCTTCGAGAACAAGATCACGCTGGGCGGCACCTCTGTGCGGGCCGCCATCGCCATGCGCAAACTGGGCTATACGTCCGCCCTTCATCTATCGACCATCAACGACCATGTGCGCAGGCTCATCCCGCAGGACAGCCCCTATGTGTGCAGCAACACGCAAGATACCCTCTACCCGCACTTGATCGTGCAGTTCGACAAGGGCGCCCGTGTGCGCGCAGGCGATATCGAGCTTGTCGCCGCGCGGGCCAACCGCATCATCTATCACAACGACGCCGACAACATCGCCATGCGCATCAGCGAGGACTTCGCCGATCTCGTTTCCGAGGCCAAGGTCTTTCTGGTCTCCGGCTTCAACGCCATGCAGAGCGAAGCGCTGCTCGTCGAGCGGCTGGAGTCGGTTGAGCGGATCATGGCGAGGCTGCCCAAAAACGCGCTGGTGTTCTATGAGGAAGCGGGTTTCTATGAGCCGCGGTTCAGCCGTCTGATCCATGCGCGGCTGGCGGGCAAGGTCGACATCGTAAGCCTCAACGAGGACGAGATGCAGGACTTTCTGGGCGGCAAGCTCGGTCTGCTGGACGCCGTTCCGATCGGAGAAGCGCTGGCGGATCTGTACCAACTGATTCCGGCGCCGGTGATCGTCGTGCATGCGATGTACTGGGCGCTGGCCTATGGCGAAAACGCCACGCAGTTTGCGCGCGCGCTCAAAGGCGGGGTAACGATGGCGACGACGCGCTTCTGCTTTGGCGATGAGTTCACCGTAGATAATTACCGCGCAGTCGAAGCCCTTCCCCCCTCGGCGGAAGGCGCAGCATTTGCCGCAACGCTGGAGGGGCTGCTGGACGGGCGCGTGTGCTGCGTGCCGGTGGCCTGTGTCGAGCAGTCGAATGCGACGACGATCGGCCTGGGCGACGCTTTCGTGGGCGGCTTCCTGCCCGCGCTTCTGCCCGAATAGCTTCGCGCGGCAGTTGAATGGGGCGTTCGCGCTTGGACAATGCCCGCCCCATCAGGTACACTGGGCAAAATAGGCGCGGCGGACTGAACTGGCGACTGCGCCATCGACCGACCCCATACCCAATCTGGAGATTCACATGGCTGCGACGAACGATATTTTGGCAAAAGACCGAGCGCACATGCTCCATCCGCTGCACCACCCCAGCGCGCACCAGGAGCCGCTGATCTTCGAGTCGGGACATGGCGTGTGGATGCGCACCGTAGACGGCCGCGAGATGATCGACGGGCTGGCCGGCTTGTGGAACGTGTTGATGGGCCACGGCAACGTCGAGCTTGCCGACGCGGCTCGCGACCAGATGGCTTCCCTGGCCTACTGTTCGAGCTATGTCGGCTCCGGCAACATTCCGGCCATCGAGTTGGCCGACCGCATGGCGGGTTGGGCATATCCCAGCCTCAACACGACGTTCTTCACCTCAGGCGGCGCCGAGTCGAACGAGAGCGCGTTCAAGACCGTGCGCTACTACTGGCGTCGGTTGGGCAAGCCGGAGAAGATCAAGGTCATTGCCCGCGAGCAGGCCTATCACGGCATCACCCTGGCGACGATGAGCGCCACGGGCATGACCGGCTTTTGGCCGATGTTCGAGCCGCGCGTGCCCAACTTCCTGCACATCCCCGCGCCTAATCCGTATCGCTATTCCGGCGACGTCAAGCCCGGCGAGACGATCGGGCAGGCCGCGGCGCGGGCCTTGGAAGAGGCGATCCTGCGCGAAGGGCCTGAGACTGTCGGCGCCTTCATTGCCGAGCCGGTGCAGGGCGCAGGCGGCGTGATCGTGCCGCCGGAGGATTACTTCCCGTTAGTGCGGCAGATCTGCGACAAGTACGAGGTGCTGTTCATCGCCGACGAGGTCATCACCGGATTCGGGCGCACAGGCGACTGGTTCGGCCTGACGCGCTACGGCATCGAGCCGGACATCATGAGCTTTGCCAAGGGCGTGACCAGCGGCTATCTGCCCCTGGGCGGCATTCAGATCTCGGACAAGATTCGCGACGTGATCATGAACGCGCCGGCCAATGAGCGGTGGATGCACGCCTTCACCTACTCCGGGCATCCGACCTGCGCGGCGGTAGCGCTCAAGAATATCGAGCTGCTCGAACGCGTCGACGCTGCGGGCAACGCCGCTAGGATGGGCCAACGGCTGCTGGATGGGCTGCATGGCTTGGCCGAGGAGTTCCCCATCATCGGCGACGTACGAGGCCAGGGCTTGATCTGCGCCATCGAACTGGTGGCGGACCGCGAGACGCGCCAGCCTGCCGGTTTGGGCAACGACGTGCGCGAGGCTGCAATCGAGCGCGGCTTCCTCACGCGGGCTATCGGCGACATCGTCGCCTTCGCGCCGCCGCTGATCATCACCGCCGACGAGATCGACCAGTCGGTGCAGATGGTGGGCGAGGCCATCGCCGCGGTGCAGGCGCGACAGGCCTAGGCGGCGGGCGGCTATCGCCCTTGTCATGACCTATGACCCATGATCTGTATCTGTGACCGGGTGATCGGCTCCGGCCGGTCACCCGGTTTTCGTTAAGGCCCGCTTACGCGGCGATCTCGCCGTCTAGGGAGCTAGTGTGATGCGCCAAAACTACCCCATCCTCGAATTCGATCCGGCACGCGACGCCATCATCGATCCGGCCAAGTTGATCCAGCCGCACCCGGAGATGCCCGAACACGGCGTGATCACATTCTTTCAGGACGTGCTCGAAGATCTGGTCGCACAGGGGTTTGCCGTCGAGATCGCGTCGCTTAAGAGCGAGATGGGCGCGCACCCGATTTACGTCCATCGGGAGCAGGGACTTCGCGTGGCGCTCTTTCATCCCGGCGTGGGCGCGCCGCTAGCCGCAGGGTTGCTGGAAGAGGTGATAGCGCTCGGCTGTCGCAAGCTGATCGCCTGCGGCGGCGCCGGCGTGCTGGACCGGGAGATCGCCGCCGGGCATCTGGTTGTGCCCACATCGGCTGTGCGCGACGAAGGGACGTCGTATCACTATCTGCCGCCTGGCCGTGAGGCGACGCCGTCCGCCGCGGGCATAGCGGCTATCGAGGCGACGCTGCGCAGCCGGCGCGTGCCATACGTGTTAGCCAAAACCTGGACCACCGACGGCATCTACCGGGAGACGCGCGGCAAGATGGCGTTGCGCCGCGCCGAGGGCTGCGTCACCGTGGAGATGGAGGCTGCGGCGTTGTTTGCCGTGGCGCAGTTCCGCGGCGCGTATCTGGCGCAGATCCTCTACGGCGGCGATAACCTGGACGCGGACGAGTGGGACTCGCGCGATTGGCAGAACCGCAGCGACGTGCGCAAGATGTTGGTGCAACTGGCTGCCGAAGCGAGCCTTGCAATTGACGGCTTCGCCGGCGGGAGCTGAGAGGGGGCCCGCGGGCAGGCGCAAGGCCTGCCACTACGGGCATCAGGCGTTACCAGTTGGTGAACGATCCGTCTGCACGGCGCAAGTGCGGCAGCTCGGTCATCTGGAAGGGATGCTTCTGCGCAGCCTTGCGGTCGAACTCGATGCCCAGGCCTGGCCGCGTGGGCGCGAGCAGGCAGCCGTCGCGCCATTCCGGCTGCACGGGCACGACGTCGGTCAACACCTCGCCGGTCTTGCGCGGCTGCTCCTGTACGCCGAAGTTGGGCGTGGCGAGGTTGAGTTGCAGGCACGCCGCGGAGGAGACCGGCCCAAGGGGATTGTGTACCGCCAGCTTGATATAATGGGTTTCGCACCAACCGGCGATCTTGCGCGCCTCGGTGATGCCGCCGGCAATGCACAGGTCGACGCGGGCGTAGTCGATCCATTCCTCTTCGATTAGTTGGCGGAACTCCCACTTCGAGTTGAACTGCTCACCTGCGGCGAGGGGAACTTGGGTGCGCAGGCGCAGCGTCTTGAAGGAGTCCGGGTTTTCGGAGCGCAGCGGGTCTTCGATAAAGTAGGGGCGGGCGGCTTCGACTTCGCGGCACAGCCAAAGCGCGTCCGGCAGGTCTAGCCGGGTATGCACGTCGAAGGTCAGTTCAATGTCGTCGCCTACGGCCTCGCGCACAGCGTACATCTGCTTGATGGAGGCGAGCACAGCCGGCCGCGGCTCCAGGATTTCGCCGTCTTGGGGCAAGCCCCAGCGCACGAACTTCCAGCCTTCCTCTTTGGTCTGGAGGCAGGACTCAATCAGCGGTTCAACCTCGTAGGAATGGCCGGCGTTGTGGGGATAGCAGACAACCTTGTCGCGCACCTTGCCGCCTAGCAGGTCGTAAATGGGCACGCCGAGCGCCTTGCCCTTGATGTCCCACAAGGCGATGTCGATGGCGGAGATGGCTGCGGTGAGGATGCGCTGTGCGGGGAAGAATCCGCCGCGAAAGAGCATCTGCCAGATGTGTTCTGTATTCATCGCGTCCTGGCCGATGAGCAGCGGCTTGAAATGCTCGACTGCGCCGATCACCGCCAGTTCGCGGCCGGTGATGCCGGCCTCGCCTACGCCGTACAACCCCTCGTCCGTGTCCACCACGACAAAAAGGAAGTTGCGATATCCGCCCCATACCGGGTAGCATTCGATGTCTGTGATCTTCATCGAGGTCGTTCTCCATTCTGAGCAGCGCTGGGGCCGCCATGCGGCGGCTTGATTTGCGCGGAACCGGCGTTCCGTCGCCGTCGAACAAGATCGACGGCTGTATTTTATTCTACTGGAAAGCGACCCGATGAGAAAGAGCTTGCGTCGTGCGGGTGAGCCTGCACAGATATGAATAAACCAGCCCAGAGAGTCATAAAGAGGAAAGAAGCAAATGGAAAGACGTGTAGAGGACAACATCAACACTTACTCCAGGCCGTCGGAGTTGAGAATCACCGATCTGCGCGTGGCGAACCTTGCCGGCATCCCGATGCGCGCCACGATCATCCGCATCGATACGAATCAGGGCATTTCCGGCTACGGCGAGGTGCGCGACGGCGCCAGCATGACATATGCGCTCCTTCTCAAGAGCCGGTTGCTGGGCGAAAACCCATGCAACGTAGACAAGCTCTTCCGCAAGATCAAGCAGTTCGGCCACCATGCGCGGCAGGCCGGCGGCGTCTGCGGCATTGAGATGGCGCTGATGGACCTGGCGGGCAAGGCCTATGGCGCACCCGCCTACCAGCTTGCGGGCGGCAAGTTCCGCGACAAGATCCTCTGCTATTGTGACACGCCCACTACCCTGGACGGCACAGAGATGGGCAAGCGACTGAAGGAACGCATGGACCGCGGCTTCAAATTCCTCAAGATGGACGTGGGCATCGGGCTGCTCAAGGGCATACCCGATACCCTGATCGCGCTGCCCGACATGATCGAGTCGCGTCTGGTCATGCACCAGTTCACCGGCATCCAGATCACGGAAAAGGGCATCGACATCTTGACGGACTATGTGGACCAGGTGCGTTCTGTGGTCGGTTATGAGATTCCGCTGGCGGTCGATCACTTCGGCCACATCGGCGTCGAGTCGTGCATCCGCCTGGGCCGCGCGCTCGACAGGTTTACTCTGGCCTGGTACGAAGATATGATCCCGTGGCAATTTCCCGACCAGTGGTCCAAACTGACCGAGGCCGTGAACACCCCCACCTGTACGGGCGAGGATATCTATCTGAAAGAAGGCTTTCTGCCGCTATTGCAGAAGAACGCAGTGCGCATCATCCACCCCGACTTGGCGAGTTCGGGCGGAATTCTGGAAACCAAGAAGATCGGCGATCTGGCGCAGGAGTACGGCGTCGCCATGGCGATGCACATGGCCGGCTCGCCGATCTCCGCGCTGGCGAACGTCCATTGCGCTGCGGCCACCGAGA
>Ga0334890_1004858_pt1 | contig 11948 bp, 10 predicted proteins | sample GraSluR1_MG_3_FD_207220 | JGI IMG/M metagenome (GOLD analysis project Ga0334890, IMG submission 207220) | Sludge microbial communities from methane-producing bioreactor in Wageningen University, Netherlands - Granular Sludge_31_08-R1 | ecosystem: Engineered > Bioreactor > Anaerobic >... | reverse complement strand
CCCCACCCTAAATCCCTCCCCGCAGGCGGGGAGGGACTTCAAGAGCAGTCCTTTCTCCCTTCCCTCGCCTGCGGGGGAAGGGCCGGGGATGGGGGTAAAGATACCTCTCAAACGGCCTCTCACAGCAGGCTACCTCCGCCGTCCACAACGAGCGTCTGCCCGGTGATGAACGACGCGCCGTCCGAGCACAGGAACAACACGGCGCTGGCAACCTCGGCGGGGTGCCCGGCTCTGCCCAGCAGCGTAGACGAGGCAGCGTTGGCCTCCAGCGCGGGCGCGATATGCGCCACGCAGACGGCGTTGACGCGCACGCCATGCCCGGCCAGCTCGCGCGCCGCCTGCCGCGTCAGGCCGATCAGGCCGGCGTGACCAGCGGCCAGGGGAGCCGCCTCCTCGCCCGAACGCAGCACGCCCGTTGTGCTGGTCACGTTGACGATGACCCCGCCGCCTTCGTCCGCCATGACACGCCCGGCAAGCTGCGTGCAGAAGAAAGCGCCGCCCAGGGTGATCTCGATGGCGCGCCGCCAGTCGTATTCATCGAGGGTCAGCAGGGGCGCGCGCCGGGCGACGCTCGTCGCGTTGACCAGGATGTGCAGCCCGCCGAACGCCTCGCGTGTCGCCTCGATCATAGCCGCTGCCTGGAAACGGTTGGAGACATCGCCCGTCCAGCCAGTGGCCTGGCCTCCCTCAGCGCGGATCAGGGTAACCGTCTCGTCGAGGCGATCCGGGTTGACATCAACGGCGCAGACGGCAGCGCCCGCGCGGGCCAGGGCGAGGGCAATGGCGCGCGGAAGGTCGCGCGCCGCGCCGGTGACGATGGCTACCCGCCCGCTGAGGTTGGCCGAGAAAGTGCTCATACAGTTCTCTCCCGCGCAAACCCTATGCGTCAACTTAAGCCTGGCTGTGCGGGCCTCACCCCCTCAATCCCCCTCTCCAGCAGAGCTAGAGAGGGGGACTTTGACCGCTGGTTGGGGTGTTTTCCCCCTCCCTGGCTTGGCCGGGGAGGGGGCCAGGGGGAGGGGCATTGTGCCCATACCACGCACCCGAAAGCCTTAACCTGACGCGCATGGGGTCTCTCCCGCGCAAACAAACAGGAGCGGCGCACTGGCTGCCCCTGCGACGTGGCGAGGCTGGTCTGTGCTCGCCTGGAACGTGTTATGAACTCCACGCGCTCGGCGCAGCGGAAAGTGCGCAACGCCATGGGCGGCGCATTGACCCCACCCCGTGGCCCCTCCCCGCTGGCAGGGAGGGGCAATCGCTCCCCTTTCCCTGCTTGCGGGGAAAGGGGCTGGGGGATAGGGGTTGAAAGTGGATAACCACGCTCTAGGCGATGGTCACGCTCTCATCCAGGTATACGTCCTGGATGGCGTTCAGAATCTCGACGCCCTCGTTCATCGGGCGCTGGAACGCCTTGCGCCCGCTGATCAGGCCCATGCCGCCGGCGCGCTTGTTGATCACAGCCGTGCGCACCGCCTGGGCCAGGTCGTCTTTGCCCGACGGGCCGCCACTGTTGATCAGACCGATGCGGCCCATGTAGCCGTTGGCCACCTGGTAGCGGCACAGGTCAATGGGGTGGTCGCTGCTTAGCTCGCTGTACATCTTCTCGTGGTACTTGCTGAAGCCGATGGCCTTGAACCCGCCGTTGTTCTCCGGCAGCTTCTGCTTCACGATGTCCGCCTCGATGGTCACGCCGAGATGGTTGGCCTGGCCGGTGAGGTCGGCAGCTACGTGGTAGTCCACGCCGTTGTGCTTGAAGGCCGAGTTGCGCGTGTAGCACCACAGGATGGTTGCCATGCCCATCTCGTGCGCCACCTTGAACGCCTCACTGACCTCGACGATCTGGCGAGTCGACTCCTCGGAACCGAAGTAGATCGTCGCGCCCACGGCGACCGCGCCCATGTCATAAGCCTGCTCGATCTGGGCGAAGAAGACCTGATCGTACTTGGCCGGATAGGTCAATAGCTCGTTGTGGTTGAACTTGAGCACGAAGGGAATCTTGTGCGCGTACTTGCGCGCAACCGCCCCCAGCACGCCGAGCGTCGAGGCAACGGCGTTGCAGCCGCCTTCGATAGCCAGCTCGACGATCTTCTCCGGGTCGAAGTAGATCGGGTTCGGGGCGAAGGATGCGCCCGCCGTGTGTTCAATGCCCTGGTCTACCGGCAGGATGGACAGGTAGCCGGTGCCGGCGAGCCGTCCGTGATCGAACAACTGTTGGAGACTGCGCAGCACAGGGGTGGGCCGGTCGGACTGCAAGAAGATGCGGTCTACCCAGTTGGGGCCGGGGATGTGCAGCATCTCTTTGGGAATGGTCTTGCTGACGTGGCCGAGCAGGTACTCGGCGTCTGCCCCAAGCAGGGACTCAACGTTGATTGCGCTAACCGTAGTCATGTCTGGCTCTCTTTCTGCACTGACCGAGTGTGATTTTGGCACCAACCCTCCATGATCACCGATAGCGGCCAGAAACGGTATGGCCATTGATCATCGTTCATGGGGTCAACTGACACTCACCGACCAATCGGGGAAATCATAACACGCTGCGCGCCGGACGCAAGGCAGTTTCGCGCCGGTGGGTCCACGGACAAGTTGTTGGGCGATTGCCAGAACGCCCCTTCCCCCAGCCGAGCTAGGGGAAGGGGAGAGTCGCCCGCCAGATCGTCCCCCCTCTAGCTCCGCTGGAGGGGGATCGAGGGGGGAGGCGTTCACCGAGTAGTCATGACCTCCCCTGGCAACAGGCTGTTCGTGGACCCGCCCTCACATAAGCCTTGACAGCGACCGTGCCCTCCAGTATCCTGTACAAGAGCAAAGCGCATACCCTCCAACGTGTTGATCGGGACGAGTACTGGCTTACCTCCGGTTCCAGGGAGGGCGGATCGCCGACTGCAAGTCCGCTCATCCGGCGAGCCAGGAAAACCGCCCGTGAGCGCGCCGCCCAACAGCGCCCTGAGCGCCCAGTAAGTGACGCCGGTTGGCCCCGTTAGCAGCCGCCATGAGGACAGCGCGCCGCCCTGCGCCGCGCCCTGTCGAACTTGGGTGGAACCGCGTGGATGATCGTGACCCTCGCCCCAACTTTGGGCGGGGGTCTTCATTTTTGGGGCGTAATCGGTGTAGTATGGTGGTATGAGTCTGTGCCGGATGAGACAGTAAGGATCGCAGCCGTGTTTGTCAAACGTGTGTGGATTGAGCCTGAGCCGAGGATCGGATTCGACCCGCTCAGCGACAGCGCGGATGTCCTGGTGGAGATGGAAGACAACAAGCTGTGGCTGGCCCACTTCGTCACCTTGCCGCATCTCCAGCAGGAAATGCAGCTCAGCTTGGATGTCGCCCGCCAGCACAACGGCGCGCTGGCCCCGACGCAATTCCTGGCCCTGGAGACGCCACACGTCATCGTCGAGAAGCTGACGCCGGAGATCATCGAAGACGTGGTGGACAACCTGATGGCGCTCGGCGTGTTCGAGAGCGTCTTCGTCGAGTTTGCCAGCGAAGCCGGGTCGCTGTCCGGCTGAAAGGAGCGCCCTGTGACCGATCTCCCTACTGATACCGGAACGCGCACGACTGCCGGGCGGTTCGGGTAGGGACCTTCTGCGCTGATCCCTGCCGGACGCGCCGCGTTGCGCTGGCAGCGGGGGTCAGCGCAGAGCATCCCTGCTCATCCCCCACGTGCCTCATCATCTCAGATGTGCCTGGTGCTGCCGGGCGTGTCGCCCCAGCTGTGACGCGCGCGCCTGCCCGCAGCAGCAACGCAAGCTAACAGGAGAAGACCGACAAGCTCATGGAACGCTATCAGAACAGCAAGCTCTACCGCATCCGCCATTCGACGGCGCACGTCATGGCCCAGGCCGTGCTGGAAAGGTTCCCCCAGGCCAAGATCGCCATCGGCCCGCCCATCGAAGACGGCTTCTACTACGACTTCGACCTGCCGCGCCCCCTGACCGACGAAGACCTGGCCGAGATCGAGGCGCGGATGCGCGAGATCATCCGCGAAGGGCACGACTTCGTGCGCAAGGAGGTCAGCGCCAGCGAGGCGCGCGCCCTGTTCCACGACCAGCCGTACAAGCTCGAACTGATTGACGGCCTGGAGCGCGGCGGCGTGGACGAGTACGGCGAGAAGACCGACGAAGCGGTGGTGATCAGCACCTACACGCAGGACACGTTTGAAGACCTGTGCCGGGGGCCGCATGTGGTCAACACGCGCGAGATCAACCCCGACGCCCTGAGCATCACCTTCAAGGCCCCGGCGGGTGCCTACTGGCGCGGCGACGAGAACCGCGAGATGCTCACCCGCATTTACGGCACGGCCTGGGAGACGACCGAGCAGCTTGAGGAGTACCTGGCGCTGCTCGAAGAGGCCAGGAAGCGCGATCACCGCGTGCTCGGCCAGCAGCTTGGCCTGTTCACCTTCAACCAACTGGTGGGCAAGGGCCTGCCGCTGTGGAAGCCCAACGGTGCGATCCTGCGCGACCTGCTGGAACGCTTCCTGCGCGAAGTGCAGATCGAGCGCGGCTACGAGCCGGTCATCACGCCGCACATCGCGCGCGTGGCGCTCTACGAGAAAAGCGGGCACTACCCGTACTACAAGGACAGCCAGTACTCGCCCTTCGAGGTGGAGGGCGACCTGTTCATGCTCAAGCCGATGAACTGCCCGCACCACATCCACGTCTACAAGGACGACCTGCACTCGTACCGCGACCTGCCGGTGCGCATGGCCGAGTTCGGCACGGTCTACCGCTACGAGAAGTCGGGCGAGTTGCACGGGCTGACCCGCGTGCGCGGCTTCACCCAGGACGACGCCCATATCTTCTGCACGCCGGAGCAGCTTGAGGACGAGTTCCTGGGCGTGGTGGACCTGGTGGAGTTCATCTTCCGCAGCCTGGGGCTGACCGATTACCGGGCGCGGGTGGGCGTCCGCGACCCGCAGAGCGACAAGTACGTGGGCGGCGACGCCGTTTGGGAGCAGGCGACCCAGGCGATCATCGCCGCGGCGACCAAGAGGGGACTGGACTTCACGGTGGAGGAGGGCGAAGCGGCTTTCTACGGCCCCAAGCTGGACTTCATCGTGCGCGACGCGCTCAAGCGCGAATGGCAGATCAGCACCGTGCAGGTGGACTACAACCTGCCGGCGCGCTTCGAGCTAGAGTACGTCGGCGAGGACAACGAGCGCCACCAGCCGATCATGATCCACCGCGCGCTGTACGGCAGCATGGAGCGCTTCGTCGCCGTGCTGATCGAGCACTACGCCGGCGCGTTCCCGGCGTGGCTGGCTCCGGTGCAGGTCGCGCTGATCCCGGTGGCCGACCGGCACCTGGCCTACGCGCGGGACGTAGCGAACATCCTGCACAGCAAGGGCCTGCGCGTGCAGGTGGACGACTCCAACGGGCGCGTCGGCGGCAAGATTCGCGCGGCGACGCAGCAGAAGATCCCGTGGATGCTGGTCGTCGGCGACCGCGACGCGGCGTCAAGCACGGTCAGCGTGCGGCTGCGCTCCGGCGAAGACCTGGGGCCGCAGCCGGTGCTGGCCTTCGCCGACCTGGCGACGCGCCTCGTCGAGAGCAAGGCGCTGACGCTGGCGTAAGCTGGCGGCGGCCAGCGAAAAGGCACCGCCCCCGTGCGCAGGGAGTCGCGCGGGGGCGGTTTGTGCTGGCCGAACCTATGCCTCATCCTCGGATGGTTCGTCTGCCTCATCCACCTCGGATTCGAGTTGGTCATCTGCAACGGCGAGAATAGCGGAACCTTGCTGCTTGTACCGTTTGTACTCATGCAAGTTGCGGTAGGGTGGATACTCCATCCCTTCTGCGCGTGCATCGGCCATGGTGCGATAGTTCATCCAATAATCATCGAATACGTCGACGCCCAATGAAGCAAAAACCCCTGTCCCGTTGATCAACCGCTCCTCAAACACGGTGGAGCCAATGTTGCGGGTGTTTCCGCTCCCTGGGCGATCCGCCGCGATGCGATATTTCTCGTGCAGGAAGAAGTCGAAGTCTCTGGCAACCGCAGGAATGTCTGCCAGTTGGCCGATGTCATAGACACACCGCTCATCAAGGCCCTTGATCTGAGTGTAGATTACGCCGAGCACATAGTGCTTGGCATAGTCCTGGTAGGGAAAGGTGGTGATTGTGTCACTTTCTCGCGCCCTGAAGTAACCTGTGTACGTCCCTAACGTCATCCCGTTGACCCTGGACCTCCCCTGGCGATCCACCACTCTACGATATGTGGACTTGATGTCCAGCGCATATTTGGTGCCATCGGGAGCCAGCCAACTGATGTCGGGATATTGGTTTTGTTGGCGGGCCAACACCATCTGGTAGCCGTTAGCCTGAGCAAACTCGACCAACACTGGAAACATCAACAACTCAAGTGCTTTGGACAGCACTTTGGTGTCCAGCGTGATCGTGTAGATGCGCTGGTAAACGTCAATGAATCCTTTTACCGTCCAATCCCCCGTCTCTGTTGTCACCCGCTCGCGCAACCTGCCAAAGTAGGAGACCAAGGAGTCGCGGAACGCATCTTGAGAAGTCATCTGCTTCGGCTCACCACAGTGCAGCTACAGTGCAATGAGGAGCAGCTCGGCTGAATCGCGTTTAGACAAGACGTACTTCTGGCGCTTATTGGCCTCAAAGACATTGCTCTTGTATCGCTTGAGCACCTCTATGAGCGCATCTTGGGATGGTATGCCATCGTTGCGATAGGAGACAACCAGAATGCTCTTGCGATAACGGGCAATCACTGCCTCAAAAGCCGCCAGGATGGTGCCGGGTCTGGTCCAGGGTGACTCCAAACGCTGCAACCGCCGGTGCTTGGTGCTGTAGTCAATGCACTGTTGCCACTCATCATACCTCGTAAGCCCTTCGAGAAAATGGTAAAAGTCTAGATAGTCCACCCCTACGCCTCTGTGGTTCACATAGGGTGGGTCAATATAAACCAGATCAACGTCAACAGGTGCTTCGAGCGCATCGCCACAAATAGCCCGATTGCTGCGCGCGTTGTCAAACACGGCTGCGTTAGCTTCGGTGGCAAAAGCGCGAAAATGGACTTCAAAAGGTGTATCCCATGTCGTCTTATTGCCAAAGGATCGCTGGACTCTGGCCTGGCGCATGTACAGGTTAGCGCGATGAAAGAGGTTGTAGGGACGCTTGGCGATACAGGCCTGATACACCGCAAAGCGCGCCAAAGCCTGCTTGAATGGATCGGTCAACAGATGGTCTATATTGTAAACAACGCGATCCAGCCAGGCGTTCTCGCTGTCAGTAAAGTAGATGCCGCTGAACGTTCGCTGGATGAAATCGGGGTAGTTGATGCCGGGATGTCGCTCAAGCACCAGTTCGATATCCGCTGGCGCTAAGCGCACATCCCTGTTTTCGATTAGGGCCAGACCAATAGTCCAGTTGAACCGCAGAATATCGTTGTAGATGACGCGCTTACCAGCCGTTTTGAATAAGTGGCTGACACAGCCTGTCCCGCCAAACAGATCTAAGACAGTATCGAACTCCAGGTCCTCAACGTTCGCCCATATCCACTCCACCAGCTTGAGCTTGCTCCCCTGATAGCGGGTGGAGGGAAATGGAACATTGTATTGCCTGGCCTGTCGGGTTACGAATAATGATTGCTGAACAGGCGGCACCATACCCAACTCCGGGACTCAACGGATTTCAGGTATTATAGCGCAACCTCCCCCACCAGCACCGCCGCCAGCAAACCCACCGCCGCGCGCACGTCGCCCATGTCCGCCGTCTCGCTGGGCGTGTGCACGTAGCGCAGCGGCAGCGAGATCGCCCCGGTGGGGACGCCCGCCCGCGCCGCCTGAATTGTGCGCCCGTCCGAGCCGCCGCCGGTCAGCACTTCGAGCTGGTAGGGGATGCCCGCTTCCTCGGCGCGCGCGATGAGCAGGTCGCGCACCGCCGGCGGCACGATCAGCCCCTCGTCGCGCATCTTGATGGCCGGGCCGCCGCCCAGCCGGATGGCCATCTCCTTGCCGTGTGGCTGGTCGCCGCAGGGGGTCACGTCCACGACCAGCGCCAGGTGCGGCTCCACGCCGTAGGCCGCCGGCCCCGCCCCGCGCGCGCCGACTTCCTCCTGCACGCTGAAAACGAAATAGACGCTGTGCGGCGTCCCCGCCTGCCTGACGCGGCGCAGCGCCTCGATCTGCACGGCGCAGCCCAGCCGGTTGTCGAGGCTCTTGCCGATGATGCGCTCGCCGCGCCGCATGACCTCGCCCACAAACGCGCCAGGGTCGCCCACGCCGACGGGCGCGTTGCTGTCCGCGCCGGTGCTGATGTCCAGGTAGAACCCGGTCAGGTCGGGCAGATCGCGGCGCTTGCTGAACTGGTGCTCGACGCCGATGGTGCCGATGGTCCCGTTCTCGAAGCGCACGCGCGCGCCGAGCAGCGTCGCCGGGAAGAGCGCCCCGATGTTGGCGAAGCGCGCATAGCCCTGGCGGTCTATGTGGCTGACGATCAGGCCGATCTCGTCCATATGCGCGGCGACCAGCACGCGCCGGGGGCCATTCCCCACGCGGCAGATCAGGTTGCCGAGCGCGTCCACGGTGATCTCGTCGGCGGCGTCGGCGACTTCGGCGCGGATCAGGTCGCGGATGTGGTGCTCATAGCCGGGCGGCCCCCAGGCTTCGGCGAGTGTCTTGATCAATGCGTCCACAGGTGCTCATCCTTGATTGGGTGTAGGGTGCTGGTAGCTGCTTGAGCGAGGTCACGCCTCATGGGGTGGCGCCAAGTGCCCGGTTGATGGCGTCCAGATCGAATGCCTCCGGATCCCATCCGTCTTCAAACCACTCACTGTACAACTCGTGGTCAGGGTGTTCAGGGTTGTTGACCGCTTCCACGAAAGTGTCGTAGCCCCAGACGCCGCCGATATCCTCCGGCGGGCAGGCGCGTTTGCCTGTGATGCATACGGGCAACTTTCGCTGGGGATCGGGCGGCAGAATCTTCTCGACCAGGATGATATGCTCCCAGCTATCGCCGAAGTCATACTCATACATAAACTTGAACTTCTCGCCGGGGACGATACGGCTGAGGATGGCGCGGTTCTCGTCCTTCACATTGCCTGCGTACTCATCCAGCCCGAAGAAGGGGTCGCTGTAATACTGATCTGAGACGACAAACTGGTGAAGGTGACTGTTATCCCAACCCATCACAGCCTGGATGACATCATGCAGCTCACCCAGGGTGATGTCGCCGGGCACGAGCAGCCGCCGCCAGATGGGGGGCTTGCTGTCGCGTAACGTGATCTTGACTTGGTAGATAGGCGCTTCAACCTTGCTCATGACAATTCCTCGCAAACCTCACCTGTCCCGTTCGCTCAGGGACGGGCCAGCACGTCCTCATCCAATGTGTTCCACGCCGCGCGCAGCAGGGCCGCCTGGTACTCCCAGTCGGCGATGCTCATGATCGCATACGGCCCGTGAATGTAGCGGCAGGGGTTGGCCACGACCGCGCTCGGCACACCCGTGCCCGTCCGGTGAATGGCTCCCGCGTCGGTGCCGCCGGCGTGCTGCGGCGAGCGGAACTGATGCGGAATGCCCGCCTTCTCAGCGGCGCGAGCCAGGTGGCGCACCAGGCGTGGGTCGCTGACCATCGAGCGATCCACCACGGTGATCGCCGGGCCGCCGCCCAGCCGGGTGATCGTCGTCTGGTCCGGCTCGTCGGGGTCTTGCGGCAGGTCGTGGCAGGCGGTCGTCTCCAGCACGAAGGCTGCGTCGGGCCGGATGCGTCCGGCGGCGGCCTGCGCCCCGCGCAGCCCAACCTCCTCCTGCACGGTGAAGGCCACGTGCAGGTCGAAGGGGAACGGATCGCCCTGCACCAGCCGGATCAGCGAGGCGCAGCCGGCGCGGTCGTCGAGCGCCTTGCCGCGCACGGTCGGCCCCAGCACCTCGAACATGCTGGCGAAGGCGACGGAATCGCCAGGCTTTAGGGCTTTCTGGGCGGCTTCGCGGCTGGTCAGGCCGATGTCAATGCGCAGCCGGTCAATGGGCACCGTCTCCTGGCTCTTGTTGAGGTGCAGCGGCGGCCAGCCGATGACGCCCGGAATCCTGTCCGGGCCGACGAGCACGCGCGTCCCTGGCAGGATGCGCGCATCCAGCCCGCCGACCGCGCTGAAGCGGATGGTCCCGTCGGAGTCGAAGCCCATGACCATCATACCCACTTCGTCCATGTGCGCGGCGGCCATGACGCGCAGCCTGGTCGCGCCGGTGCCGCGCTTGACGGCGAGCACGCTGCCCAGCGCGTCAATGTGCACGTCCTCGACGTGGCCCTGAAGGTGCTTGAGCACCAGCGCACGGACCTCGCCCTCGTCCCCGGAGATGCCGACCGCCTCGGATAGCTCGCGCAGCACGTCCATCATGCGCCACGCTCCTTCAGGGTAGCCCCTTCGGGCCAGGCAAGGGAGTCCAGGAAGTCCGGCGTCAGCCCGGCGATGAAGGCCGCCAGCAGCCGCCCGGCGCGCGTCACGTCGCGCAGGTTGACGACCTCGGCAGGCGTGTGCATGTTGCGCATAGGCACGCCGATCAGCCCGGTGGGAATCCCTTCGCGGCTGACCTGAATATGCCACGCGTCGGTGCCGCTGTGACCGGGAATAGCCTCGATCTGCACTTCGATCTCCAGGCCGTCAGCGGCGGCGTGCAGGGCCTTGACCAGCAGCGGGTGAAAGTTGGGGCCTCGGCCAATGGTCGGCCCTTCGCCCAGGGGGAAGCCCTCGTCGTCGCCAACGCCCTTCTGCACGCCCCACGAGCCGTCAATGGCGATGGCGATGTCCGGCGCGATCTGGTAAGCAGCGGTCAGCGCGCCGTAGCTGCCCACTTCCTCCTGCACCGCCGCCACGCCTGCCACGTCCCAGGCGTGATCGCGGCGAGTTAGCTCGTCCAGGCAGAGCGTCACCACAGCGACGGCCAGACGGTTGTCGAGCGACTTGGCGGCCAGGTGATCGCCTTTGAGCGGGACGGCGGGCGCATCTACCGTGATGATGTCACCCACACGCACCAGCGCGCTGACTTCATCGGGGGGCAGGCCCACGTCCACCCACAGGTCGTCGGGGGTTGGGTATTTGTCGCGGCTGCGGGCCATGTGCGGCGGCGCGGCACCGAACAGCCCTTTGAGCGTCCGGCGGCCATGTACCAGCACTGGCTGCGCGAGCAGAGCACGGTAGTCAACGCCGCCCAGGGGCACGGTGCGGATAAAACCCTCGCCCACTTCGGCGACGATCAGGCCGATCTCGTCCATATGCGCGCAGAGCATAATCGTGCGGCGCGGCTCCGGCCCGCTGCCCCGCTTGACTGCGATCAGGTTGCCGAGGGCGTCGGTGCGCAGGTCGTCGGCACGCCCGGCCCAGGCATCCTGGATCACGGCGCGAACCGGCCCCTCGTGGCCGGATGGCGCGGGCGCGGCACACAGCGCCCGCAAGTGTTCCTGGAGGTCTAGTGGCATCGGCTCCTGTGCTTCCTATGGTGGGTAACGGGGCGCATCAGTTCCCTCCCAGACTTTCCTGGGTGGGCGATGGCGGCGGCGCTTCCGTCGCCGGAGGCACTTCAGTCGGCGGCGGCGGCGGAACGTCAGTCGGCACCGCTGTGTCGGTGGGCAGCGGCGTGATCGTCGGCGCGACGGTCGGCGGCGGCAGCGTCAGCGTGGGTGCAGGGGTGATCGTTGGGATGAACGTCCAGGTGGGGATGGGCGTCCAGGTGGCGGGCATTATAAACGGCGTATTCGTCGGCAGGTAAAGCTGGGGCGGCGTCGGCTGGAGCGGCTGCCGGTAGGGCGTGTAGGTCGCTGTGAGGAAGGGCGTGTAAGTCGGGATGCCGGGAGAGGCCGTTGCCCCGCCCAGCGTGGGATCGGTCGGGACGGCTGTCCTGCCCTTGTCCGCCGGGGCATAGGCCAGTAGCACCGCGCCCAGACAGTAGCACGGCACGGTCAGCAAGATGATGGCCAGCAACACCAGGCGAGTGGTCT
>Ga0334890_1004856_pt1 | contig 11951 bp, 3 predicted proteins | sample GraSluR1_MG_3_FD_207220 | JGI IMG/M metagenome (GOLD analysis project Ga0334890, IMG submission 207220) | Sludge microbial communities from methane-producing bioreactor in Wageningen University, Netherlands - Granular Sludge_31_08-R1 | ecosystem: Engineered > Bioreactor > Anaerobic > Unclassified... | reverse complement strand
AGAGAGGGTCCATGAACAGAATTAACGTCTCGGCTACCGGCGGTTCTCAGACTACCACATTCTACACAGGACTGAGCTATGACAATACGGTCGGTATTCTGAGAGGCAACAGCATGACCAAGTTTAGCGGCCGGCTGAATCTCGATCAGAAGGCAACCGACAGGCTTACGTTTGGTTTACAGATGAACCTTATCAGAACAGAAATGGACAGGGTGGAGAATGACAATGCCTTTGCCACACCTTTGCAACTTGTTGCCCAGGCTCCCGTAACACCTGTATATGATCCGGATACCGGAGAACTTAATACTGAAACCATTTACTATAATGGATTGATATCACTCAGGGATGCATTCAACAATCAGACACTCTTCAGATCACTTGCGAATGCCTATGCTGCATATAATATTACCAAAGATCTGACCTTCAGATCGGAGTTCGGGACCGACATTATCGACCAGCGGGAAAAGAATTTCTGGGGAAGGCTGACAATAGGAGCCGGTCCGGCAGGTGAAGCCCAGAACCGTTCTATCAGGGTTGTGAATTACAACTGGGAGAACTACCTGACATTTGCTAAAACATTCGATATTCATGACATCAATCTGATCGCCGGTATGTCATACCAGGAGTCAATGACCACCGGATCGAATGTGGAAGGAAAAGGTTTTCCGACCGACGATTTTAATAATATTGCAAACGCTGCTGAAGCAACTGCATTCTCCAGCTGGGATTTCGGACACAGTTATCTCTCCTATTTTGCCAGGGCAAACTACAAGATAAGCAACAAATATCTCTTTACTTTCAGCGGCAGGGTCGACGGATCATCGAGATTCGGTGTCGACAACAGGTATGGATTCTTCCCGGCCGGATCTGCAGGCTGGATAATCTCTGAGGAAGGATTCATGAGCGGAGTTAAAAATACTCTCAGTTACCTAAAGCTTCGTTTAAGCTACGGTCTGACCGGAAACTCCGGAATTCCCGATTATGCACACCTGGCACTTTATACAGGTGATAATTATGCCGGCAGAAACGCACTCAGGCCCACCCAGCTGCAAAGCAGTGAACTGGGATGGGAGACCACTGCCCAGACGGACCTTGGCCTTGATTTCGGATTTTTCCGCAACAGAATTACAGGCGAAGTGGATGTATATTATAAAAAGACCACCGATCTTCTTCTGTACAGAACCCTTCCGTCAACATCAGGATTTACAGGGGTGTGGAGCAATGTGGGAGAACTTGAGAACAAAGGTCTTGAATTTGCCATCCGCTCCAATAATCTCGTCGGATCGTTCAAATGGACCACCGATTTCAATATCTCATTCAACAGAAACAAGATTATCAGTATCGACGGACCCGAGATTACTCCTAACGGTCTTAACTATGTAATCGAAGGAGAGCCAATAGGTGTCTTTAAGATGAGAAAATATGCCGGAGTTGATCCTGCAAACGGCGATGCTATCTATTACCTTAACGCAACAAGTGATGAGACTACAAACGATTATAACCTTGCTGAGGAAGTGATAGTGGGTTCCCCGAACCCCAAATTTACTGGAGGATTTAACAACTCACTGGAGTACAAAGGATTTGATATTAACGTGCTCATAAGCTTCGTTTATGGTAACAAAGTCTATAACGGAGGAGGGGGTTATCAGTCAGCCAATGCCGACTGGTTTGACAATCAGACAGTTGATCAGATGAACAGATGGCAGCAGCCGGGAGATATTACTGATGTGCCTCAGGCAAGGCTTGGAGAAGGAAACGGAACAAGAAGCTCTAGCAGGTATCTTTCAGACGCTTCCTATGCCAGGCTCAGAAATATTACATTCGGTTATAATCTGCCTACAGCCCTCGTAAAAAGGATGCAACTTTCATCCGTGAGACTCTTCGCAGGAGTTCAGAACCTTTATACCCTGACGAATTACAAAGGATGGGACCCCGAGGTAAACTACACAGGCACGGGCCGTTCAACCCAGAATACAAACATTATTCAGGGATATGATTTTTACACTGCACCTCAGGCAAGAACATATTCCCTTGGTGTTAATCTTTCATTCTAACTGAAAAAATCCGGGAATTATGAAACCCACATGTTGTCCAAAGACAAACAAATATGAAAATAGTATAAACATGTGGGTTCTCCCGCTTAGGCGGGACAAGCTATCAGACCAATAATAAATAAATTATATACTGATGAAAAATTTAATAAATAAAAGTAAAATCTGGCTGCTGATGATCCCTGCTTTCATGCTGATTTTCTCATGCAGCGAAAAGCTCGATCTCAAACCTTATCAGTCGATAGATGCTTCAAGGGCACTCACTTCACCCGAAAACATAAAGGCAGCCCTGATAGGAGCCTACCTGCAGGCAAGAAGCTCCAGCCTTTTCGGATCGCAGTTCAATGAGTTCAGCGAACTTTATGCTGCCACAACCGATATGAACTTTATCGGAACCTATGTTCAGCCAAGGGAGTTTATAAGGAAACAGGCCAGCGTAACAAACAGTTTTGTCGAGAGTACATGGATTGAGGCCTACGAACTTATAAATATATGTAATACCCTGCTGGATGGTGAGACTCTTGATATAATGGACGCAGGGGCTGACCGTGATCGTATTGAAGGAGAAGCCAGGTTCCTCAGGGGATGGGTTATATTTGAAATGACCCGTTTTTTCGGACTTCCATATCAGCCGGCAGGCAATAATACCCAGCCCGGCGTGCCAATAGTACTTACACCCACAAAAGACGTTGCTGATGCAATCAAAGTGCCCAGAAACAGTGTTGAGGAGTGTTATGCCCAGGCAATTGCTGATCTTACAGATGCAAAGAACCTGTTACCTTCCGGCAACACCGTTTATGCCACAACCTATGCTGCAAGTGCCGTTCTGGCAAGGATCTACCTCCAGCAGGGCAACTACCCCGCTGCAGCCACCGAGGCTAACAGGGTAATAGAGGATGGTGGATTCAGCCTGACCGGTCACCCCCTTGAGTGCTTCAACATAAAAAGTGAATCACCAGAGGTGATATTCGCCCTTCAGAATAATGTTGCATCAAACACCTCGTGGCTGACGGTTATGTACGCTTCATTGAATGGCATGGGGCGCGGCGATTACGATATACAGGAAAGCTTCCTGACCAAATTCGAACCCACCGATCTGAGGGGAATGCTTCAGGATGATACCGAACCTTCATATACAATTGCAGATATTAACAAGATGTATTACATAGGTGTTGGTACAATTCTGAATAGTGGCGGAATAAACACATCCAAGTGGGGCGATTACTATGCCAACATACCACTAATTAGACTTGCAGAGATGTATCTTATAAGAGCTGAGGCCAACTTTGAGAAAGGTGCTCCGTTCACCGGACCCAATACTCCTACTCAGGATGTTAATATTGTAAGGGCAAGGTCTCTTGCATCTGAATATACCGGACCGGTAACACAGGACGAGATCAGAAACGAGCGGTATCTCGAATTATGCTGGGAAGGTCATCGTTTGCATGACCTCAAGAGATGGAACATAGATGTGGGCAGCTATTCATATAATGCAGGTAATCTTATCCTTCCGATCCCCTTCAGGGAAATGCAGGTAAATGATCTCCTGGTACAGAACCCATGGTATCTGGGTGGATAGGGATTTGCCCATATTGGAATAATCATATCACATATAATAACAGAGGCGCCTAATTTGGGCGCCTCTGTTATTATTGTGATTTTTTATTTACTAATAGATATCCCAGAATAGTTTTGTAGAGACCAGGTCCCCTCCGATCGCATTTGATGCAGCTGTATAATTGGCTAAATTGAGGTTATTCTCATTATAAGGATAAGGCATCCTCATCGGAATATCATCAATGGTCTTATTCCTGGCAATATTGAAAATCGGTGTGTCGAACCTTCTCCATTCTATCCATCCTTCAAGTCCCCTGTTATAAAGTGCAATCCATTTCTGCAGTCCGATCTTTTTCCTGAAATCATTAGCAGTGCTTCCCGCTGCATAATCTATTTCAGGTTGTGAAAGATATGCAACTGCCTCCGCTTCATTACCACCCCAGGCTAATATACTCTGAGTTACTGCTGTGTTATAATGTGAAGCCGCCGTGCCGCCTCCAATATCATATCCCCTGGCAGCTGCTTCAGCCAGTAAGAACTCAACCTCAACATAATCAAGAAGAATTGCAGGAAAGTCAGGCTGAAGCATTTCCGGAGGGAAAGATGAACACTGGCTGAAAACATTCCTGTACCCATACCTGCCTCCGATATATTCACCGCCGATGGTTGTGAAGTAATAAGCTCTTCTGGGATCGTTTATTGCATTCATGGTATCAACGATGGTATTTGAAGCCACAAAATCCCTTCTGCCCTGCTGTATAATATAACTATAAAGTGAATTAATATGTGGTGTAACTCCAAAATATACCAGACTGGCGGATTGAGACTGGTCTGTAAAAACTCCCCTTGCAATGGCTGCCTCAGCCGTGCTCCTGGACAAAGCAGGATTAACATCTGCAAGTCTCATGGCAAGACGCAGTTGTAATGAGTTGGCAAACATCTTCCATAATTCAACGTCACCATTATATATTACATCCGCCATTTCCATCCCGGGGTAATTATCATCCAGAGCGGCAGCATCAGCTGACAGCCTGTTTATAAGATCCTCATAAATTGTTTCTGCATCATCATATGACGGAGTTGGATTGTTCCTCCCATTAAGTGCTTCACTATAAGGAATATCTCCGTTTACGTCAACGAGTACATGGTATGCATATACTTCCAGGATGTCAACGACTGCTTTACGGTTTGCCTTAACCTCCGCCCCAATAGACTCATCAAGGTCAATCAATCTTCTGACCTCTTTAAAATCAAGCAGTACATCGCGGTAGAGTGTCTCCCACATCTCATCGGGCAGGCTCCTGTCATAGAAGTTCCACTGACTCTCGCCGTAATAGGTGGTCTGCGAATTATACTGGGCCAGAAGCCTTGAAATATTCTGGTTCTGATCAATACTGTTCACCTGCTCGACCAGTTGTACTTCGGCCATTGTGAAAATTGCCGTGGAAGGAACAGTTTCAGACATTTTCGGATTTATGTTATCTGGAAGCTCACAGGAATAAAGTGCTGCCGACAACAACAATATCAATATATATTTAATTTGTTTCATAGCTCTGTAGTTTTTCATGATTATTAGAATGAAAATTTCAGGTCAATACCATAAGTTCGTGTTGTAGGATAGGTGCCATTCTCTATTCCCTGCTGATTACCGGAACTCAATGCTGCCTCAGGATCAAAATGATACGTATTCTTGCTTATTATCCACAAATTACGGGCAACCAGTGAAACTGAAGCACTTTTTATGAAAGTGGATGACAGAACCGAATTTGGTATGCTGTAGGAAAGAGCCAGTTCACGCAGTTTAACGTATGACGCATCCAATACATATCTTGCAGTGGGTGAAGCGTCATAGTCGAATGCTGTTCCCCATTCATTGCATTCCACATAAGTGGTATTGGCAGCACCGTCCTCGTATACTGTGTTCGGGAAAAGGACACCTCCACCCTCATCCACAGGATCACGTTTGGGATTTCCCTTGTCGTTCAGACCGGCTGTCTCTTCAAAAAGGCCGGTGGATAATCCATGCTTGGTGTTGATTGAGTATATATCGCCACCCTGCTGAATATCTATGAGTCCGCTCAGGGAGAGATTTTTATACCGCAGAGTGTTTTTAATTCCTGCATTCCAGTCAGGATTGATATTTCCAATCACTTCCTCCTCATCGGTTTTCAGGTAGAACCCATCCGGACCAACTACCTTCTTCCCATCCAGATAGACGAAATTGGTTCCTACTATCGCACCATAAGGCTGACCTTCCCTGGCGTTAATCGATACATCCCAGGCCTGGAAAAGAAGTATGTTATCAATGTTCTCACCAAGACTGATAACCTCATTCATGTTCTTAAACCAGTTTACATCAAGACTCCAGGAGAAATCTCTTACCTGTAACGGAACTGCATTTATGGAGAATTCAAATCCCTTGTTCTCTATTTCTCCCGCATTTATGTACATTGCACTGTAACCCGAACCTCTCGACACTTCAATAGGTAAGATCTGATCAAATGTATTGTTCTTGTAAAATGAGAAATCGAGCCCGAAACGGTTTTTCAAAAAACTGGCCTCGAGACCCAGTTCAATACTTTTAGTACGCTCAGGCAACAGATCAGGATTAAAAAGTGCAGGATTGATGTTTGTATTATAAAAATTGTTCTGCAGGGAGAACAGGCCAAGACTTCCCCAGGGTTTTCCGGATATGTATGAAGGTTTTGTGTTATATGCAGGGGCGTCATTCCCAACCTCGGCATAATTTATTCTGGCTTTCAGGAAGGAGAGAAAGTCCAGCTCTTTTAACCCGCCTAATTCCGATAGAATAAGACTGGTTGATATTGACGGATAGAAATATGAATTATTACCTTCCGGCAATGTTGATGACTTATCATATCGTGAAGTGAGGTCGAGATAAACAAACCTTCTGTATCCGATTGACAGGCTGCCATAAACACTGTTTATCATCTGCAATATTTCGGCCTCTTCATTAAATATCGGAGCAACAGAGTTATCAAGGGCATAAAAACCGGGGATTGAAAGCCCTCCGACAGTACTGGCGAGTGTTGATCTGATTGAATTTGACCTGCTGCTTGATCCAAGTAAGCCGTTTAATGATATTACTCCAAGCTCTCTGTTAAACCTGAGCATCAGGTCAGCGTTGAACTCATTGAATGTCCGCAGATACTTTGTATAATCGGGTAGCGCACCAGCCGAACAACTACTGATTGCGACTCTTCTTTCCTGGTATTCAGAGTAGTAGTCATTTGCCACTCTTCCTTCCAGAATTGCCCAGCTGTTAAGCTTGTAATTAAGTTTCCCGTAGCCAAAGAACCTGTCCCTGCCATCGTTATTATAGTTTTCATATCTCAACCAGGTTGGGTTATTGGCATACCAAACTCTCAGAGGAGCGTCGGGTGTGGGAAGATCTTCATAATTCCAGGATCTCTGGGTGCCGTCTATTGGAGACTTATAATTATTCATCAGACGTTTAACATCGACATTTGTCTGGAACCATTGTGCAAATACCTGCATTGGATTCTGATCATCATAGCCTGTCCCGAACCTTCCGACAGCTTTCATATTGATATAACTTGCATTCGCTTCAACCGTTAATCTGTCGGAGAGATCAAGTATTCCGGCCAGGTTCACGGTATTCCTTTTTATAGAACTATTTTCCATTATACTGGTCTCATCAACATTTGTATAGGAGAATCTGAAGCTCCCAAAATCACTGCCGCCGTCGAAGGCAATGTTGTTCGTATATTTATAACCGGACTTAAATAGTGATTCTATGCTATGCTCAGGAAATACCCATGGTCTTTTTTCTCCATAATTTGGTGCCAGAGGATCTAATGCATCCCAATGAACCACCATCAGGTCAGGATCGAACTTTGCTCCCCACGATGCATCATCAAATATTGGTACTACTAGGTCGTCGGTTCCGTCTCCGTCAATATCACTCAACAGAAAATATCCGCTGTCGTCATCATAATAAGGGCCATACGCACCACCGTATTCTTTTTGATATTTCGGAAGTGTGGAGTTATCAACCCTGCTCATTACTACACTTGAGTTTAGTGATATACCTAATCCTCTGCTCCTGGTTCCTTTCTTGGTAGTAACCAGAACCACTCCGTTAGCAGCCCGCGATCCGTAAAGGGCACTGGCTGCAGCTCCCTTTAAAACAGAAATGGATTCAATATCATCAGGATTTATGTCCATTGCAGCGTTTCCATAATCAAAACCGCCACCTCCGATCTTCTGGGTTTCAGTATTGGTATTACTGTTGTCAACAGGCACCCCGTCTACCACAAAAAGGGCTTGATTATTTCCTAATAATGAGGCATTTCCCCGGATCACAATATTCGCCGATCCACCCATTGTATTTGGTTGTTTGATCGAGACACCGGAAATCTTACCTGACATTGAAGAAACAAAGTTAGTCTCTCTTGCAGTGTTCAACTCTTCACCTCCGATCTGCTGAACAGAATAGCCGAGGCTTTTCTTTTCCCTGGAAATACCCAGGGCAGTTACAACTACTTCTTCAAGTCCCAGTATATCCGGTTCCATTATAATATTGATAACAGAACGTGACCCGATATCAACCTCCTGTTTTTTCATACCTATATATGAAAAAATAAGAGTTGCAGCATTCTCAGGAACCATAAGGGAATACCTCCCGGCAATGTCGGTGGTAACCCCTAACGTGGTACCTTTAACTGAAACAGTAACCCCCGGGAGCACTCCTTCTCCCTCAACAGATGAGGTTACTGTTCCTGAAACAGTCTTTTGCTGGGCATTTGCAGAAAGCAAAAATCCGCAAAAAACTAAAAGCATCAAGAAAATTTTTCTCATAACATTTAGTTTAGGTTAAATAATAAGATTAAAAAGGAATGGCTGGTTCCTTTTACTGTCCATGGTCATGGTATCCCCACAACCGTTATAAAATTAAAAACTGCATTGTTGAAAAATTTTCCTGATCGACGGATTGCACGATCAGGTTAACATTTGACATGTTTAAAGTCACGGATTAATGAAATGCATGATTCCCTCCTGCATGACTATTAACCTGTTTTTAATACTTTTGCCTGTAATCAAACTCCTTAAATAACCCGGTTTATGTCAGGATTTTCGCATTTGCATGTTCATACGCAATACTCCATCCTCGATGGTGCTGCCAATATATCATTGCTTGTCGATAAGGTAAAATCGATGGGGATGGAATCTGTCGCCATCACCGATCATGGGAACATGTTCGGGGTCAAGGAGTTTCATGTTGCCGCTCTGAAAAAGGGAATCAAACCGATCATTGGATGCGAGATGTATGTGGCCCGCAGGTCGATCAGAGATGTTTCAGGTAAGGAGGATCGATCGGGAGATCACCTTATCCTTCTTGCCAAAAACCTGACAGGCTATAAAAATCTGGTTAAGCTTGTGTCAACTGCATGGATCAAAGGATTTTATTACAAGCCAAGGGTCGACAAGGAGCTTCTGAGAGAGTACAGGGAAGGATTGATAGCATCGTCGGCATGCCTCGCCGGAGAGATACAGGATGATATTCTCAGCGACAATATGAAAGATGCAGAGGCTGCTCTTAAGAGTTATATTGATATATACGGGGAGGATTTCTATCTTGAGATTCAAAGACATGAAACATATGATCCTGAAGCTGACAGGACCGTTTTTCCCGGACAGCAAAAGGTCATTGAAGCCTTCAGAACCCTTGCATCCAGATACAATGTTAAAATAATAGCCACCAACGATGTTCATTTCATAAATGCCGGGGATGCCGAGGCCCACGACCGGCTGATCTGCATAAATACCGCAAAGGATATTGATGATCCCAACAGGCTGAGATATACCAGGCAGGAGTACCTGAAGAGTGAGGAGGAGATGCGCTTCATCTTCAGCGATATCCCTGAGGCTGTTGATAATGTCTCCGGGGTTGTCTCAAAGATTGAAAAATTCAGGCTCGACCGGGAGCCTGTTATGCCTGATTTCGATCTTCCGGAAGGGTATGCCGACAGGAATGAGTACCTCAGAGACCTGACATACAGGGGAGCAGGGGAGAGATGGGGATCAATAACGAAGGAGCTGACCGAAAGAATTGATTTTGAACTTGAAACAATTGCCAAGATGGGGTTCCCGGGATATTTCCTGATTGTTCAGGATTTCCTCAGGGCGGCCCGCGAGCTTGGTGTGTCAGTAGGTCCCGGAAGAGGTTCCGCTGCCGGTTCGGCAGTAGCATACAGCCTCAGAATAACAGATATCGATCCCATCAAATACGGTTTGCTTTTTGAGCGTTTTCTTAATCCCGACCGTGTATCACTTCCCGATATTGACATTGATTTTGACGAAGACGGGCGGGAAGCCGTGCTGAAATATGTTGTTAACAAATACGGACACGACAAGGTTGCACATATTATCACATTCGGTACAATGGCCGCAAAAATGGCCATCAGGGATGTTGCCAGGGTGCAGAAACTCCCTCTGCCCGACGCCGACAGGCTTGCCAAGCTTGTGCCGGAAAGGCCCGGCGTTACATTATCGCAGGCTTATGCTGAAGTGCCTGAACTGGCAAGGGAAAAAGAATCACCCAACAAACTGATCGCCCAGACACTAAGATATGCCGAGGTTCTCGAAGGATCGATCAGACAGACCGGCGTCCATGCCTGTGGCGTGATAATAGGTAAGGAATCCCTCGATAATTACATACCTCTTTCCACGGCAAAAGACACCAAACTCTATGTGACACAGTATGACGGGAGTCAGGTCGAATCGGTGGGGCTGCTGAAGATGGACTTCCTTGGGCTGAAAACACTCTCGATAATAAAGGATACCGTTGAGAACATAAAGAAGTCTAAAGGTATTGATATAGAAATCAATAACCTGCCTCTCGACGATAAAAAAACATTTGAGCTTTTCAGCAACGGCGAAACCACAGGAATCTTTCAGTTTGAATCGACCGGTATGAAGAGATACCTGAGGGAGCTTAAACCGACACGCTTCGAGGATCTGGTGGCAATGAATGCTCTTTACAGGCCCGGACCAATGGAATATATCCCAAAATTCATCAGAAGGAAGCATGGCCAAGAGCCTATCGATTACACTCTTCCCGTGATGGAGAAATATCTTAATGACTCCTACGGCATAGCAGTCTACCAGGAACAGGTGATGCTGCTTTCGCAGGAGCTTGCGGGATTTACCAAGGGTGAGGCTGATTCCCTGAGAAAAGCGATGGGGAAGAAGAAGCGATCCATTATGGATGAGATGAGGATCAAATTCCTCGAGGGCTGTAAACAAAGAGGTTATGATGAGAATATTGTCTTAGGCATATGGTCCGACTGGGAAGCTTTTGCACAGTATGCATTCAACAAGTCACATTCAACCTGTTATGCGCTTATTGCCTTCCAGACAGGTTATCTTAAAGCTCACTTCCCGGCAGAATACATGGCGGCTGTTTTGAGCCGCAACTTCAGCGATATCAAAAAAATAACCATCTTCATGGATGAAACCCGCAGAATGGGGATAGAAGTGCTGGGGCCCGATGTCAACGAAAGTGATGTTAAATTTACTGTCAACAGGGACGGCAATATCCGTTTTGGCCTGGGAGCAATTAAAGGGGTTGGCGAGAGTGCAGTCATGCAGCTCATAGGGGAAAGAGAAAATAACGGCCTCTATGAAAGCATCTTCGATCTTGTCGAAAGGGTTAACCTGAACACCCTCAATAAAAAGAATCTTGAAGCAATGGCCGTTGCAGGAGCTTTCGACTGTTTCACGGAAATAACAAGAGCACAATATTTCTCGCTCGATTCAAAAGGATTCTCATTTATTGAAAGCCTGATGCGATACGGTAATAATGCCAAAGCAGTAAAGAATTCAAGCCAGCAAACACTCTTCGGCGAAGCAGGTGGCTTTGATATTATTAAACCGGAACCGTCCGAGTGCCCGGAATGGCCCAAGCTTGAGAAACTCAACAGGGAGAAGGAGGTAATAGGTATCTATCTCTCATCTCATCCCCTTAATGATTTCAGACTGGAAATAAATACCTTCACAACAGCGACCCTTGCCGATCTGCAAAACATGAAAGAGTGGCTCGACCGCGATGTTACAGTAGCCGGAATGGTAACCGAAACAAAAAACGGTATAGGCAGGAACGGCAAACCCTACGGCTCCTTTACCCTCCAGGATTACTCAGATTCATTCAGGTTCATGATGTTCGACAAGGAATATATTGAGAACAGCAAATTCTTTATCACCGGATATTACCTGCTGATAAAGGGAAGGGTACAGAAAAGACGATACAGGGAAGAGGAGCTTGAATTCAGGATAAAGAGCATTAATCTCCTTTCCAGC
>Ga0334890_1004851_pt1 | contig 11958 bp, 12 predicted proteins | sample GraSluR1_MG_3_FD_207220 | JGI IMG/M metagenome (GOLD analysis project Ga0334890, IMG submission 207220) | Sludge microbial communities from methane-producing bioreactor in Wageningen University, Netherlands - Granular Sludge_31_08-R1 | ecosystem: Engineered > Bioreactor > Anaerobic >... | reverse complement strand
CCCTCTCCGCTGCGGAGAGGGGCGGCGAGGCGCGTTAGCGCCGAGCGGGGGTGAGGTCAATGCCCCGCGTCAAGCGAGTCGTTGACACCCCTCGACACGCACCCTTATGGCGGCGGCAGTTGCCCGTGCCCAGAGTTCCCACGCAGAGTGTGTATAATAGGCGCAGAAGGTTTCCTGAGCTTATTGAAGGATGTGCTGTTCACGCTCCAGCACGCACTTGAGACCCGATGAGACTCCTCTTCGTCGCTGCGTTGCACCACCCCGCCGAGCTTGAGAAAGCCCGGCGCGACGCCCCACCCGGCCAAGACCCACTCTTCCCGCCCTCACAGGCGCAATACTTCTGGGTGCGCGCCCTGCGCAGGCTTGGCCACGAGTGCGCCGTGTTCTGGCGGTCGGAGAGCGCCTGGCCCTGGGCGCGGGGCGGCCAGCTACGCATGACGCAACGGCTGACGGCAAGCCGGGCGCTCGGCGCGCTGGCGGCGCGCTTCCCCTACGCCAACCCCGACTTCCGCCTGCGCAACCGCCGCCTTGTCCGCTTCGCCGCGCGCTTCGGGCCGGACGTGATCATCCTGCCCGGCGACAACGGCGTGATCCTGCCGGAGACGCTGGCCCGGCTCAAGCGCGAGCACAGCGCGACGCTGGTCTACGGCTGCGGCACATCGCCGGTGGTCTTCTCGCGCCCGGTGGAGCGGGCCGCCGCGCCGCTGTACGACCTGGTGGTGGCCAACGACTTCTACCATGCGGTGCAGTGGCGCGAGCTTGGCGCGCCGCGCGCCGAAGTGCTGCCGATGGCGGCCATTGACCCGACCTTCCATCGCCCGTATGATCTCAGCGACGACGAGCGCGCGCGCTACGCCTGCGAGGTGGCCGTCGTGGGGACGCTCGTCCCGCAGCGGCTTTACAGCGAGCGCGTGGCTGCCCTGGAAGCGTTGCGCGACTTCGACCTGGGCATCTGGAGCGTGCACGAGATCCCGCTGTCGCTGCGCCCGTTCTACCGGGGGCCGGCGCTCGGCGAGCAGATGCTGCGCATCACCCGCGCGGCAAAGATCACGGTCAACCCGCACGGCGACTTCATGCGCTGGGGCGGCAACATGCGTCTCTTCGAGGCGTGCGGCGTGGGCGCGTTCCAGATCGCCGACGACCGGCCCGGCATTCGTGAGTGGTTCACGGCGGGCGAGCACCTGGTCACCTACCGCGATCCCGCGCACCTGCGCGAGTTGGTCGCCTACTACCTGGCCCACGACGACGAGCGGGCGCGCATCGCCGAGGCGGGCCGGGCGCACGTCCACGCCCACCACACCTACGACCAGCGCATGGCCCGTCTGTTGGCGTTGGTGGAGGTGATTCGAGCAGGCGGGAAGGGGAACACGTAGGGCGACACTCTGCCGCGCCCTGGGGCGTATGGCAACGCACCTGCGACGCCCCTCCCTCTAAATCCCCCTCTCCAGCCGAGCTAGAGAGGGGGACTTGACCACCGGACGCGGTGTTTTCCTCCTCCCTGGCTCTGCCGGGGAGGGGATCAAGGGGAAGGGCCTTGCGCTCCGACCGCGCTCGCCGGGGTTCTAACCGGCGCGCATGGGCGCGCAGGGCAGCGCCCCTACGCGCACACGTCCAATCCGCAGCGAAACGAGACGTTATGAGCGACGATCTGTACGACCGCACGCGCCAATCGTGGGAAGACATCTGGGCCGGGGCCAGCGTCCAGGCCGAGCTAGAAGTGATGAACCAGCGCCGCACCTGGGAGACGCTCGGCGTGTACCCGCGCTATCTGCCCCAAGAGGGGATCATCCTGGAGGCGGGCTGCGGGCTGGGCACGGTGATCATGAAGCTGCGCGAGATGGGCTTCCGCACCGTCGGCCTGGACTACGCCGAGCGCGCCCTGCGCACCGCCCGCGCCTATGACCCGGCGCTCAGCCTGCAGGTGGGCGACGTGCACGCCCTGCCCTACCGCGCCAACTCCCTGGGCGGCTACCTGTCCTTCGGCGTGCTGGAGCACTTCGCGCACGGCGTCGGCCCGGCCCTGCGCGAGGCAAATCGCGTGCTGGTGCCCGGTGGGACGCTCGTGCTGACCATCCCCTACCCGAACGTGGTGCACCGCCTGGTGCACTGGAAGCGCCGCCTGCTGCGCCAGCCTGCCCTGACCGATGCCGACTTTTATGAGAGTACCTACACTCAGCACCAGTTGATCGCGGCGCTACAAGAGGCGGGCTTCGAGATCGTGCTGGTGCGGCCCACCAGCCACAGCTTCACCCTGTGGGGGTTGGGCTGGCCGTTCCGGGGCAAGGGCTACTACCGCACCACGCGCCTGGCCGACGCCCTCGGCGCGCTGCTGCGCCGCGCCGCGCCCTGGCCGTTCAACTTCACCACGCTGCTGATCGCCCGCAAGGCGCGCGACCTGGGCGGCGATGCGCCTCACGGCGCGGCGGCGAACTCCCCCAGCGGGCAGTCCGCCGGACGGCAGTAGATCGTGATCCCGATCTGCGACCAGTAACTCACATCGTCGGGCGGCAGGCGCTCGCCGGGCCAGGGCATGCGCGCGAAATGGCGCAGTGTGTGCCATTCTGTCATCAGCAGGTGGCGGATCGCTGTTTCTCTGACGATGGCACGTTCACTGGATGCGCGCCAGTCGCGCAGCACGGCGAACGGGTACGCATCCGAGTAGACGATGAGCGCGGGGCGGCAGTGGCGCGCACGTCGTCTGGCTCGGCTTCCGTCGCGTAGGTCTGGATGAAGGGATAGTCGAGCGGGTCGAGCGGGACGTTGTACGGGCCGAGCAGGTAAATGGGCGTCCCGCGCGGGACGTGGGCGTAGACCCATTCCTGGGCGCGCAGCCGTGTATCGGGCGTGGCGATGCGATAGATCAGCAGGGCGGTCAACACGGCGGGCCAGACCAGCAACCCGGCCGCCAGCAGCGCCCCGGCGCGGCGTCCCCACCGCCGCCAGACGGTGGCCGTCGCGTGACCGGCCAGCAATGCCAGCGGCCCCAGCAGCGGAATGAGCAGGTTGGCCTGTAGTCGCCGCCCCAGCAGGGCCAGCGCCGAATAGACGATCAGGTAGGCGAGCAGGGTCAGCGCGAACTGTCTGTGGTGAGCACGCTCGCCGCGCAATGCCGCGCCCAGGCCGACGAGGGCGACGGCTACTGCCAGTGGCCCGCTGACGATCAGCGCGGCGTAGCGCCAGTGATAGGTCAGCGCAAGCAGCCCGTGATCGGCGGTGAAGCCCGCGCCGCCGCCGCGCACGCGGTACCAGTCGAGGATGTCGCGCACCTGCTCGATCACCTCGCCGGGGACCAGAACGATGGGCGCCATACCGGCAACGAAGCCGAGCGGCATCGCCACCAGACCAAGCAGGACGAGGCTCCAGCGACGGTCGCGCCGCCAGGCGACCAGCAGAGCCAGACCGATGACCAGACCGACCGCCCCGGCGTTGTAGCGCCCCGCCGCCGTCAGCCCGACCAGCAACCCGGCCAGCCCGTAGACAGCCCATAACAGCAGGGGGAGCGGCTGCCGTCCGGTGAAGAGGATCACCGCCAGCAGCAGCGCCGCCGTACCCAGCATGGTCGTCTGGGCGTTGGGCGTGGCGAAGTGGGCGTGCTCCACCGTCAGCGGCGAGAGGGCCACCAGCCCCCCCGCCACCAGCCCTGCGCGGCGCCCGAAGGCCAGCCGCCCGGCAGCGTAGGTTAACGCGACGGCCAGCAGCGTCCACAGCGCTGAGAGCGCCCGCGCCATCACGTACAACTGGAAGGGCGCGATCTCGCGGTCGCCATAATCCCGGTTGTGGGGCAGGCTCTCTGCCCCAGACAGCCAGAAGACGACCATATTCGTGTATAGATTGAGCGTTGGGTTATGGTAGTAGTGCGGGTTCTACTGGCGCTCGACCAACATCCGGTAGGGGATGCCGACGTAGGCGAATTCGTCCGGATGAAAGATGACGGAGGGGTTCAGCCAGGCGTGCTGGACGGTGGAAGGGCTGAATTCTGGGCGGGGCCTTCCGGCGCTCAGCCCGGTTGTGTATAGCGCCATGCAGCCCAACAGAGCCAGCGCCCACAGGCTTGGTCTTCTCATCGACAGGTCAGCGACGATTTCCAGCAAGCGGCCAGCCGACAGCGGTCAGGGAGAGTAACCGTGGCGGCGCTTGGCCGCCAGATGCGCCGCCCTTCCTGCCATTATACGCGCTCCGACGGCGAGGTGTGAAATCAGGTGTGGGTCAGACACTCTGCCCCGGCCCTGGTTTACCTCACCCCCTGCCTGGCTGCGCTCGGCTTGCCCCCTTTCCGTAGACAGAGGGTCGGACAAATTAGGCAACCTTAAGAGGTTGCGACGAATTAAGGTGTCGTTCATGGTAACGGCAAAGCGCCCGGATATTGATGATGATGTAGATCAAGGTGTTGCGTCGAGCGATAGGCGCCATGCGGCGCTGGCGCGGACGCTCAATGCCGAGCGCCTTGGCCTGGCTGTTAATGCGTTCGGCAGCCGTGCGTTGCTTGTAGATGGCTTTGTAGGGGTCGGCGTGGTGGTCCAACCGCCAGCGCATCAGGTTGCCCAGTTCGATGTTCATTTTGCGGATGGTCCCACACTCAGGGCAGCGAAAGCGTTGCAGGCGATGAGTGTCCTCGATCCACCACTGCCCTTTGGGGTCCATTTCCTAGCCGTTGCAGGAACAGCGCGGTCGGTCATGAGGACCCAGCACGATGGGCGGGTCGCCGCGCAAGTTGAGGGCAATGGCCGCGATACCGCCCAACTCCGCCGGGCCTTGATACATGTACCAGGCGTCAAAGGCGGCATCGGCGGCCACATGACGCGGGGGAAACCCCAACGAGCATCTGGCCTGATCCAGCAGGGGCAAGCCGTAGGTGACATCATTGGCATTGAACGGTTGGGTCAGCTCACCCACCACCAGCGCATCTTTGTCTGCTGTTTGCGTCACGGCTACACCGGTCCCATAGCCCCACAGGTACTCCTTGTCAGGAGGGGCCTCGTCAGCTTCTTCCTCGCCCTGGTTGTGATAGCGTTTGACGCCCAGGCGGCAGTCCGGATCGCCCGCGGGTTGGCAGGTGGGATCATAGCGACCGGTCACCGCCACACGCGGATCGTTCTGCTTGACCTGGGCATAAAGATGCTTGATGTCTACGCTCACCGTTTCGCCCACGCCAGGCATCACCGCCACCGCCTGCTTCACCGTTTGCGCCAACAGCGCGGCCAAGACGCGCGGGTTCAACGTGCCCAGCTTGCGCCGCAGGTGGCGCGCCGTGGGGACACTACTCGCCACATCAAACCCGTAGGGGCTGCCCGCATTCGCCACCAAGCGAAACCCGATCAACCACACCAACGCTGGATGATCGCGCAAATAGTTATACAAGTCGGTGTGATACTCCGGTTTCTGGTTGACCATGACCAGATAGGCTTTGAGGTACGCCGCTGCCAGGTGGGGCAAGCGGCCCGGTTGCGGCAGGCTGTCATCTTTTTCCCCTACTACGCTCCAATCCAACCATCTAAACAATTCTTCGTAGCGTTGAGCCACTGGATCGTGGGCAAAGTGCGCCGGGGCGCGAATGACAACCACCTGCCGATTTTGCTGCCTGATGGCTCGTTCGAGTATGATCGGCTTCCCTCCACTCTGGTCTTGTGCGGTCTGTTCAACCTCACAAATACCATTGTGGAGGCCTTTTTGCTACATCTTCCCTTTACCTTTCCTAATTTGTCCGTCCCTCCGCCGGCGGAGAGGGGACGGCGAGGCGCGCCAGCGCCGAGCGGGGGTGAGGTCAACTGAAAACTGATCACCGATCACTGGCCGCTGATCGCGGTGCATTTGACAGGACTTCCGAAGTCTGCGAGACTTCGGAAGTCTGGGACGCTAAAAGGAGTGCGTATGACACCACTACCCATCGCCAACCCGGAACTGGTCTTCCGCACCGACGGGGAAGAAGGGCTGCTCTTCGACCCGGAGACGGGGCAGATCATCTACCTGAACGAAACGGCGGCGTTCATTTACGGGCTGCTGGACGGCAAGCACAGCCGCGAGCAGATTATTGGCTTGCTCATGCAAAAGTATGATATACTGGATCGCGAGGTAGCCCAGAACGATCTGGACGCCATGCTCCAGGACATGCACGAAGCGAACCTGATCGGGGAGACGGCCTGAGGCGCAGGCTGGCCCCGTTGTAGCAAAGGGGAGGAGTGGACACGATGACCAGGCGGAGTTGTTTCCGTTGGAGAACGACCTCGTATCTTTAACTTCTGGTTCGACCTCTTCTCTTCCGTCCCCTGCTACGAAATGCAATTCCCGCGCGACTTCGACGACTGGGACAGGTTGCTCGAACTGACCGCGCATGAGTGATCCTGCGTCCTCGTCGTATCTGCCTCTCGCCAGGCTGATCGTCGCTCCACCGGGCACCGCCACTCCCACCCCCGCCCTGCTCAGCGCCGCCCTGCACACCAACCTCGCCCCGCTGCTCCTCTGGGCACTCAAGGGGCGCGCCGACCCCCTCGACCCGGCCCTGATCGCCCCCTTGCAGGCGCAGGCCCGCCAGGTCGCCGCGCGCTACGTCCTGCTCAAGACAGCGCGGGCGCACGTGCAGGCGACGCTGGCCGCCGCTGGCATCCCCGCCCTGTGGCTGAAGGGCGCGGCTCTGGCCGAGACGGTCTACCCGCAGCCCGTGCTGCGTCCGATGGGCGACCTCGACGTGCTGGTGCCGTTCGAGCGGCGCGCCGAGGCCCTGGCCGCGCTCAAGGCGGCGGGCTACGCGGATGAGGCGCGCAATCCCCTGGCCGCGCAGGTGGCCGCCTTCCTGCCCCCGGACGAGACGCACCACCATTACAACCTGGTCGGCGGGCCGGGCGGCGGCGTGCGCGTGGAGCTGCACTTCCGCGTCGCGCGGGCGATCCTGCCCGATCTGGCCGCGCTGGACTGGTTCTGGTCGCAGGCGGTCGAGGCGACGGATCGCCGGGGGCAGCCGCTCGGCTTCCGCACGCTGCGGCCCGAAGCGCACCTGCTCTATCTGTGCGCACATGCTCTCCTACAGCACGGGGAAGCGACTATCGGCCTGCTGCACCTCTACGATCTGCACCTGCTGGCCACCGTCTACGATCTCGACTGGGCGCTGATCGTCGAGCGGGCGGTCATCCTGCGCTGGACGTACCCGGTCGAGCGGGCGCTGGCACTGGCAGCGGAGTACTTCGGCACACCTGTCCCCGCCTGGGTGCCGGAGCAATTGCGGGCGCGCCGTCCCCCCGACGAGGACACAAGCATCGTCGAGCAGATCGGGGCGGGCGATACGCGCTGGGCGCAGACAATGCGCGGGCTGCGCCGCCTGACGCCGCGTCAGCGGGTCGCGCTGGTGTGGCGGATTGTCTTCCCGCCGCGCGCCTACCTGCGCACGCGCTACCGGGTGCGCCCCGGCGTGCCGTTGCTGCTCTATTACCCCTACCGCTGGTGGGATCAGGCGCGGGGCGTGGTGCGGGGGGTGCGGCGCTGGGCGTCGCTGCGCTGGCGGTCGTGATCAGCCGCTGCGTCCAGTGGTATGCTGTCGCCCAAAAATATCAGTTGTCAGAGAGACCGTTTGAAAAGGTCTGCAACCCCACCCTAAATCCCTCCCCGCAGGCGGGGAGGGACTTCAAGAGCAGTCCTTTCTCCCTTCCCTCGCTTGCGGGGGAAGGGCCGGGGAGGGGGTAAAGATACATCTCAAACGGCCTCTCAGTGATCAGGGGCGCGTGCGGTTGAAGTTCGGAGTCAGGAGGCCGGAGCATAATCTCCCGACCCCTGCCTCAAGACTCCCAACCCCTGACAACTGAAAACCGAGAACCAATAACCAACAACCAATCACCAATTACCGCTGCTCACTCATTGCCCCATGCAGCCGGGCGATCTGCTCCGGCGTGCCGATGACGATCAGGATGTCATCAGCCTGGAGGGACGTGTCCGGGCCGGGGTTGAAGCAATAGCCGCCCTGGGCGGACTGGATGGCGAGCACGATCATGCCGGTGCGCCCGGCTACGTCCGCCTCGCCGAGCGTCTTGCCGGCCAGGGCGGGTACGCGGGCCACATGAATCTCTTCCACGCGCAGCGTCTGGCCAGGGACGCGCAGCATCTGGTCGAGGAAGGTGACGACGGCGGGGCGCAGCATGACGGAGGCCATGCGCAAGCCCCCGATCAGGTTGGGCGACACGACTTCGTTGGCCCCTGCTTTGATCAGCTTGCTCAGGTTGGCGTCGTCGTTGGCGCGGGCGACAATGCGCAGCCGGGGGTTGAGCGAGCGCGCCGTCAGCACGATGAAGACGTTGTCCTTGTCGTCGCCCAGTGCGGCGATCAGGCCGCGCGCCCGCGCAATGCCCGCCAGGTGCAGCGTCTCATCCTGAGTGGCGTCGCCTTGCAGGTAGAGCATGTCCCCGTGCTGGCGAATCTCGCCAATCACCGCCGGGTCTTGCTCGATGACGACGAACGGCGTGTGCGTCTGGTGTAGCTCGCTGGCGATGGGCCTGCCGGTGCGCCCGCCGCCGCACAGGATAATGTGGTCGGTCAGTCGGGCGATGCGTTGGTCCATATGACGCTCCCGTAAGGCTCGGTAGAACTCACCCTCGACGACGAAGCTGATGATCGTCGAGATAGCGTAGCCGGCGATGCTGATTGAGGCGACGATCAGGCCGATAGTGAAAACACGCCCGCTGTCTGAAAGCGGGCGCGTCTCGGCGTAGCCGACGGTCGCCATGGTGATGACGGTCATGTACAGCGCGTCGAGCAAGTCCCAGCCTTCCAGCAGAGCATAACCAGCAGTGCCGCCGCCCACGACCAGGGCGATCAGCAGCAGCGCCCGATAGAGCCGGCTTGCGTGGCGGGCAGCCTGCCGTTTGCGCGGCGGGGCGGGAGGGGCTGGGGACGAACGGATGCTGTTCACTGGGCGCTGGGGTCTCGCGGACGATGCGCTCAGTGTAGTCCAAGTCCACAGGGCGCGCTATGGGGGGCTACGAACGCCCTGTCACCAGGGAACGGTCGGAAACGCTCGCTGACCGCCTCCCCCCTTGATCCCCTCTCCAGCCGAGCTAAAGGGGGGACGCTGGTTGATCGCTCTCCCCTTCCCCTAGCTTGGCTGGGGGAAGGGCCCCGGGGATAGGGGCCTTGCCGATACCTGCCTGACACCTTGCTCGTGGACCCGGCGGCCTGGGGGGTGGCCCCGCGCTGCGTTTCGGTGTATGGTACTGGGTAGCTATCAGGAGCAGCGCAGCATGATGACAGCAGGCCCCCATTTCCCCGCCCGGCGATGGCTCGCCGCACTCCTGGCGCTTGGCGCGGCCCTGATCCTGGCCGCGTGCGACCGTCAGGAGACGGATGCGCGCGTTTCGCTGGACGAGCGCGCGTCGGCTTACGAACAATCGCTGCGGGCCGAGCTAGACTGGCTGTGGCAGAATCGCATTGACGCGGCGGCCCTGGGCCGACCCGGCGAAGGGCGCTGCACCGTCCCTGATTTTGCTCACGTCCCGCCGACGATGGACGCCGAAGCGCGCGCCGACGACGACCTCGGCGGCAAGATCGTGGATCAGCTCACGGACGCCGGCCAGTGGATCGCCGACAGCCGCGCGCGATGGGAGCAGTTCTGCGCCGGCGGTCCCACCGCCTCAGATACGGTCGCCTTCCTCGATTCGCGCCTGAACGCGGCGGCGCGCAGCCTGAACCTGGCCCGCGAATGGCTCGACGCCCGCGCAGAATCGCGGCGGCGGGCGGGGAAGTGAGGTCGCCAGGCGGCTAGAGCGTGTTATGCACTTTTCAACCTCTATCCCCCGGCCCCTTTCCCCGCAAGCAGGGAAAGGGGAGAAACCCTGTCCCTCCCCGCCGGCGGGGAGGGACTACAGGGTGGGGTCAGGGCGCTACCCATGCGCCGTGCCCTGCACGCTACGCCGAGCGTGTGGAGTTCATAACACGCTCTACACCCCGATGATGCGCAGGTTGCGCGAGAACGTGGTCAGGCTCTCTGCGCCGTCCGCCGTGATCAGCACGTTGTCCTCGATGCGCACACCGGCTTCGCCCGGCAGGTAGATACCCGGCTCCACCGTGAAGACCATGCCTGGCTCCAATACCTGCGGGTTGCTCTCGACGATGTTTGGCCCTTCGTGCGCCTCCATGCCCAGGCCATGCCCGGTGCGGTGCGTGAAGTAGGGGCCGAAGCCCGCCTCCTCGATCACGCGGCGGGTGGCGCGATCCACTTCCTGAGCGGGCACGCCCGGTTTCGCTGCGGCGCGCCCGGCTTCGTTGGCCGCCCGCACGACCTCGTAGACCTCGACCAGCCGGGGCGATGGCTCGCCTACGCTGAAGGTGCGCGTGATGTCGGAGGCATAGCCGCGCACCGTCGTGCCGAAGTCGAGCAGCAGCGGCTCGCCCACTGCCAGGCGGCGCTCGCCTGGCTCGCCGTGCGGCAGGGCGCTGTTCGGCCCGGCCAGGGCAATCGGCTCGAAGGGGTGTTTGCCGCCGCCGCGCTCAAGCTGGGCGACGGTCAGCAGCCCGGCGACTTCGCGCTCGGTCATGCCGGGCCGCACCTGCCCCAGCAAGTGCTCCAGCGCCGCCTCGCTGATGGCAATCGCTTCGCGCAGCGCGCGCACGGCCTCGGCGTCTTTGCGCAGGCGCAGCGCGGCCAGGGCCTGGCCCGCCGGCACCAGGGCAGCGTCCAGGTATTCGTCCAGCAGATTCGCTTCCAGCACGCGCATCCGCAGTTCTTCAACGCCGACCCGCTTGCCGCGCAGCTTCAGCGCGCCCGCCGCCGCCGCGAACGCCACGCCGAAGCCTTCGCTGTCCGACCAGGGGAACAGAGTCATGGGGATACCGCAGGCAGCCAGGCGCGCCTCTTCGAGCGCGGGGACGACGGCGACCGGCTCCCTGCCCGGCACAAAGAAGACGACCAGCGGGCGCTCCATCAGGTGGAAGTCAAGGCCGGTAAGATAATGCAGGTTCGCGCCGGGCACCAGGGCAATGGCGTCCAGCCCGGCGGCGGCAGCGATCTCGTGAATCTGGTGCAGCTTGGGGTGAGTCATTGGGCTATGCGCTCCCTGAGTGTGTGAGGCGGCTGGAGATCGGCTGCGGGCGCGGGACGTTTCTAGACAGCGCCGGTGCGTCCCGCGCTGGCCGAACCCCCATGATGGCCATGAGCCTATAAGCAGATGCGCCGCCTGTCAAGCGGTCAGCCCGCGATCAACGGCACGGCGATCACGGCGGCGACAATCCCCGCACCCTGCCAGCGAGCGATGTGCTCGCCGAGCAGCCCACGCGCCAGCAACACCGTGATAGCCGGGTAGAGCGATGACAGCACCGAGGCCACGTCAAGCCGCCCCGCCTGCGCCGCCAGCAGGAAGAAGGTATTGCCGCCCACGTCGAGGATGCCGGCCAGGGCTACGATGCCCAGCGTGCGGCGAGGTGGACGCCACGCGCGCCCGTTCGCCAGGGCGACGGCCAGCAGTGCGATCAGCGAGGCCCCTCGCGCTGCCACCAGCGGCCAGAAGACGGCGTCCTGGCTCACACGGTCAATCAGCACGAAAAACGACCCAAAGCCCAGCCCGGCCAGCACCGCCAGTCCCAGCCCGCTGGGGCCGCCGCCGCTGTCCGCGCGCCGCGAGACCAGCCACACGCCGATCAGCGCCAGGACGAACCCGGCCATCTGCGCGCCGCTGGGCAGCCCCTCGGCGACGGCTCCGAACAGCACCGGGATTGCGGTGCCGATCACCGCCGCGACCGGCGCAACCACGCCCATCCGCCCCACCGCCAGCCCGCGGTAGTGCGCCGTCAGCCCAGCGCCACCGACCACCCCTGCTGCTGCCGCCCAGGCCAGGTCGGCGGGCGCGGGCGCGGACTCGCCCCAGGCCAGCGCCAGCGCGACCAGCAGAGCCAGACCGATGACATAAGAGCCGACCATCACGGCGAAGACCGGTATGCGCCTGGCCGCCACGCCGCCGGTGAAATCGCTGGTTCCCCATGACAGCG
>Ga0334890_1004848_pt1 | contig 11963 bp, 9 predicted proteins | sample GraSluR1_MG_3_FD_207220 | JGI IMG/M metagenome (GOLD analysis project Ga0334890, IMG submission 207220) | Sludge microbial communities from methane-producing bioreactor in Wageningen University, Netherlands - Granular Sludge_31_08-R1 | ecosystem: Engineered > Bioreactor > Anaerobic > Unclassified... | reverse complement strand
GGAATAAGGCGGAAAGAGCTGATCGCTCTGGACGTCGATGACATAGACTGGATGGAGCAGAGCATTAGGCTCAAACCTACGGCAAAGAGGACCAACAGAACGGTATTCTTCGACGATGAGACCTCTCTCACATTAAAGCGGTGGCTGAGGGTCAGAGATTCGCGAAACAGAACTGGTGAAAAGGCCCTCTTCATAAACAACCGCAGCGAGAGGATACAGCGGAGTGGAGTAAGCCGTATGATCGAAAAGGTAGCCACCCAAGTAGGCTTACATGATCCCAACTCTGACCGGATGGAAGATCACTTCTCACCCCACTGCTGCAGGCACTGGTTCACCACCCACATGAGACGATCGGGGATGCCCCGCGAGTTCATCCAGGAGCTCCGTGGTGACGTAAGGAAAGAGGCGATCGACATCTACGACCATATCGACAAGAAGGAGCTCCGCGAGAGCTATCTCGCCCACATACCTCAGCTGGGGATATAGTCGATCTCAGGCTTTTCCCCCACCCCCCACTTTCTTTTCTGGGTCTAACCATTGGACGGTCTATCCGTCGTTTCGCACTAACGGTCTAATCTCCAAACATTTCCCCTATAATTCTTACACCCCATCGAATGAGATCCTCCATTCGCCTGAGATCCTCCATATCTGAGCAAAAGATAAGTAGGCTGTTGATCTATCAAGCTGTCATGCCTTTCGCGATAGCGGTGGTCAAAGTGATGGTCATATGCCTCTGCCTACTCTGCGCGGGTGCAGCTGCCGCTTTAGACCACAGTTATTCGAATGATACAAGCCTCAATGCAGATGGAAACTGGATCGAGCTTCAGGGGGAAAATTCTATAAAGTTGCCGATGGTCAGCCTCAGCAGAGCCAGCGTCAATTGGACCTACCCCATCGCCTCTCACCCCGTCTACCATGAAAGCCAGATGATAAACGCCACCTTCTTCGGTTCGCGAGATCTGGCAAATGAGACCATAGAAGTCTTCGTCGATGATCTCGCTTATTCGAGCTTCATGAGGGCGGTCGACGTCTTAGACGGCCCCGCGAACTTCACGGCCACCTTCGGAACCTTCGGACCTTACCGGCTCAACTCAACAGGGGATGCGTCCTTCTCCCTTCAGGGGATGGCGGCTGGGATCTACTCCATTTACGTAGCCTTCGAGAATTCATCCTGGCCCCTCTCCGCTTCGCCTTTGTTGGTTACAGAGACGGATATGGAGGTGAGCACCCCCCCTGTTACCTCTGCAGGGGACCTGTTGGCGGTGAAGGTCAAGCTGGACGACGGATATGACGGCCGCCCCCTCACCTACGGTACTTTCATAGTCTCGGCCGAGGACTATCGGGCCCTGACATTTAATATAACCGGGGACGGATCCCGCCCCGGCACTGTAGTAAACCTTAGATGGAACGAAGAAGCGTTAAGCATTCTGGGAGACTCCGATATCGGCTGGGATCTCTTGGCAAGGATGCTCATGATCTTCCCGAGAGATAGCGCCGCAGCTTTGCAGGATTCAGTAGATGGCGAGGTTACGCTCTACATGATCACCGAGGATGACTGGGCGCCAGGAGCCTACATTCTGACATCCATCGTCCTCTCACAAGAGGGTGTCGTCGGGCTAAACCAGACCGAGGTGATGATCGTTTGAGGATATTCTCCCTTCTTTTCCTTTTGCTATTCGCCCTGGTCTCCCCTATGACCGCCTTCGAGGTCTCCCCCATAAACCCCAATCCAGGAGACCCAGTGACCATAAGAGGCGTCGCCTCTCCCGGCGAAGAGGTGAGGCTGCGGTCGAGCTTCGAGATGGATATACCCGTCGTCAACGGCAAGTACGAGTACGTGGCCACCGGCGTCCAGATCCCTCAGAGGCCCAACAGGCTCTCGGTGGCGGCGAATAACGTGGACGATCTGAAGGTGGGGGTGAGGATGGGGATCTGGGTTACGATGCCGGTTCGGGCCAGCGGAGGGGTCGCGTCGGTATCGAAGCCTGATGTGCCGCCGGGGAGGTACACCCTTAAGATCTTCGGAGAAGCTCTACCAGGCGTCACCACCGTCTCGGTGAGGGTCGACGCCGAGACCGCTGTTCGAGCCGGCTCCGACGGCAGCTATCAGATGGTCATGGACACCTCCGGGGTCCCCGAAGGGAAGTACAACATCCGGGCTGGACGCGACGAGAAGGTGGTCATGATAGGCAGAAGCCCGGTCGGAGCTGGCATGTATGGGTCAAAGCTTTCCGAGATCGGGACGACTTCGCCGAGGAGGGTGGAGGAAAGCCCAGAGAGCGGAAGGCTCATAGATGCGGGTCCCCCAACTCCCATCCCCGAACCGTATTACCGGGAGATGAAGAGGGGGGACTCCGAGAATCCCGACGATCTAGTTAGGTACTTCAACGCCGCCAGGAACCGAGCCGCGAACCTGGACGTCTTCGAGAAGGCCGCCTTCTATGAGTATTACTTATCTGGGTGCGGGTTCAGCGTCTCGTTCGCCTACAGCGAGAACTTTGATGGCAGCAGCCAAGACCACCTGTGGCTGCTGATGATGACCAAGAAGGGGGAAGCGATCAATGTCGACCCCTCTTACAGCGTTAAGGGCGCCTCTTCCCTTATGCCTTTGGAACCGAGATACTCCCGATACGATCAACGGTTTGAAGTAATATACGAGGCCGCCGAAACCCTTGGCGTAGAAAGACTCGCCTGGTGGACCGATGAGATCGCCTGGGGGTCTACCGTCGAGGTGACGTCCACAACCGGCGAAGAAGCGGTTGAAGTATCGGAGGACTTCGTCGTGGAGAAGTCCGTCGCGAAGGGGGGCTTCATCTCATGGATTCGTGACCTGTTGACGCAAGCCTTCGCGAAGATCGGCCTTGCGGTGACCTCTCAAGTAGGTTGAGATAACTGTGAGCGATATCACCTCCAACCTGAAAAAGGGAGTGGCGGAACCGCTCCCTTCAGACCTGGTCCTGGTCCTGGCTCTTGCGGTTTTGGCGTCGGTGCTAACTCTGGTGATGCCCTTTGCAGACTTGCCCCTTCGCGCTCCCATCGGCCTCGTCCTTGTCTTGTTCCTGCCAGGTTACGCCCTTGCAGCCGCCATCTTCCCCGGGAGAGCTGGTCCCGGTCGCCTCATCAGGGTAGCGCTCAGCTTCGGGTTCAGCCTGGCGATTGTTCTGGTTATCGGACTTGCCCTCAACTTCTCCCCCTGGGGCCTGGGGCTCGGTCCGATCGTCGCGTCTCTGGTCTGTTCCACATTGGTCTTCGTCGCGGCGGCATATTATAGGAGGATCCAGCTACCTGGAGTGGAGCGGTTCCGCCCGGGATTCGCCTGGGACCTTAAGTCGTTTTTAACCTATCGAGATCCGACCCTACCTGCGTTGTTGATAGTGGTGGCGGAGCTCCTCATATTCGAGGGTCACATCGAGGCTGGAATCGTCCTTCATGCAATGAACCTGGTGGCCATAATTTTTTCTTCGGCTTATGTAACCGACAGGACTCATCAGGCTCTGATGCTTCTACCCCTCTTCAGGCTGATTAACGCCGCGATCCCCGTCTTCTTTGAGCTGACCCTCTACTCTTACGCTCTCGTTTATGCGCCGATGTTCCTTCCTATCTATCTGATACTGAAGAGCGGGAGGTTCAGCCGCGACGAAATAGGGATGACTTTCAAAAAATTCTGGGCTTATTTGCCCCTGGCCGTGATCATAGGCTTTCTCTTGGGGTTGGGGGAGTATCACATCATCCGCCCTGAGATGTTGGTTCCTCAGGTGAACATGAGAAGCGTGCTGGAGCTATCCTTGATCATGATCCTCTTTGTAGGGGTGATCGAGGAGTTCATATTCAGGTCGGTCCTTCAGACGGCGCTCGTCGATTGGGTCGGATCGACGAAGGGGCTTATTGCGGCGAGCCTCCTATTTGGCATCATGCACAGCGGCTATGGCCTTTATTCCGAGATGGCCTTCGTATCCGCGGCGGGGCTGGTCTTCGGACTGTTCTTCATGAAGACGAAGAGCCTGCCTCTTGTGGCACTGTTGCACGGTGTGACTAACATATCACTATTCTTGATGGTCCCGATGCTCTTATCTTAAATGATAATTGCCGGAATATAAAAAAGAAGAGGGATTTTTTGAAATTGATTTTTCAGCCATAAATATATTTTGATCCGAAGGAGCAGGGGAATAAGTACGGCCTCCTCCCACGATTAAAGTCGCGGGAATCCGGCCTGATTTCGTCTTGAATTGATCCCTTGATCCCGAACGCCCTTGCTATCGTTACTACCTTCGACCTATATCCGCCTCTTTCGAGCCTCCCGGAGACTCGGGCCACCAATCTCTCCATTGAAGATAATTAACAGCTTGGTTAAATCAAATTGCGTGCGGCCCACCCCACCCTAAAGGGTGGGGTATGCTTCGGGGCCGCACGCCCGGCTTTCCGGATTTCAGAAATCTTAGAATCTTTGTTGCCAAGATTCCCTGATTTACACGATTGAAACGTCGCTTTGGTTTGCTCTGAACAGTCATCAATGTTTTATCGGTTCAAAAGAGTAAGAAAAACGGGCGAGGGTTCACTTCATCCCCGACCTAAAGGTCGGGGTATTCGTGACCCTCCGCGCTCCCGAAGTAATAAAAATGTTGTCGTCCATCCAGATCTCGACCTCAAAGGTGCGTCGAGCCCTGCCACAACGAACTGTCCGATCTTCTCTCGCCCTCTCCCCCACATCTCCAAGTACCCGGGGCGACCTCTTCCACAGCGATCCCCGCACAACCCGATCCCGGAGGGATCGGGCGCCCACTTCGCAAGTGGCGCCCACAAATAGAGTCCCAACGACTCAGAGCACCGTCACGCTCTTCGCGAGATTCCGGGGCTTGTCCGGATCGAGGTTCTTTTTGACCGCCAGCTCATAAGCTAGAACCTGCATCGGTATCGCCTGGATGACGGGGTTTAAGTCCCCGCAATCGGGAACCTTGATCAACCGGTCAAAGACGGGATTATCCCAATCGGAGACGCCGATCACATACCCGCCTCGGGCCTTCACCTCCTGGGCGTTGGACACGATCCGATCCTCATTCTCCCTGGAAACGAAGACGAAGACGGGGGTCCCCTCCTCAATCAGAGCCAGGGGGCCGTGCTTCAGCTCGCCGCCGGCGAAGGCCTCGGTATGGATGTAAGAAACCTCCTTCACCTTCAGGGCAGCCTCGAGAGCTGTGGTGTACTGCAACCCCCGACCGATCATGTAAATGTGATCCTTTCCGGCCAGGTCCCGGGCGAGATCCTTCAGCCGATCCCTCATCGACTTCGCAGTAAGGTTGTAGACGTCCATGTAAAGGTCCTTCACCTTCTGGACGCAGTCTTCACCATCCCCGTTCAAAGCGCAAGCGAGGAGCGCCATCATCACCACCTGCGATGTGTAGGTCTTCGTTGATAAGACGCATATCTCGGGCCCCGAGTTCATGAGGAGAAGCTCGTCAGCTTCCCTCGATAGCGACGACCCCATGACGTTGGTGATTGAGACGACCTTGCTCCCCCGCTTCTTCGCACCCCTGACAGCCTCGAGGACGTCGGCGGTCTCTCCGGACTGGGATACTGCGAAGACGAGGGTCCTATCGGTGAGGAAATGCTCGTAATTCTCAAACTCCGAAGCGATAACGACGTTTACGTGGAGTTTTGCCACCTTCGATAAGAGGTAGCTGCCCGTAAGACAGGCGTGATAACTCGACCCACACGCGATGAAGAAGACCCCGAACCCCGACCGTATCAAGCCAGCGATCCTCTCGACGACCGCCATATCCTGGACACACGCCCTCTGGATCGTCTCGGCCTGCTCGGTAATCTCTTTGAGCATGAAATGATCGAAGCTCCCCTTCTTCGCTTCCTCGACGTCCCACCCGACGGTGCTCACAGGCCTATCGACCTCGGCGAAATCAAGATCGAAAAATTTCACTCCGCCCCCGTCCGCCACCACAATATCGCCATTCTCGAGATATACGACCTCCTTGGTCCATTCGAGGAAGGGCGCCACATCGGAGGCGAAGAACGTCCCGTGACCGGCGAGCCCCACCACCAGAGGCGAGTCCTTCCGGACGGCCACGATCTTATCCTCGCCCTCGCGGACGGCCAGGACCGCGTAACTTCCACGAAGCTGCTTGAAGGCCTCGATGCAGGCGTGGTCAAACGAAGACCCGTTCCATGACGACGCCGTCCCGGACATGGTGCCGCTACATGAGAGGTTATCCTCGATCAGGTGGGCTATCACCTCAGAGTCGGTATCGCTTGAGAACCGATGCCCTCTCTCGACCAGCTTCGTTTTAAGCTCTAAATAGTTCTCGATGATACCGTTATGAATTATAGCTATCTTCTTTTCGCAGTCGGTGTGGGGATGAGAGTTCTCGATGGTTACAGGCCCGTGGGTGGCCCACCTAGTGTGACCTATCCCTAAGCACCCCTCCACATCCTCGATATTGAGCTTTGCAGCTAGATCGTCGATCTTACCTACATCCTTCCTTATCCCCAGCTGGCTCGAAACGGTCGCGATCCCCACAGAATCGTACCCTCTGTACTCAAGGTTCTGTAGCCCCCTGCACAGTATCGGGGTGGCCTTTTCAGACCCGATATACCCGAATATCCCACACATATGCTCCTCCTCCGAACAAAACATGATCAAAATATAACATGTATCCAATAGCTACCTGCCCTCGCCCACCGGACCTCCTATCATCATCTTCAATTCAGCTCGGGGGCGGACAATATGACTAGAAGAACCTCCTAAGAGCCCAGTCTGGAACCTTGGCATACTTTTGAACTATTTCGATAAAAAGCTCTTCTTGTTGGTGGCGGTCCATACCGTATTGGTCTTCGAAGTCTGACTTTTCCATATCAAGAGCCATGAGCCGGATCTGAGCTTGGGCCATCCTGAAATCGTCCTTCAAAGATGTGATGATGTTGACGTAAAACCCGATTCGACGCGGCTTCTCCGAGGATAAGTTCTTGATGAGGCCGCATTCGGCACAGTACGGGTGCGGCTTCAGCCCGCGTTCCCGCCCCTGATAGTAATGGGGCATCCACACCTTCTCTTTGCTGCCACAGCTGACATGTTCGCATTCTCCTGGCAAAGTCTCCCTCCTGGCACGTTCTATTTGGTAATAACATTTCCTGACTTGCCACAATGTCAGGAATTCTCATGGTATTTAAATTTTTACCTGTGGCGTATATATGGCGTGATTATATTTAAAAAAAATTATATATTAAGTTCGTAAATGAACCTGCGTTTGAGCAAAACCGATATCTCTAAGGTCTATGTTAATTTTGATTTTTTGATGAATTCAGGCAAAATTGTGAATTGGCACTAAATTGTTATCAATCCATTTTATATGTCCGCACCGATCATACTATAAAATTGCGGAATGAACATGGACTTTTTCGTAGAAAATATCCATGGGTCATCGGTTAAGGAGTTTAAGCTACACAATATTACCATTTTTCACACGAATTATGTGTCATCTAGATTTGATCCGATTTAAAGACTGACTTGCTGTAGCCTCTTTGACCAAGACAATCTCACCGCACTTGCTACCGAAATCGCTGCCTTATGGCGATTCTTCTCTTAAATTTTAACCGATGACCAATGCGCCCCTCTCCGCTCCCCAATACCTATAAGAATCGCAGGTCTTCGCAAAAAAAGCTCAACATGAAAGGGATCTGGCAGCCTTGCGACAGATCCCGAGCGCCACGCGCAGACGACCGTGTGGTCGCGCCCCCCTTGCTTCATGAAGGAGGGGGAAAAACTCCAACCCAGAATCAAATTCAAGTAAATCCGCTGACGCGATCCACCAGGTAAAGAACGATATGCCTGAACGATAGGTCTACCCTGGCCATCCTCTTCTGCGCTGGATATTCTTTTCGGATCTCGGCTCCGTCAGGAAGCTCCGCTACCGCTGCAACCTTGAGCGTCAAATCTCTTAGGCCGCTCTTGAGAGGCGTAACTTCCCACGCCCATCGCGCAATATCCCCGTTCGATGCAATATCCGCCTCAGAATCAAGAGGCAGGATACGGAAGTTGTCGCCCTCCAGAGAAGAGATTATCGATACCTTCAGTTTGGCGACCTCGGTATCGGGAGCCCCTCGAGCTCTTAATCTTTCCTCCATCTCAATGGAGACGTTCTTGTCGATGGCTGCCTCAACCTTCCCGGAGACTCCAACGGTCATATCCTTCGGCGAGTAGAAGGATATCGTCCCGGGATCCAGGAGTCCGAGCTCCATCTCCACCAACTCTGAGAAGTTCATCTCCAGTGGCTCTGGTTGGGGGACGGTCTCTTCGCGAGAGAGCACCTTTTTTAGAGCCTCAATATATTCGTATTTTTTCCAAGAGCTAGAGCTCCGTTCTGTTATGGCAAGTCTCTCTATATCCGAGACAACCTCGATCTCGTATCCCGTCACATTTCCGGAAGGTTCTGCCTCAATCTCGTATGGACTCTCATCATCTGAGCCTAATGTCGAACCCCTCTTCTCCGATAGTTCTAGGGAAGGAGCGTCTTCGTTGGGCTCCACCACTGAGCCATCGATTTTCTGCGGATCTTCGATCTCTTGGAGAGCAGCGATGTCAGCGGGTTTAGCGGGATAATCTTCAGCAAGGCTGGTCTTGGGCTCAGAAGAAGAACCCTGTAAAATAGGTTCAGACATCTGGTTTTCGGAACGTTCTGAGGGTTCGTCTGGCTGATCTTGGCCGGTCTCTTCGAGAGGAGCTTGCGAAAAAGCGTCCTCAGAGGCCAGTTGATCAGACTCATCGCCACCGGTCAGTTCCAATCGCCTTTCGTCCAGATCAAAAGCGGGATCTTCGATCATCGTTGTCACTCTAGCATCGAGGTCAGGTCCGATAGACCCCTCTGAGATGGCAGATCCCAGAAGGGTTGCATTCGTGACGGGTTCGGCTATAAGGTCCCGTTCGCGAACATCCAACGAGAGCACTTCTGATGGTTCCTTCTCAACAGCTTTTTTATTAGGTTCTGGTTCGGCTGGCCTTATTGTTGGAGCCGATTGCGAACCCCCCTCATCGTCCCCATCTTCGGACAATCCTCCAACGATAACGCCGGTGCCCTTCGGCAAACTCGTCGAGGGCGGCTCGTCATTGTACCTGTTCTCGACCACCTCGTTATCTATGAAGGTGTTTTCTATTGAATTTATCAGTTCGAAGCTCCGATAATTGGAGCGGATGATGTTCTCCTCGATGAAGTTGTTATCTGAAGATTCGAGGATTATCCCAGACCACCTGTTGTCCCTGACGACGTTCTCTGAGATGGTGTTATTTGCGGAATCTTTGAGGTAGATTCCTCGCCAGCTGTCACGGACCTCGTTCTCCTTCAATATATTGCCACTGGACGACTTCAGATCTATCCCTGTCCAGCTGTCCCGAACTTCGTTACCAATGATTGTGTTGTAGCTGGACAAGACCTCGATTCCCGTCCTCGAGTTGATCACGATGAACCCCTGGACGGTGACCCCGTCGAAGTTTATTGATATGCCGTTTCTCTCGTTGCCGGCGTCTATAACGGGTTTTTCGCCGTTTTCGTCTTCGCCCTTGAGGACAAGCCGCTTGTTGACGTTAAGGTTCTCGCGATACACACCGCTAGAAACCACGATGACGTCTCCATCTTTTGCGTCGTCTATAGCCGACTGAATCCTCTCCCCCGGAGCGACAATTATGGTGGTCGAGCTCGATATTCCGGCGAGAAATAGGACGATGGCCGCTGAGACGATGGCAAAATCAATCGCTATTTTAGACATGGCATTCACCCCCGTCGAGCCGATCAACGCGATCGCCGCCAAAACCTCTCGATGAATTTTGTAGCTCTTCTCTTATAGTGGTTTGCCTCCACCCAGTGGTTCGTCTCCACCCAGTGGTTCGTCTCCACCCACCCCAACCTTTCAAGAACCTCGGCGGCGATGGTTCGGCACCCTGAGTTATCGTCATTTAAGAGCTTTACGAGAGGATCAACCGCTCCGGCGTCTCCCATCTCGCCGATAGCCCAGGCGGCACCCACTCGAACAGTCTTGTCCTCGTCCATAAGAGTAGAGACGAGCGGCTCTGTAGCTCTTTTGTCGCCGATTTTACCGAGAGATTCTGCTGCCGCGAACCGGACCCGCCAGCTACCATCCCGCAGGGACAGGATGAGAGGATCTACGGCTCTGGAGTCGCCCAAACTTCCCAGAGCCCAGGCAGTACACCTTCGAACCCCCTCGTCATCATCGGTTAGGGCTTTGATGAGGTGGTCGACGGCCGCGGGAGAGCGGGTATCGCCGAGAGTCCAGGCTGATGCCGCCCGGACCGACGGATCATCGTCAAAGAGAGCCTCGATCAGGATCACGATAGATCTCGGGTCCCCGATATCTCCGAGAGCTCTTATTCTGCCGTCGGGATCCGGATCTTTGAGATCCCGGATCCAAAGCTCGACCCTTTCAGATTCCGCTGTAGTTCCTGATATCGGTTCTCGATCCAATTAGTCCCCCCCTACTTATCGTTGTTTTCCAGCTCCGTCACAACTCCCTCATTCCATGGCCCCTTTTATGATGCTATCGAACCTTTCGGCGAGGTCATCGGCGGAGCCCCTCGCCGTCTCGACGTCGAGCCTGATTAGGGGCTGGGTGTTTGAGGGCCTGATGAGGACGGTATAATCTTCGGTGGAGACCTTAAGGCCGTCGGTGGTGTCGGGCTTCAAGGATGCGAGGTCGCCCTCGAGCCGTCTCATGAGATAGGCCGCCGACCCCTCTATCTTGGCAGACCTCTGGACGTAAGGGTAGTCGGGGATGGCGTCCGATAGCTCCGAGAGCCTCTCCCCTCTGGATGTGACTTCCTCTCCGCCCTAAAGAGCGGAGCTTCCTGCTTCACTGAACCGACGCTTACATCGAGTAGGTCGCCAGAATATCTGAAATAGTTTTCGAAGATACATGTATTCACCTCCGAGTTTGGGCATCGTTCCATCGGGTTGATGAGGATAGGGCTGTTGGGAAAGCTATCCCAACCTATTTTATATCTGGAATCTCATACAGACCTCTGTTGAATACTAAGAGCGGGGATCGATCAACTTCTGCCAGAAGGAACCTTCTTGCGGCGTCCATAGTCATATCCGTCCTCCTTTCGGCTCCTGCGAGCTGTACAGAGATGAATGACCTGTGGCTCCTCATCTCCAGCTACGAGGATATCGGGATCACCGTCCACGACCTCGCCTTCTTCCTGGCGACCCACGGCTTCAACGCCACCCCCGAGAGGAGCTACGTGACGGTGACCTTATCCGACGGCGAGAAGGCCTACCTGACCCCCAACGGCGCCGCCCCAAGGCTCGCCGACCTCTGGAAAACGCCGCCGACTCAAAGGGGTCCTGTTAGAGTGATCGTCCCCGACGCCATCCAAAGGGACGTGACATACGGGAGGACAGAAAACAGCAGGTTCATAAGAGATGTGAGCAGGCAGGTCATCTTTCCAGTGACTCCCCTGGGTATGTGCTACGACGGATCGAAGAAGCTGGCGGATACCTATGAAAGCTTCAATTATAGAGTAAGATATATGTACGATCCGAGCGAATGGGATTGGCAGGGACACCTTTGGGTAATCATCGAAGATCGGGACGGTCGAGGTCGATGGCTAGCGGTCGATAGCTATTACGGCGCCATAATAGACGACGGCCAGTACTACCATGCACCCTACAGCTTCGACGACTTTGGACTCCTCGATTCGATAAACCCGAAATGGAGACTGCGATGAAGGGCTCCAACTGAAGGCAAACAATTTCTGAAAATATGGGACCGAAGATTCAGCGAGAGGTTATATATGATCAAAACCCGCATCCATATCATCAGGCCGATAAAATTTATAGCAGTCGTATCGCTCATCCTCTGTCTCTATGCAGGCGGCAGCGTCGGTGACGATACGCTATCCGATCGGGCTGATTTGAGATACGTCAACCTCTCCGGCCTCGACCTGAGAG
>Ga0334890_1004847_pt1 | contig 11967 bp, 9 predicted proteins | sample GraSluR1_MG_3_FD_207220 | JGI IMG/M metagenome (GOLD analysis project Ga0334890, IMG submission 207220) | Sludge microbial communities from methane-producing bioreactor in Wageningen University, Netherlands - Granular Sludge_31_08-R1 | ecosystem: Engineered > Bioreactor > Anaerobic > Unclassified... | reverse complement strand
TTAGTGTTTGATATCGGGTTAGAAATGCACTGAAACTCACAACCAGCACATAAATTAAAAGCACCGATACCAGTGTTGGCTCCAAACCGAGAAACCTGAAAAATGCTGATACTACTTCTCCAATCTGGCCCAAAGATCCCTGACCCACATCCAGACCCACCAATCCAAGAAGGGGGATGAGTAAGACTAGACCCACTGCTTCGGTGAAACTTAAAAGAACCATTAAGGTTATGGCTAAAAGAACCTTTCTAGGCATTAATTGTGTTAAGTTCCTGGTGTACTTGCGCAGGAGACTATTTTTGTAATATTTTAAATTAAACATAGCTATGATCCTTATGATGAATTTCTTCATATACCAAGTATGGTCTTATAATTCTTTTCTGATTCTCCTAAAACCACATCTCCACTGTGTTCCAACCATGCATGGGCTTCAAAAACCCCATCTTCGTTTAAAACTCCAATTTTTATAATGGTGTTGTATCCGTACCGCGAAAATAATATATGACCAGCCATTGCCTGCACCAGGCAGGTTGCCTTAGGGATGTATCTACTGGTGATTACAATCATCATCCTAATTCTGTCTATTCTAACTTTGAGGACTTTGTCCAATTCATCTGGAGATAAGTAATTAGCAATCTTCTGAACTCTTTTTTGTACAAAAGAAAACGGGAAAATCCAGATCATAACTCTAACTACGGTAACCCAGAATAATGATTCTAATGCCAGTATTTTCTCGGGGTAAGATAATTTAATGAAATCTAAAAAAATTCCCATTTTCTGCCTCACTGTTCTTCCTTATAAAATTCTTTATTTTTCTTATAAGTAATATATCAGAGTACCAACACTATTCCCGTAAAACTTATGATATCAATTAATATTATTTCTGGTGATGTTCTTATCCTATATGAAAATAATTCTTGAAATGACCTCCATTTATTTGTTAGAATTTTTCTTTTGCACTAATATATTGTTCACTAATATTCAATCTTTTTTGTGAATTATATCACATACTTATATAGCGTTTGTGCCAATATTCACATGACATATATAAAAACAAAACCTTTATATGTGAATTTGTACAAAGGTCATGACTAACTGAAGATTATATTGCTCACCATCAACAACATTGACTTTTTTTATAGATCATGATGGTGTGCATTAAAAGGTTCAAACTGTCAAAAAGGGGGATATACTATCAAATTAAACAAAAAAGCTCTGATGTTCATCATAGCATTCGCATTCGTGCTGGCAATAGCAGGCACATCTGCAGCTGCCGTGAACGAAACAGGAAATGTAACTACAGATAATATTACCTTTACATCCGAAGGAGGATATGAAGGTTGTGATCCCATAATTAGTGGGACAGTAACTGTTAACGAGTATGGTCATGTAAGACCTTTAGAAGGTGCCAGTGTTGTAATAAACTCAGCCAGCGGTAATGTCCTTGCCAGCACCATGACTGATGCCAATGGTTATTATTCTGTGAACTTTTTCAGTGCTGATACTCAATTTAACGTTCAAGTCAGCTACCTTGGATGTACCCCCATAACCCATAGTGTAACTGTAAGCCAGGGACCTAATTATCCCACTGACCCTAATTATTACGGAACATCTAACTTTGAATTAACACCCAAAACCGCAACATTAACCAGTACTGGTAACGGAAGAACTGTTTACATCCAGGGACAAAACAAAAACGGATTCGCTGGCGTGATTAATGTTAATGTTGATGGTACAACCTATATTGCTTACTGTATTGACTTATTCACCCCTATAGACCTATACGATCAGTTACTGGTTAACGGACCTCTCCCAGGAACTGCAGGGGATTTACCCAGTGAAGTGGAATGGGATAAAGTAAGTTACATATTAAACAACTACAACCCAACCACCAATGATGAGGCAGCTGCTATACAGTGTGCTATCTGGTACTTTACCTCAGTACACTATGGAACATACAATCCATCTGCACCTCTAGGAACCTACTACCAGTACATGACTGCCCCTAACGACGGCAGACTCAACGGTCCTACAGGTTCCGAAACTGTCAGAAACAGAGCATGGCAAATTATTAATACAGTAAATGCAGCCAGTATTCCATCTTACCCCTACAGCATAACAGTAACACCCGAGACAATCACAGTCCCTAACGGTCAAACTGTCACTATTACAGCCACAGTTCGAGACATCAATGGAAACCCATTACCAGGTGTCACAGTCAACTTCCAAAGGACAAGAGGAAGCCTGAGTAGAAGTTCAGGGACCACTAATGCCAATGGACAAGTTTCCACAACTTTAACACTGAATAATAATTTAAATTCTGTGGTCACTGCTTATGTAAGTGGAAATTATGGTAACCTTTTATATGATGACCAGTACGCAACCGTCAGAAAACAGAACCTTGTGGCCCGGAATGTTTTACCATTAACCGTATCTGCATTTTCAATAATCAACACCAGAACTACTGCCAACGTGGCCTTATCCCAGACTGCAACCTCACCTGTGAATGTTGGTGACACAGTAACCTACACTGTCACTGCTACCAACAACGGACCTAACACTGCTACTGGTATTATGATATCTGACATAGTTCCTGGAGATCTAAGCGGAGTTACAGTTACACCTTCTGTGGGAACCTACTACGATGGTATTTGGACCATACCCACCCTTGCTAATGGAGCCAGTGCCACTTTAACCATCACTGGAACTGCTACTGCAGCTATGGCTGGACAAACTACCACCAACACCGCCACTAGAACTGCCCAGGAACAGTACAATGGTATGGCCACAACTACTACTGCAGATGTTTACACCAAATTATCAGATCCCCTAATAACTCAGACAGTGAACGGTCAAAGCACTGGACTGGTAACTGTGAATGTGGGTGATACTGTAACTTTCCTAGTTAACGCTTACTGCAGTGGACCAGATGATGCAACAAATATTAACATTAGTGATGTTGTACCTGCCGGATTAACTGATGTTCTTGTAACACCCTCTGTGGGAACATACAACCCTGTTACTGGTATCTGGACTATAGACTTCCTTGAAAAGTTCACCAGCGCTGTCTTGAACATAACTGGTAAAGCCGGAGCAGCAATGGCAGGACTGAACATAACCAACAATGCATATGAAATTAATCAAACCGAATACAATCCTAACCCTGGAAACAGTACCAGTATACCAGTTTACACTAACCTGGCGAATGTATCACTCAGTCAGGCCGGAAGTTATCAGAGCAATGTGGTGACCTTCACAGTGACTGCAACCAACAATGGCCCTGACACTGCAACCAACATAAAAATAACCGATTTAATACCATCCGGATTATCCGGAGTAATATTAACGCCAAGTATTGGAACTTATGACTCAAATACGGGAATTTGGACCATACCTCAATTATTGAATGGTGAAATCGCAACTCTTACAATAATCGGAAATGGAACAGCACAAAACACCATAACTAATACTGCAACTTTGATTGACCAAAAAGAGTACAATTCAAACATTGGCCAAACAATAAATAAATTAATTTATTTACCCTCTGCTGATGTTAGAGTGACAATTTACACAACAACCGGAAAATACGACAACTGGGACGTAAACAACGACGTAACATGGGCAACCGATGCCATAAACAACGGACCCGACGACGCACACAACGTAATAATAAAAATAACCCTACCCGAAGGATTAGACTTCATATGCGCAGACCCACGTTCAAACGGAGCATTCACCTACAACTCCACATCAAGAACCATAACCTGGACCATTGACTTCATGCCCAGCGGAGGCGCAGCATCACTAGACATCTTAACACACATCAGCAAATCAGGAAACCTAATAATAACCGCAACAAAAACCAACCAAACAGAATACGACCCAAACATAAACAACAATGCAAGAAGCAGAACACTACCCATACCACAACAAGTCGACATACAAGTCACACAAAACGTCAATGATGAAACAAATATTCAGAGTTCCACTGGAGATATGCTTACATTCACCATTACAATTCAGAATAATGGGGATAATGCAACTGGTTTAACTATAAAAGATAGTTTACCAGCAGGACTAACATTCCAATCCGCAAACACCCACGGAACCGGAACATACGACGAAAACACAGGAATATGGACCATAGGAAACTTTAACAACGGACAAACAGCAACACTAACCATAAACGCACTAGTTGACAGTGGTTTTAACAATGAAACTATCATAAACACAGTTAAACTAGAAGCTGTAGACCAATTTGATTGGAACTTCAACAACAACAGCAAAAAAACATACATTAACGTTGAAGAAAGGGATATACTTCCATAAATTATTCCTTTTTTGGGATCCAACAAATATTTATATTACTAAAAATGAAGATAATTTCAGTTATAGGAGTGTAAGAATGCTTAGAAAAAATAAATTAAAATATTCAAAACCCATTTTAAAAGAACATGGAAATCTAAAAAAAGTTACACATGCCGGACAGGATGGTACTGGAGATTATGCGGGTAAATACGGTGAATCTTAATATTTTAGAATAATATTTGTAAAAAAATCATTTATTATATTATTTCTTTTGATGATGTGTTTTCTAACCAAATTGCAAGAATTGCACTTTTCCATATATCGATTGAATCAGCACCCTCAATTCCATCAATGTATCTATTATAAATTTTGGGTAATTCTTTACAATCTACATATTTTCTTATAAACTTGTTGTTATAAATCAAATCATCCAAATATTCTCTTTCGAATAACAACAAATTTCTTTTAAATACATGGAAAAAATTACGTTTTCCCCTACGCCATTGAACTTCATTAGGTAAAAGATCACCAAGCCCCAAGCGAGCCAACAATCTGCCCCATCCATTGTCATATTTAATATATGTTGGTACAGCATAGCAGAACTCAACTAATCTCTTATCCATCATAGGATGACGTGGTTCAATTGAATGAGGACTTGCAAATTTGTCCATCATTTCAAAGATTTTTTGGTGTGTTGCAAGAGTTATATAGTAATAATGTATTTTTTTTGAAGTCTTTGCCGCCTTTTTTGGATCTAATTCCATTATTTTATACTGTTGCTTTAAATCCAAATCGCGAATAAAATCTTTATTAATATTAACAAAGTCTTTTTCATTTCTTACACCCCTATATTTAAGCCATAATCGGTGAAATGCAGGAAGTAACTCAAACAGAACTTTAGATACATATATTTTAAAAAACTCAATAATTCCACCATTGGATATGCTTTGAATTTCCTTAATTAATTTGGACCATTTGAAACAAATAAATAGTTCAGATAAATAATTTTCACCTTTATAAAGGATGGAATCGCCATCATGGCCCCCTATAATAACTCTAATACCTTGAAGATTCATTTTTTCATAGAGTTTCCAAATCAAAGCCATGTTTGGAGTTTCAAGAGGTTCATCTTGATAGGATAAAATATCATTAACTGCATAAAATGGGCTAATTGAATCTCCAGCTAAATAAAAAGGTATGATCCCACCTGTATCAACAATTTTTTTAATATAGTAACTTTCGTCAGTTTCTTTTATTTCTTTAAAGATCAATGAAAATGTATGAATATTAACATCATTCTTTGATAAAATCTTTTTAGCCATCATTACAACAGATGATGAGTCTATTCCCCCACTTAACTCAAATCCAATGGGATGAATCGACCTTAAACGACACTTGATTGATTCTTCAAATAGTTCACGGAATTTAATATAATAATCATCTTGATTATCAAAAAAGATTTCTAAATTAGGGTCCAATTCCCAGTATTTTTTCATTTCAAGTTTATTAAATTCCATATTTAAACTGTTGGAAGCAGGTAACCGAAATATGTTATTATAAAAAGTCGATTGCCTATCAGTAATTATTGGAATCAAGTGATAGGCTACTTTAATTTCATTTAAATTTACATCTAAGCTATCTTTAAATGTTAAAAGAGATTTTATCTCACTTGCAAATAAAAAAATTCCATCTGACAAATAATAATAAAATGGTTTAACCCCCATATGATCCCGGGCGCAGAACAAAGTTTCCTTTTTTTTATCCCAAATAGCAAATGCAAAATCTCCCAAAAGCTCTTCAGGACATTTTTCACCCCACTTTTCATAAGCCTTGAGAATGAAGTAACTGTCTGAAACATGTTCTTTGTCTTCTATTCCCAATTTAGGTGCAAGTTCTTTCCGGTTATCAATCCTTGCATCAGCAGTGATAACCAGTCCTGAATTTTCATCTTGAAATGGTAGTATTTCGTGTAGGGATTCCTGGGTTGTGTGGAGCATCTGATGGCCGAAGGCTACTGGTCCTTCACACCAAGTTCGGGATCCATCTGGTCCCCTGTGGGCTATTTTATCATTCATCTTCTTGATACTAACGGGATTAACATCCCTCCCATCACGTCTGAAGATTCCAGTTATCCCGCTCATAAAAACAATCCATTAATTAGAATTTTCAAGAATAAGACTCATTGATTGAATTATGTTTCAATTTTTCTAAAATTTGGCAATTAATAATTTACAATTCAGATTAAATGTCTTTAACTATGACCATGCCCTTTTCCACGAGTTCCTGGAGTAATTCAAATAAATCATGTTCACATTCATCCTTTTCCACATCATATTCTTCCAGAATAGCATCCCTAACCTCGCTAATATTTTTGGGTTCTTTTATCTGCTCCCAGATGAAGGCCCCCACAGGGTTTAACCCATAGTAGATCCCATCTTCCATTCCCAAGAGGACCATTTCATCATCTACATTGCAATAAACATAATCTTTACTCACAGTTATGATAGTAGAACCTGATAATTCCATTAATTTCATCTCCCTTTAAATCATGCTAAATTACTGTATGCTCATATAATAGTATTGTAAATTTTTTTATATTTGGGATTCTTATTAATCTTAAATTGCTAATATTAGAACCGAAGTAAGTTTAAACTTTTATATTCCTTTAAAAATTGATTTAAAATTGAGTTTATCAACGATTCTTGTTACGCTAATATCTCTACTTAAAATATAATATATTTTTTTGAGGTCTAAAACAATTTCAAAAAAAATAATAGAAAAAGTAAAAATAGAAAAAAGTGTATATTTATTCGTGTTTTCTGCCAGCTACTGTTCCACCCATAAGCATTAGCATTCCAGATGCTAGGGAGCCTAATGGTATTCCTAGATCATCGGTTGCTGGTTCTTCAGTTCCTTCTGTGTTACCAGAGGTACTGGTTTCAGTGCTAGTTGTAGTTCCGGTTCCACCAGAGGTAGTTGTAGTATCTTCTTCACCAGTGACTGTTAATGGTTCATTAGCATTATTAGTATCTTCTGGAGTGCTGGTTTCATCCGGAGTTTCTTCTGCACCTGCTGCAGCTCCTGTAACTTCGTTTGCAATAAAATCACCATTCACAAAGCAGTTGATGATGGTTAGCTGACCATTGTTGACTATTGCATTAGTAGTTGCATAATTCCAGATTGAGAGGTTCTCTAAAACTAGAGTCATACCGGGAGATACAACGATAGTTCCAGTTTCGTCTGAGGATTGGATTACAGTTTCTTCGGGAGAGGTTCCCATACCTTTAATATTGAGGTTTTTGTTAACAACTACTTGTTCTTCATGGGTGCCGGTTTCTAATTCAATATTATATCCGCCCAGGGTTTCATAGTTGTCTGCGGCATCTTGAATGGAGGCAGGTCCGGTGAATGAATAACCGTTTTCAACCACATAGGCACTTGAATAATCTGCAGGTCCCTGCAGTGCGGCTGATACTGCACCACTCACCATCACTGCAACCAGGATGGTGAAAACCAAAAAAGTAAGTTTCTTTTGAAGGTTTTTTATGATCATTTTTTTACGCCACCTAATAAAATATGCCAATTATACTTTCTCTGTACCATACCGTGTCGTCACAATTGGTTATATTTTCAAGAGATTTTAGTGACACATTTCACCAAAGCTTGTGCCAAACATCACAAAAAACATGATTTTTCCATTATAAACTCCTGAAATGTAGGAAAACAAATCTTAATATGAGTATCAATTCTAAAAACCGTTTAAAATGTTTTAATTATTCATAAATTTGATATCATCTAGATTTTAAATGGATTTATCCATAAAAATGAGTTCAAATTGGAACAAAAAAATTTTGACAAACTCAATATTGCTGAATTGAAACAAGATATTAATAAAAAAAGTTGTTTTTTGAGAAAAGTTATTAATATTTAAGCTAATCTTGATTAAAGTCTTCCTCAATCACCCGGACCAAATCCAAGATCCTGACAAAGGAATGGGTAACTTCCAATCTTCGCACTCTCACATTATTCACCAACTGTGCACATTGAATTAAATTCTCCCTTTGAGTGGTGTGCTGGAATATTCGGTTGGCAACTGAATGCCTGATCAGATCAATCAAGTTCTCCTGGGATTTCAATAAAGAAGCCTCGATCTTATCACCATTCTCTAAGAGGTAGATCCTTTCCAAAATTAACGGAGTAGGGGAATACTGGTAGGATGCATCACAGAAAACCTTCCCTGCAAGGGTCTTTATCGGAGTTAAAATATCCGTATTATCCTTAACCTGACTATATGAATCTTCATTTAAACGTGCATGAGGATAACCGGGGTAGACCATTGGTAAACCATCTTCATCAAATTTTATGGCCAGGATATCATCAGTCACAATTGGATAACCCTCCGTGTATAGTTGGATGGCTGTGGTTGATTTACCATTGCCCCTGTGTCCCAGAAAGGCCACTGCACTCTCATTAATTTTCACCGAACTACCATGTAACACTAAGTATCCTCTTTGATGCAGTAACATGGCCATAACCGGCCCCAGTAGGAATGGGATTAGGTTAATTGTTTGTGAGTCTTCTAGATCAGCGATGGGTTCCACAGTTACTTGTTTCCCGCCACTGATCTTGACCTTCCCAATATCCTCCCACCATAAATACACATCACCCTCTTTAACCAGGTAGTTGGGACCTTCCACTTCTGCACCTGAAACCATAGTATGATCAACTTTACCCAGTATGAATTTAACATCAGACCCGCCTGAACCATTATTCATGCCAGGTAATTCAACTTCTGATGCTATTTCCAGTCCAAATGCGCGATAATGAAACATTTTCCTAATTGTCTCCATGAACTTGACACTTATCGTATTATTTACTAGTTTATTTGGGGGTTTAATGATATATATTTTCCACAATTGAGGCTTAAATCTTTATTCATTTCATGTTTTAATTCATTTCAGGAGATATAATGTTATTCATTACTGACTTATTGATTATGAACTCATTGAATCATTACTAACTATTTATACCTCTTCATCCTAACACTCTTTATGAAACTTTCACTTCATAGGGACCTTTTACTGGTTATCATCAGCAGTCTGGCTGTTCTTACCATTAGCTGGTTGCAATTAGTTAAGGGTAATGTTCTAACTTTCATAGAATACGTAGCCATTTTACTATTACCCGGCTACTCCCTCATGACCGCCCTCTGGCCCAGTGAAGATAGAATTGAATGGTCCCTCCGTGCCGGGGTGGGCTTCGTCCTGGGACTCTTTTTCGTCCTGTTTTTACCAATTATACTGGAATCTCAGAAAATGGGATTCATAAATGAAAACCTCACCAGCTTACTCCTGATTCTAGCTGTTCTCTTGTGCTTAGTGGCTATGGTCCGCAGGAGAGAACCATCCGAGGAAGAAGCCCCTTACGGTGGAAAACAGTTAACCCTGGAAGAATCCATACAAAGAGCCGCAGAACTAAGGGAAAGACAAGTAGAGGAACATGAAGATGACGAATATGAATATGATATGGAAACAGGCCACTTTGAATATCATGATGAGGAATTAGAACTTGAAGAACCCCCTGAAGATGAAAGAGAAACTTACCCGGTGACAGAGAAAGAGCCTGAGGAAACAGATGAATATCAACAATTGCGGGAAGAAAAACCCCTCCAGTATCAGAGAATGCGAGAGAGGGGCTATTTTGATGAGGAATCCCCTGAAGAAACAAGACCAGAAAGCATGCCACTTCATGTTGATGAGGATGTTAAAACTGAACCATATCCTACTGATTATGAGGAGGAAATGGACAGACCCGTCTGGATGGATCAAGAACCAGAAAGAAAGACTGGTAGAAATTGGTACAATTTACTGAGAAACATCATCCTGGCCATTTTAATTTTTGGTATCATCTTAGCTGTGATGGATTTATTGGGATGGAACACTGGTTTACTCCAGGATATCTCCAAATATAGTCTGCAGATAATCGTAATATCATCCATAATCCTGGTGGCCATGGTATTTCTGCGTAAAGTCCTCAAACCCGAAGTCCCAGTTGAGGAATATGAAGAAGAAATTCCTGAAGGTGCCAGTTATGAAGAAGAAACTGAACAAGAGGAATATGCAGTAGCAGAAGAGGAATTCTTAGAACCTGAACCAGAAATAGAAAAAGCACCAACTCTTCCGCCCACTGAAACAGCTGGAATTGTATCAAAAAAGGAACACAAAGAGCCACCACATTATAAGCCCCGTAATTATTATTTGGACATTATCCTGATACTTGCTTTAACTCTGCTCACTGTGGCTTTCATTCTCATACCCCCACTCAACAAGACCTTCGTCAGGACCATCCTGGGAATTTTACTGGTACTGTTCATACCTGGCTATTCACTCATCGCCGCCCTCTTCCCTAAATGGGGAGATTTGGACGGTATTGAAAGGGCTGCTCTTTCTTTTGGTTTAAGCATTGCAGTAACGCCCCTTATAGGGCTAGGTCTTAACTACACACCATGGGGGATCCGACTGGACCCTATACTCATCAGCCTCACCATATTCACCCTGGCCATGAGCCTAATTGCATATTTAAGAAGAAGAAGTTTACCAGAAGGAGAAAAATTCTTCTTACCCTTCGGAGAATTTACCAGGAGCATTAAAGAATCATTTAAGGGGGAGTCACGAACTGAAAAAATACTTTCCCTCATCCTGATTATCAGCATTATCCTGGCCATCTCCACCACAGTTTACATTATAGTGAAACCAAAACAGGGAGAGAAATTCACAGAATTCTACATCCTGGGACCTGATGGGAAAGCCAGTGACTACCCCACTAACCTATCCAATGGTGATGTAGGTCGTGTGATTATTGGGGTGGTGAACCATGAATACGCCACTACGGATTATAAATTGCTGGTTAAGGTAGGCAACCGCACTCTCAAAAATGACACACTAACCCTGAAAAATGGTCAAAAAAAGGAGATACCATTCAACTTCACTGCCGGAAATAATGGTCAGAAGAAAATGCAGTTCCTGCTCTACAAATTACCTGACCAGGAAAAAGCATACCGTTCTCTGCATTTATGGTTGAATATAACATCTTAACATGAAAAAATTTCCGGATTTAGAATTTGTCAATGAACACATATTTTTACAAATCCCAATTTTTAAGATAAACAATAATGATAAAATCTAAAAAATATACCATTACCAATGATTACCAGAGTATTAATCAGAAATATTTAGAAAAGCTTATTTATAAGGAAAAAGAGAAAATTGTAACAGTAACTCGGGGGCCCTATTGACCCCACAAATAAACTTTTTTCCATCAAAGACGGGAATTGTTATCCGTACTGAATATTGTGAAAAGGAAAAAATTATATATTAGGATAAAGAGAAGGTTAAATCATGATATCGACTATAACCACAGCCACAACAACCACCACCACTGCGGCAACATCCGCTACTTCGGCTACAGCAGCTACCGCAACTGCCGTGACCTCAGCGGATATTTTAGGCTACAGCTTAATCGCTGTGGTGGCTCTCATCGCATTTCTGGCCTTGAAGGAGATCTTAAGCTCCGAGGCTGGCAAAAATAGTAAAATTAACACTTTTATTAACAGCTCCAACGTAGCTATACTGCCACTGCTATTTGTATTCGGTGCAGTAG
>Ga0334890_1004845_pt1 | contig 11968 bp, 7 predicted proteins | sample GraSluR1_MG_3_FD_207220 | JGI IMG/M metagenome (GOLD analysis project Ga0334890, IMG submission 207220) | Sludge microbial communities from methane-producing bioreactor in Wageningen University, Netherlands - Granular Sludge_31_08-R1 | ecosystem: Engineered > Bioreactor > Anaerobic > Unclassified... | reverse complement strand
TGCTGGCTCCGCAGATCATGCTCGGAGGTCCTACGATCCCCTTCGACGAGCTGCTCCGCAAGGACGCCGGAAACCGAAACGTTCCCCTGATCGCGGAGATCATGCCGACGCGGTGGGGGTACGAGGCGCTCATGGCGGAGCACTACAGGGACAATCCGTTCCAAAAGGCTTTTTTTCACGACGAAACGCGGGAAAAATGGCTTGATTTTCTCACGGGGGTGTACATCCCCGAGATACGCGGCCTGGCGAGCTACCCGTTCTCTCCGACGCTCGACATAGCCGGAATCCCCGAGGACGCCGAAAAAGCGCGACAACGGCTGAAAATTCTGCGGAACGAGCTCGATTATCTGGAGCGCTTTACGGGACTGCGATGGCGGGGCGAGGAGCTGAACGACCACGATCTGGCCTTGGAGATATACTCTCGCGAGATCCAACGGAAAGTGATGGCGCGGCTCAAAGAGGCGGAAGCACTTCTCAAACCCCTCCGCGAAGAGACAGCGCAACGCCGGACAGAGACCGAAGACGCGCTTCGCGGAACGCTCGGACACAAGGGATTCGAAGAGTTCAAGAACAGGAGTTTCAACAGAGAGGTCGAAAAACAGCTCCTCGGTATCTCCGCCGAGGACGCGATCGTCATATCCGGGCCGCGCCTCGTCCCGAAGGTCCTCCCCATCGCCATGGAGCCCGAGTCGCGCTTCGGCAGGGCGCACCTTTTCGCTCCGTTCAAGCGCCTCGGGAAGTTCGAGGTACAAACGCCGCTTTTCAATATCGGCGTCCTTTGGCTCCTCTCCACACTCATGGCCGCAGTCCTCCAAGCGCGCCTTCTTCCGCGCGCGGCGACGTTCTTCCAGCGATTCCGCAGACGATAACGTTTTCGTTCGCGAAAACGGACCGTAGAAACGCTCCCAGTCGCTTCGATTTCTCCTACACAGTCTGCCTCCGGACCAGTTCGGCGAAGAGGCCGTCTTTCGCCATCAGTTCGTCGTACTTCCCCTCCTCGACAAGACGGCCGTCCTCGAGGACGCAGATACGGTCGGCCCCGATGACCGTGGAGAGCCTGTGCGCCACGACGATGCGCGTCGCCTGAATGCTCTCCAGGCTTCTGCTGATCATCGCCTGCGTCCGGTTGTCCAGCGCGCTCGTCGCCTCGTCGAAGATGAGGACGCGAGGCTTTCCCGCGACGGCCCGCGCGATCAGGAGTCGCTGTTTCTGCCCTCCGGAGAGGGTGTTCGCGCCGTCCGTAATAACCGTATGAATCCCCATCGGCATCGCGGCGATGTCCTCCTCCATCCCCGCCGTCCGCAGCGCATCTTCTATCTGTTCGACTGTGAGATTGCGCGAGCAGCGAACATTGGAGGCGATATCCCCGGAGAGCAGCCCTCCGCTCTGGAGGACGACGCCTATCTGCCGCCGGAGCTTCCCCAGGTCCAGCTCGGCGATATCCTTGTTGTCGTAGAAGATGCCCCCCGACTCCGGCTGGTCGAACCCGAGCAGCAGACGGATGAGGGTGGACTTGCCGGCCCCGGATGGCCCCACCACGGCGACGAATTCCCCGGGCTCGATGTGCAGGTCAAGCCCCTTCAGCACGGGAAGCCCCTCCTTCAGGTAGCGGAAGACCACTCCTTCCAGGTCGATCCGTCCCGTGATCTCTCCGGGATCGGTCTTCAGATCGCCGGTCTCGGGCTCGGCCTGAAGGATGGGGGCGAGGTTCTCCACCATCGGGAGCATGTTCAACGTAGTGGTCACCGAACTTACCATCTGGAAGAACGCGCCCTGCAGCGCGCCGAAGGCGGACCAGAAGGCCATGAAACGCCCCGTTTCGTACGAAGCGTCCGCAGCGCTCCAGCGGACAAGGGCAAAGAGAATAACAATGGAGACAGAGAGAGGAAAGAGCGCCATGACCGTGTTCAAAAAGACCTCCAGGCGTCTTGCCGACGTCCCCAGCGTCCGCTGCGCCCCGAACAGCTCCGCCCATCGTGCGAAGGAGCGCTCTTCGGCGCCCGCCACCCGGATCTTCGATATGCCGGTCATGATCTGGAAGGTCAGCGCCAAAAGCCTGTTCTGCAGCCCGATCATCTTGCGCTGGAAGCGAAGCTGCACGACGTTCACCACCACCGTCAGCGCCGCCGGGACGAGCAGGCACCCCAGTCCGGAGAGGGCGAGCCTCCAGTCGTACCAGAACGACTGCCCCAGAAAGAAGATCAGGAAAACGCTCTGGACGAGCAGCGTCTTCACGGTTCTCGACGCGGTCTCCCGGAGCATGAAGAGGCCGAGCGCCCGGTTCGCGAGATCGCCGGACGTCGTCTTCCGGAAGAAGCCCACCGGCAGGCGAAGTAAGCGATCCCAGATCCCCGCGGAGACGTCGTGGTCCATCACGCTCTCGGTGCGGAGAAAGGCCGTTCCGTTTGCCAGGTGCAGCAAACCGGACGAAAGCGCGACGGAGACGAGAATACCGAAGAGCTGGAGCATCCTTCCCCGTTCTGCCTGCGGAATGACTTCGCCGAAGATCTGACGGTTCACCTCGGGGGAGATCATCCCCAGAAGGGCCAGGCAAACCGAGATAATGAGAACGGCCCCCATGTCTCTCTTCGTGCCGGCAAGGCCGAAACGGAGCAGCTCCATCCCCCCCAGCGGTGAGCCGGGGAGCGGACGGTAGAGTTGGAAGGCGTCCACCCCGAGGGTCGCGGCGATTCGCTCGTCGACACGGCGTTCTCCCTCGTCGTCGACAAGGCGGTATCCGCGTCCGGACGGAAGGAGCGCGACGGGCGTCCCGCTCATCTCTCCCCCTCCGGAGGCCTCCTCCGCAGATCCGTGAACATAGGCGATCAGCGGCGCGCCGTCCGAGATCCACCACGGACCAGCGAGCGTCACGCGGCGAAGCTGGAGGTTGGAAGCCCTCGCAAGATCGCGCAGTGATTCCGCTCGTTCCGCTGCGATTTCCTCTCCTTTCGGAGCGGCCACCCTCCGCCCCATGAACGCGGCAACCGTTAAAAAAGCCCTCCGGAGCGGCGACTCCTCCCGCGAGGCAACCTCTTTTCGCCGTTTTCCCGAAAGCGCCTCGGCCAGCGTTCCAAGAGCGGATGAGAGGGCTCTCCTGCTGGATTTTTGCATCTGCCGGAGCGCCCCGAGGTCGTCGGCGGCCCGGAGCCGGGCGTTCATCGCCAGCGAGGAGAAGATCATCTCGCAGAATGCGTCGAAAACGGAGGCGAACTCGCCCCTGCGGAGCAGATCTTCCGTATGGACTGTCAGCACTACAGACTGCTCCAGCGGAACGATCCAACAGTTCGGAGGAAGGGCGAAGAGTCCGCTTCCCGGCGCAAGGTCTTCGGTGCCGACGAAGAGTGCGCGCCCCGCCTCCATCTCCCCCCAAAGCAGCGATTCGCTCCCGGCCGGTCTGTTCGGCGCAAGTTCCGTCCTTCCGGGGACGATGGTTTGCTTGACGCGCGGCTGCGGCACGATGTCCTTGACGATACCCCGCCCCAGTCCCTCAAGGAATCTGTCGGCAAGGTGCGCCGCGAACGCGGTTCCCTCTCCGTCCGTGCGTTCGAGGAGAAGCGACCGTGGAATACGCAGCACCCTGGTCCCCGGAATCCCTCCGGCCAAAAGCCCCATGCTCGCGCCGAAAAATCCGGGCTCAACCCCGAAAAGGGCCTCCCCCGCCTCCATCGTGAAGAGGTGGTCCCGCCCCCCCGTCTGCGAAGCGCCTTCCCGCGCGGTCACGTAGACGTCGATCTGCCCCGAGAGGACGCACCAGACGGTCTCCGGGTCGTCGAGGAAGAAGGGGGTCTTCCCCGTGATCTCCAGCTCCGTACCAAGCGGACGGAATGATTCGAAGGTATGGCCGTCTAGCATCGAAATCCGCCTCCTCCGTTGCGCAGATCAGTTCTCGATGAGCCCTGCATAGCGCCCTCCGAGCCGCAACAGCTCCTCATGAGTTCCCCGCTCCGCGACCTTCCCCTGGTGGAGCACGATGATCTCGTCGCAGTCGCGGATGGTGGACAGGCGGTGCGCGACGATCAGGCAGGTACAGCCGCGTCTCCGCAATGCTCTATCAATGGCCTCCTCGGTGGGAGCGTCCAGGGCGCTTGTAGCCTCGTCGAGGACAATCAGCGAAGGAGAGCGCACGAGCGCGCGGGCGATCTCCAGCCGCTGACGCTGCCCGCCGCTGAAGTTGCGCCCGTTCTCCTCCACGATCGCGTCGTACCCGCCCTGCCGCGCCATGACGTCCTTGTGAATGGCCGCGTCGCGGCACGCCGCGACGAGCTGCTCCGTCGGCACGGAGGGATCCCAGAGCGAGAGATTTTCCCGTATCGTCCCCTCGTAGAGGGAGATTTCCTGGTCGACAAAGGCGAAGGAGGTTGCCGTCTCTTCCCGCGATATCGTCTCCAGCAAGCGGCCGTCGAGCAGCACCTCCCCCGACCACGGCTCGAACAGGCCGCAAACGATCCTCGCCACCGTGGACTTGCCCGACCCGGAACCGCCCACGAGCGCCACGCGCGAGCCGGGGACGAGCGTCAGCGAAAAATCCTGGATCAGCGCTTCGCCGAGTTTCGAGTAGCCGAAGGAGACGTCGCGCAGCTCAAGCCGCCCGGAGAGGCGCACCGTACGCGCCCCCGCCTGCTTCGACGAGGTCATCGCTCCGTCCTCCAGAGCGGGGCGCTCCGGCAGTCGGGGGTAGCGAAGCACATCGTCGAGACGGTTCAGATTTCCCTGCGCGGTCTGGAAAGAGTCCCAGAGAGTCACCAGCTCCGTCACCGGGTTGATCGTCTGGGTCATCAGCGTCTGCAGCGCAAGCAGCATGCCCATGGTGAGCACGCCGTCCATCACCCGGAAACCTCCGAAGCAGAGCACCCCCGCCGCGGCGAGAGCCGTCAGGGTCGGGAGGACAGCCTGAATGCGCACCGCAAGACGGGAAAGTTCGATACGGCAGTCCGCGATCTTGCTCAGGTATCCCGCAAGCCGGGCGAACTGGTCCTCCTCCCCGCCGAAGGATTTGATCGTCTCAATGACGGAGAGGCCGCCGATTGCCGCACCGGCGAACTTTCCGACCTCGCCGGTGAAGCGCTCGTTCAGATCGGTCCGCCGCCTGTTCACCGAGACGATGAGCAACGCGCAGGCCCCCGCGGCGCCAAGAGCGATCACGGAGACCGGAGGATCGTAGAGGGTAATCATCGCCGCGTAGAAGAGCACCAGGATGCACTGGAGCACCGTCGTCGCCAGCTCGCGGGAGAGAAGCTGCGCCACCCTGTCGTTGAGCTGCACCCGGTTGCCGATCTCCCCGGCGTACCGCTGCAGGAAGAACGTGTAGGGGAGCTTCAGCAGATGGTTCATGAAAGACGCCGAATCGCGGATCGCCATCGCCAGCTCCTGCCGCAGCAGCACCGAACCCTGGAGCCACGTGAGCGCCCCCTTGACGAGCGCGATGATCGCCATGAGCGTCAACATCGGGCGGAACCATTCGAGACGTCCCTCGACGAGAAGGCGGTCGACGAAGATCTGCTGGAAGGCCGGCTCCATGAGGCCGGGTATCACCAGCGCAAGCCCGGCGAGCACGGCGAAGAACAGCGCCGCGCGCGCGCCCACAAGTCGCCTGCCGAGCGCCGCCCACGGGCTGCGCGGACGTCCCTCCGGACGAAAGGTTTCTCCTGGAACGATAGAGATGGCAACGCCGGTGAACGAACGGTCCAGAGTCTCCCGGTCCACCGTGCGCGGTCCGGCCGCGGGGTCGTTCAGGTAGACTTTGTCGCCCTTGATGCCTTCGAGCACAAGGAAATGATTGAAGTTCCAGAAAAGAATGACCGGGAGGGGGAGATCGCCCAGGGTCTGCGGCTCCTTGCGGTACCCCTTCGCCTCCATCCCGTGGCGCCGCGCCGCCTTCAGGACGTTGGTCGCCCGGCTGCCGTCGCGGCTCACGCCGCACTCCTCGCGCAGCGTCTCAAGAGGTAGATAGAGCCCGTAATACCCCAGAACGATCCCCAGCGAGGCCGCGCCGCACTCGGTGGCCTCCATTTGGAGCATCGTCGGCGTCGCGACGCGCCTGTTTTTCCAGGGCGTCTTCATCGCCGCCGGGCGATCAGGCATCTTTCGTTCCTCCGTCGCGTTCTTCACCGACGCCGAGGAAGAACTTCTTCAAAAACGGGAGGACGAGCGTCGCCGGAGCCTGGCGGCGCACCACCACCGTCACGCCGCAAAGAGTGCCGCTCTGGAGTGTCAGCGGGGGCCCGTCCGTGGAGGACCAGACGTAGCCGCTCTCCGTCCGGTCGGACGGGGAGAGGGCCATCGTCACGGCTATCGGCGCGCCGCCGCGCGAGAGCGTCTGAACGAGCTGCTCGTTCCCCAGCACCCGCGTCATGCCCCTCGCGGACGCAGGGAATGAGGAGACCTGCGTCACCCGCCCGCGAAGGACGCCGAACTCCTCCTGCTTCACCACGGACGGGGAGATCTGCGCCTCCATCTCCGGCAGGATCTTCTTGCCGTCCTGCGGCTGAACGTAGGCGTGCACGTACAGCGGCGCGCCGGAATCGTCGCTCTTTTCAAGCGAGAGCAGGGCTTCCCCCGCGGAGATGACCTGCCCTTCCAGCTTGAAAATCTCCAGCACACGCCCGGTCTCGGGGCTGCGAACGGAAGTCTCCAGATCGTAGCGCTCCTCGAGCGCGTCAAGCTGTTTCTCCGCCGTCAGAAGGCGCATGTCCACGTCGATCCGCTGCCGCTCTATCTGCGAAGTAGTGTCGGCGGCGGTCATCGGCAGCCGGGCCAGCTCCTCGTTGAAGGAGAGAATCTCCTGAAGCGCGGCGTTGTACCGGTCTTTCACGTCCAGATACTGACTCCGCGTGATGTACTTCTTCGCATAGAGAGCGTCGTACTGCTCGAGCTGCTCGCTGAGCGACTCGGCGCGGTCGCGCGCCACCTTGATCGAAGAGTTCAGCGCCTGTCTGCGCCGCGCGAGATATTCCGATTCCAGCGTTTTTTTATCGACGCCCATCTCCGTCCCCATCGCCCGCTCGGCACGCAGAATCTCCACCCTGCCCCGCATCTCGGCGATCTGGTTCCGCAGATCGGGCTGGGCAAGCCGGGCAATCACATGCCCCTTCTCGACGGGATCGTCGATGTCGACGAAAATAACCTCCAGGCGCCCGCTTCCCGGAGACGAGGCGTCGACGCGCGCGCCTTCCCGCAACAGAATACCCTGCCCGGAGACCATCGTCGTCACCGTGCCGTAGAACCCCCAGACAACCAGGACGGTCAATAGGAGCAGCAGTGCGGAGAGCGCCGCCCAGTACGCGGGCCGGACGACCTGAAAGAGCATGTCGAGCTGTTCGGGGGAGGAAAGCCTGTCGAGAGCCGACTGGCGGAAAATCTGTTTCTTCACGATCGGGCACGCTCCTTCAGGTAAAATCAGAACTGACGTATCACGGCATACGCGGGAGAATTCCTACTGCACAGAATTATACACCACCGCTTCAATGACGGAAACGGCCATTCCAGCGTATTGGAAGCGCTCCTCCTCCGGGAAAGCGATCAGAATCCGGTAATGATGGCGGATATCTCACCGAAAATAGGGTAATGCGCCCCTCCGGTCACCTCCTCCAAATCGGCGTCGGTCATCTCGGGATTCTTGTCCAAAATCACCTTCCGCATCTCCTCCCCGGTGAAGTCATAGCCCAACTCATTCTTGAGGTACGGCTGCACCCTCTCCTTGCTTCCAAGCTCCTTCAACTTGCGCTGCAATTCGACGTCCTTCTCCATTCGCTCGTAGAGCGCAACCGCCGATTCCATGGACATTCAAAACACCTCCATTTACGTTCTCTCCCTCTCCGGAAGAGGTTCGAGCCCCGTTTCACTCTCCGCACACTCTTCCTGAAGGCTTGAGAAGCTACTTGAGCCCCCCTCCTCCTCCAATAATACAAACGCAGAATAAATCTTTCGAAACGGTTCCTCCGCATAATACGCATACAATCTTCAAATCTCCAAAAGAACCGAATCCAGTCACTACGCAGACGCACAGGTCGCCTCCCCCGGCCACCGCAGCCAGCTCCTCGTCCATAAGTTCGCCCTTCGTTTTCGACTCGGCCGCGTACTCCTGCAGCTCCTGAAACGAGAACTCGAAACCAGCTTCCCGGGCGACCGGAAGAACTTCTTTCAAGAACAGATCCTCAAAATGTTCATCGCCGACCGCGCCATTCCCGTACTTTTTCGAGAGCGATTCGGCTTTCTCCCTGAAAGTTCGCTGCAAATCGGCATCCTTCGACAACACTTCATAGAACTTCCGCACGTTCTCCTTCGACATCTCCCGACACCTCTTTCCGGATAATTTTCGCTATCATGTGCAACTCCCGGAATCGCCGCAGCCGAGTGCGCATCCGGACGCAGCGTTTCCGCCCCAAGCGGCCCGTATTCTCTCCTCGTACCCGTTCGTGAAAAAGGCGCAGGTCGCCTCGTCGACGCCGAGATATTCGTTCCCGGCCGCGAGGGCGCCGGCACGGCACCCGCCTCCGCAAGAGAGACGATGCTCGCAGGCGGCGCATCGCTCGTTCTCCTTCAGCAGCTCCTCCAGCCTCGTGTCGATCAGCCGCAGATACTTCGAGTCGGAGAGCGCTTCGCAGAGCGGCGTCTTGGTGATGTCGGGCATCTCCTCCTGAAGGGGCATGCCCGAGAGCGGAATGCACGGCAGGAGCTTGCCGTCCGCCGAGATGTACATGGTATTCCGGGCGCTCCCGCACACCGTCTGCCGCAACATCCTCACGCTTCCGTCGTACTTCCTGCACGGTATCCGGTAGGATTGCTCACCCTTGCGGCAGAGGAAAAAGCCGCCGAGCATCAGCGTCAGGGGCGCGCCCGCCGCCTTGAAGCGCGGAATAAAGTCGAGATAGGCCTCGTACAGCTCCTCTATCGAGAGTGTGTACCTCCCCTTCTCGTTCAGCCATTCGCCCGCGTCGGTCGCCGGAGTCGCCTTCCAGCTCTCCACGCCGAGCCCGGCGAAGAGTTCGAGGCTTGTCGGCAGTGTGTGCAGATTTCCTCTGTAGAGCGCCGTCTCGATGGAAACGGGGAAGTCTCTCGAACGCAATAGCTCCATGGCGCGGATCGCCTCCCTCTCGGCTCCGATCACGCCGCGCAGCCAGTCGTGACAGCCGGCGCCGTCGAAGCTGAGCGAGAACTCCGGACGAATCCCCCGGGCCTCGAACCCGTTCAGAAGCGCTTCGTCCACCAGCACGCCGTTGGTGTAGACCTGCGAGATCGTGACCGACTCCGCCCGCAGGGCGTCCACTATCTCGAAGAAGTCGTTCCTGACCAGAGGCTCGCCCCCTGTCAGCGATACATCGAGAATACCCGCTTCGGCGATCTGCCGGACGATGTCCAGACATTTCTCAAGCGACAGCTCTCCGTACTTCGCGTGCGGCGCGGACATGAAGCAGTGGCGGCACTTCAGGTTGCATCTCCCCGTGATCGACCAGTGCGCCTTGCGCATGTACCTGCACGGAATCAGCCTGTACTTCTGTCCCTCCTTCACTTCCTCGCCGAAGGCACACTCTTCGACGACCCTCTGTTCTTTCAGCAGCGCGACGGCCCGGCGATGCGCCGGAAGCAGCAACGGGGAGGCCACGTCCACCATGCCGTTGCAGAAGGAAGCCGCCTGGAAGGCCTTTTCGTCCAGAAAAACAACGCCGCCACTCGCAACGTCCTGAATCGCGTACGGCAGCCGCTCCCACCCTCTGAGCCTGTAGCGTTCCTTCAGCCTGCAATACACCGCCTCATCCTCTCCCCTCGCGTTCAAACATCTTCTTCGGTTCAGGCACTGGACGACAACCGAAAAACAGCCCCGGACGACTGAAAAACCGGGGGCTTCTCGTCGTCGACTTCGGACGCAACATACACCTTCACACAGTGTTAAAGTCAAGCTGCGCTTTTAAAAACATTCACAACTATCGACTGATTGTATCACCCGCCGGAGAAAAAAAAGGGGGGGCGATCTTTTACCCCCCCTGGTCAATTCAGTATTTGCAATCACTTAAAAGGTTTTTACTTTTGGCTCGTCATGCGACCCGTATGACAAACGTATGGTTTTCGACGGGCCGCTGGAGTAGAATAGTCGCAACGAACGACTCTTCATTCGATTCATTTTCAAGGAGGCCTCATGAAAACACGTCCGCTTTTCGGCATAGCGCTCCTGCTTCTGTTCATTCTTCCATGCGCCGCTTTTTCTGCGCACATGGACGAGACGCAGTATCTTGCGCTCGTGATGGAGCGGAACAACGACCTCGCCGCCGTCAGACAGGAGATCGAGGCGCGCCTCTTCTCCGCCCGAGCCGAGCTGGCCGTCCAGCGCCCCTCCCTCGGCCTCTCCGCCGAGGCGAGCAAGTGGCTCGACAAGGACAGGGGCGACCAGCAGGCCGATCTCTCCCTCTCGCACCGCGTCAACCTCTCCGGAGCCTACGGGCTTCAGGAGAGGGATCTGCTGCTCGGCGTCGAGATCCTCAGGAACAAGTACGCGGACGCGGTCAACGAACGCCTCGCCCTCGCCGCATCCGCATACCGTCAGGCGGTGATGGCCGCGCTGAACCGGGAGGCGATGGAACAGATCGTGGAGAAGCGCCGCGAGTCGCTCACGATCACAAGGGAGAAGTTCGACAAGGAGCTGGTCTCCCTGCTGGAGCTGCTGCGGGCGCAGTCCCAGGTGGACGACGCCGAAGCCTTTCTCCTCCAGGCCCGGCAGAAGTACGAGCAGCAGATTGTCGAGATGAGCGCCCTCGCCGGAGGAGCCTCCGTAATACCGTCGGTTGCGCTCCCCGCACTCGACGGGGTGAATCTCCCCGTGGACGAGGAGAAGGCGTGGGGAAGCCGCCCCGACGTCGCCGCGCTGCTGCTCTCCAAGGAGCGGGCCTCGGTGCAGCGCTCCCTTGCCGCGAAGGGGCTCTCTCCGTTCGTCGACCTCTCCGTCGGGCTGAGAGTCGGACAGGATTACGCCTCCCCCTTCGCCGAAAAACGGACCGGAGAGGTCTTCGTCCGCGCCGTCCTCACGATCCCCCTTGCCGACGGCGGGAAGACATCCAACAACAGGGAAGCGGCGACGCTGATGCTCCGCAAGGCCGAGTACGAGCTGGCCGCGAGGCGCGACGGTCTGAAACGGGAGGCCGACCTGGTGCGGGAGCGGTGGAACCGCGCGCTTGAAATCGTGGCCATCCGCCGCCGCCAGGCCGAGCGCGCAGATAAAGAGCTTGAAATCGCCGAGCTGATGTACCGCGAGGGAATGGGCTCCCAGCTCGACCTGATCAACGCCCAGGAGGCCGACCAGAAGAGCCGGACGGAGCTTTTGAGCGCCGTGCAGGAGCTGTGGCTCGTCTTCGCGGAAGCCGACCGGGTCATGGGCCGATGGGCGCCACAGTAGAAAACGCGTCGGGTACACACCGGATATCGTTCCCCATCCGCGAGAATGCAAAGCACAGCCGCACACTCTATCGGCATCTTCCGAATCCGCCCCTTCCTCTCGGAAGGGGCGGAAAACTTCTTCACTTCTCTCCGGTTCCGAACTGCGTTGTTTCCCCCAGAATCCTCCTGGCGGCGCGGGCAAGCAGCAGCTCCTCCACCAGGTCGCGCGGCTCCAGCCCCGTCTCCGGAATCGCCTCCGGCAGCATCGCCCCGTGCCACGGGAAGCCGTCCGCCCGCAGATGTTCGCGCACCAGCGTCATGAAGGGCGTGGAACACGCCCGCTCCCTCTCCTCGCGGAGCATTTCGGGCCGTCCGCGCAGCAGCTCGTCGCGCCTCGCGGCGCGCTCCTTCCACTCCGCGTAGCCGCCCCGGAGCTTCAGCTCGTCGAGCACCGCTCCGGTGTTCTTGCCGTGGATGCGCCCCTGCATGTACCACCGGTGGAGCTTGTGCAGCAGCGCCTCATCTTCAAGAAGTCGGGCCATCTCCTCTTCGTCGAGGTCGTTCTCCTTCTTCCATGCGGCGAACGCTTCGTCGCTCTTGAGTT
>Ga0334890_1004842_pt1 | contig 11974 bp, 10 predicted proteins | sample GraSluR1_MG_3_FD_207220 | JGI IMG/M metagenome (GOLD analysis project Ga0334890, IMG submission 207220) | Sludge microbial communities from methane-producing bioreactor in Wageningen University, Netherlands - Granular Sludge_31_08-R1 | ecosystem: Engineered > Bioreactor > Anaerobic >... | reverse complement strand
CTTCCCCTAGCTTTGCTGGGGGAAGGGGCCGGGGGATGGGGGCCTCCGACAACAACTGCCTGACGACTTGTTCGTGGACCCTGGGCGAGACCGAGGCTTGACGCTGAGGGCGATGTTGGTACAATTGGGAGCAGTCGCGCCCCCATAGCTCAGAGGATAGAGCGTTGCCCTCCGGAGGCAGAGGCCCAGGTTCGAGTCCTGGTGGGGGTATCTCCTCTCAACCTACGCACAGCAGCGCCCGCGCCCTTGCGGGCGCGCGAGTTTTCCCTTGGTGATTGCAGTTACCCAGCAACTTCCTGCCTCCAGTGGGGTTGATTCTGGCGGGTCAGAGCCCCTGTTTGATCATGGGCGCTGTCCTGCGAGACAGTCTGGCAGGGCGTTGACCGGGAGTTGCGATCATGATGACATACGCTGACATACTTCGCCCCTCGATCAGACGCCATGCCCTGGCCTATGACGTGACTGTGGTGATGGCGGGGTCGCTGTTCATTGCCCTGTGCGCGCAGTGGGCCGTCCCCTTGCCCTTTAGTCCGGTCCCCGTCACCGGGCAGACGCTGGCTGTGCTGCTGGTCGGCGCCCTGCTGGGCAGCCGGCGGGGCAGCCTGAGTCTGCTCGCCTATCTGGGGCAGGGTGTGGTGGGGCTGCCTGTCTTCGCCGGAGGGGCGGCGGGCGCCGCTCGCCTGGCAGGCCCGACGGGCGGCTATCTGCTGGGTTTCGTCGCCGCCGCCTGGGTGGTGGGGATGCTGGCTGAGCGGGGATGGGATCGACGAGCGGGCACCACCTTACTAGCCATGCTGCTTGGCAACGCCGCCATCTATGGCTGCGGGCTGCCCTGGCTGGTTCATTTCGTGGGGATGGATCGGGTGCTGGCCCTGGGGCTTCTGCCCTTTATCCCCGGCGATCTGTGGAAGCTGCTGCTGGCCACGCTGCTGCTGCCCTGGGGCTGGAAGCTGCTGGGTCGCACCCGCTGAGGGAACAGACGCACTCGGAGCGAGACAGCGCCGGCCTCTTGAGGTAGAGAGGCCGGCTCTTGTTTCGCGGACTGCTGGTCAGAACAGGTGCTCCGCCACGAGGCGCGCGCCCGGCCCTGGCCGGTTGGCGATGACCTCCTGCACGCCGGGCAACGTGCTCAGCGCCGCCGCGACGCGCGCCGCGTCCGCCCCCAGGCACAACACGTGCACGTTGGCCCCTGCGTCAATGGTGCAGTACGCTTCCAGCCCATTCTCGCGCCAGGCGCGCACGGCGTGCAGCACGCGCACCGTCTCCGGCGACCAGTAGAGCACGCTGGGCTGCGAGGTCATGGCCACCGCGTGCATACGGATCGCTTCCTGTTCCGTCTCCTGGCCGAAGGTTGTGAAGTCGCGGGCCAGGATCGCCGCGCGAATGACCGGCAGCGCGCGTTCGGCAGCGGCCAGCCGCGCCCCGGCGAAGGGGCTGGCATCTACCAGTTCCTGCCCCCTGGTCGAGCCGACTTCCTTGTGCTCCGTCTGCACGACGGCGATCAGGTCGCGCAGGTCCCAGTGTTCGGGTGGGGCAATGCTCTCCGCGTAGGACTCCTCGCTGGTGTCTGCCGCGTGCCATTCCACGAATCCCGCCGGAATCGAGCGACAGGCCGATCCCGATCCCAGCCGGGCCAGGATGGTGAGTTCCCGCTCGTCGAGAACCAGTCCTGCCGCCGCGCTCGCCGCCGTGCTCAGCGCGGCGAAGGCCGACGCCGACGAGGCGATGCCCACGCCCATCGGGAACGAGTTGCGCGAGGCGACGCGCGCTCGTTCGGCGATTCCCGCCAGCGCCCGCACGCGGTCGAGGTGCTCGCTCACGCGGCGGGCAGCCCGCGCCGGCGCGCCCGCGCCGGCGATGCTCACCTCGTCGGCGGGCAGCGACGGGTCGAAAGCGACGGTCGTGATCGTCGTCGCGCCGTCCAGGTTCATCGAGATCGAGCCGTTGAGCGGCAGGCGCAGGGCGTGATCGCGCCGCCCCCAGTACTTGATGAAGGCGATGTTGGCGCAGCTAAGAGCCGTCGCTTTGGCCTGGGTCATGGCGTGCTCTCCGTCTCCACGCGGACGCCGGGCGCGTTGGGTGCCACGCGCAGCAGGGTACCTCCGGCGGCTTCCAGCGCCCGCTCCACCTCGGCGCGGCGGTCTTCCCCCGCCAGGGCGATGACGCAATCACCGCCGCCCGCGCCGCTCAGCTTCGCGCCGAACGCACCCGCCGCGCGCGCGGCGAAGACCAGCGCCGCCGTCTGGGGGATGTCCACGCCGAGGGCGTGGACCAGACCGTGCCCCATGTCCAGCAGTTCGCCCAGCCGCGCCCAGTCGCACTGAATCAGCGCGTCCCGTCCGGCGATCACCAGCGCGCGCATCGCCTCGAAGATGTGTTCCATCGCCGCCGGGTGCGCGGCCAGGCGCGCGTTCACCCGCTGAACATAGGTGGCCGTGTCCGCCTTGATCCCCGAATAGGCGGCGATCAGCGGCAGGCCCGGCGCGCCCAGCGGCTCGATGCGGCGCGACGCGGCGTTCTCGTAGACCAGCGTCCCGCCGAAAATGGCCGCCGCCAGGTCGAAACCCGATGCGGTGCCCTGCACGCGGCGGATCGTTTCCAGGCCCAGGTCGAACAGGCGCTGCGGGGCGAGTTCAACGTCTTGTAGCCGGGCCAGCCCGAACAGCGCGCAGGCGACCGTGGCCGACGAGCTGCCCAGCCCAAGCTGGCTGGAGAAGTCGCTGCGTGTGGCGATGGCAACGCCGCCCTCCAGCCCGATCTGCTCGGCGAAGACGCGCAGCGCGCTCTCAATGAAGCGCGTCCCATGCGTCAACGCGCGCCCATCGCGGAAGGCGTCGGCCAGGCGGCCCGTCACGCCGTGCGCGCCCACGTCCGGCGCGTCCAGGGTGAAGCGGTCGTCGCCGCTGCGGGTCAGCGTCATGTGCAGGCGGGAGTCCACCGCCGTCACCAGGCAGGGACGCCCGTGCACGACGGCGTGCTCGCCCAGCAGCATGAGCTTGCCCGGCGCGGAGACGTGAATCATGGAGGGCATAGGCGTGCTTCTCGTCAGCGGTGCTTTCTTCGCCCGCGTAGTGTAGATCATTTGCGGGCGACCGGCAATGCCAAACGTGGTAGAATGGGCGGCGAAGCGCACGGGTGCGCATAGGGAAGGAGCAGCGATGGCCGCGTCGTATGAGTCCATGTTTGGCGGCATTCTGGCCGACATTGACGCCGAGATGCGGGCTGCGCGCCAGCAGCAGGTCGAGGTCGCGCCCCTGCTGTGGGAGATGATCGATCACCATTTCGGCTGGGGGACAGGGGCGACCGGCCCGCGCTCCGGCGCGTCCGGCAAGCGAGTCCGCCCACTGCTCATGGCGCTGGTCGCTCAGGCGATCAGCGGCGAGTACCGCCACGTGCTGCCCGCAGCGGCGGCGCTGGAATTCCTGCACAACTTCACGCTGATCCACGACGACGTGATGGATCACTCCGCCGAGCGCCGTCACCGCCCGACGGTGTGGGCGCTGTGGGGCGGTGACCAGGCAATCAACGCTGGCGACGGGCTGTATGCCCTGGCGAACCTGGCCGTGACCAACCTGCTGCGCGCTGAAGTGCCCGCCAGCAAGGCGGTTCGCGCCGTGCAGGTGCTCTCGCAGGCGTGCCTGTGGACCGCCGAAGGGCAGGTGCTGGACATGAGCTTCGCCGGGCGGGAGCGCGTGACGACCGCCGAGTACCTGACCATGATCGCCCACAAGACGGGCGCGCTGCTCGAGGCGGCGACGAAGATCGGCGCGCTGCTCAGCAGCGACGAGGAGCCGGTCATCCGCGCTTACGCGCAGTTCGGGCGCGACCTGGGCCTGGCCTTCCAGGTGCGCGACGATTACCTGGGCGTGTGGGGCGACGAGGCGGCGACCGGCAAATCGGCGACGGGCGACATCCGCGAGAAAAAGAAGTCGTATCCGGTGCTTGTCGCCTTCGAGCGCGCCGACGCAGCCGACCAGGCGGCGCTGTGCCGCATCTACGCGCAAGAAGCGCTCTCCGATGGGGATGTGGCCGATGTGCTAGGCATTCTGGAGCGTAGCGGGGCCATCGCCGAGACCGACCGCACGGCCAGCGAGTATTTTGAGAGGGCGCTGGCGCACCTCGACGCAACCGGCATCGCCAACCCGACGCAGGACAAGCTGCGCCAGCTTGCCGCGTTCCTCATCCGCCGCGCGTACTGAAGGGTCAGCCGCTCAGCGCGGCAATCAGCGCGCGTAGCTGGCGCTTATAGTCGTCGCCAGAGAAGTCGAAGCGCGGCTTGCGCCGCAGCGAGTCCGGTAGATCGGTGGGTTCGAGCATGGCGACGACGACTGGCTTGCGCGTCTTGACGAAGTACTCCAGCGCGTCGCGCACGGTCGTCGCTTTGAGGGCCAGCGGCGTGACGATGACCAGCATCGCCGCGCACTCCACCAGAGCGGGGTGCACGCCGGTGGCCCACTGCACGCCCTCGTCCTCCGGGCCGGGCAGCCACGTGTGCACGCCCGCGCGCTTGAGGTCTTCGGCCAGAATCTCGGCGAACTCCGCATCGGCCACGCCGTAGTTCACATAGACCACCGGAAATGCCTTGCGGCCCGCCTTGCCGGGCAGCAGGTCAGCCAACTGCGCCGGTTCCGGTCGTTTGAGCCGGTCGTGGGCGGGGGTGCGGCCCATGCGGATCACCGTCGTGCCACAATCGGCGCAGGTGCCGCGCGTGCCGGGCGCGCCGCGCCGCGTCCAGATGGCCTGCGGATTCTCGATAGGCGTCTTCTGCTTGCAGCTCACGCAGTACGCTTCCAGCAGGTCGCCCTCGTCGGCGTGGTCGTCGAAGGGGTCGAAAGAGTCGGTCATGGGGCTTGCTCAATTCCCTGGGCTGGCAGTGCAGGCTGCCCGCTGCGGCGCGAAGATAGCATACCATACGGCGCAATTTATGCGTAGTCGCACGGGGAGGGTACAATGGGGGCCGTTTGACGGTTGGCGATGGGGGACGCACAGGCCCAAGCGCACGTCTCTGTTGCACCCTGAATCAGCACACATGGGAAGGATTCCATGACCGACTTCGACCAGAAAGCCATCAACACCATTCGAATGCTGGCCGTTGATGCCGTTCAGAAGGCCAATTCCGGGCATCCGGGCCTGCCGCTGGGCGCAGCGCCGATGGCCTACGTGCTGTGGACGCGCTTCCTCAAGCACAACCCGCGCGACCCAAAGTGGGTAGACCGCGACCGGTTCGTGCTCTCCGCCGGGCACGGCTCGATGCTGCTCTACGCGCTGCTCTACCTGACCGGCTACGACGTGACCCTGGACGATCTCAAGCAGTTCCGCCAGTGGGGGAGCATCACCCCCGGCCACCCGGAGGCGGGGCCGACGCCCGGCGTCGAGACGACGACCGGCCCGCTGGGGCAGGGCTTCGCCACCGGCGTGGGCATGGCCATTGCCGAGCGGCACCTGGCGGCGCGCTTCAACACGCCCGATCATCCCATGGTAGATCACTATACCTACGCCATCGTCAGCGACGGCGATCTGATGGAAGGCGTGGCGGCGGAGGCGGCGTCGCTGGCCGGGCACCTCAAGCTGGGCCGGCTGATCTACCTCTACGACGACAACGCCATCTCGCTCGACGGCCCCACGTCCCTCTCCTTCAGCGAGGATGTGGGCAGGCGCTTCGAGGCCTATGGCTGGCAGGTGCTGCGCGTTGACGACGGCAACGACCTGATCGCCATTGAGGCGGCCATTCACGCCGCCCGCGCCGAGACGGAGCGCCCGTCGCTGATCATGGTGCGCACCGTAATCGGCTACGGCAGCCCCAACAAAGCCGGTACCGCCGAGGTGCATGGCGCGCCACTGGGTGCGGACGAAGTGGCCCTGACCAAGCAGAATCTCGGCTGGCCGGCGGAACCGCCCTTCCTCGTCCCCGACGACGTGCTGGCCCACTTCCGCCAGGCGGTCGAGCGCGGCGCGGCGGCGCAGGCAGCCTGGCAGCAGACGTTCGCAGCGTGGCAGAGGGCGCAGCCGGACAGGGCGGCGGAGTGGGCGGCCATGTTCGCCGACACACTGCCAGAAGGCTGGGACGCCGATCTGCCCGTCTTCGCGGCGGGCACATCCGTCGCCACGCGCGTCGCGTCGGGCAAGGTGCTCAACGCCCTGGCTCCGCACCTGCCGGGGCTGATCGGCGGGGCGGCAGACCTGGACTCGTCCACCCGGACGTACCTGAACCTGAGCGAGGACTTCCGGGCAGGGCACTACCAGGGCCGCAACCTGCGCTTTGGCGTGCGCGAGCACGCGATGGGGGCCATCGTCAACGGCATCGCCGCGCACGGCGGCCTGATCCCTTACAGCGCCACCTTCCTCGTCTTCTCCGACTACATGCGCCCGGCGATGCGCGTGGCGGCCCTCAGCCATTTCGCGCCGGTGTACGTCTTCACCCACGATAGCATCGGCCTGGGCGAGGACGGCCCGACGCACCAGCCCGTCGAGCAAATCATGTCGCTGCGCCTCGTGCCGCATGTGGAGGTCATCCGTCCGGCAGACGCCAACGAGACGGCGGCGGCCTGGCGCTGCGCCATCGAGAACCGCGATCACCCCACCGTCCTCGCCCTGACGCGGCAGAACGTGCCCGTGCTCGATCCCGCATTGGGCATGGCCGAAGGGGTGGGGCGCGGCGCGTATGTGCTCTCCGACGCGCCCGGCGGCGACGTGGACGTGCTGCTGATCGCGACCGGATCGGAGGTGCACCTGGCCCTGGCCGCGCAGAAACTGCTGGCGGCGGAGGGCATCGGCGCGCGTGTGGTGAGTATGCCCAGTTGGGAGCGGTTCGAGCGCCAGCCGCCAGCCTACCGCGACCGCGTGCTGCCGCCCACCGTAACCGCTCGCGTGTCGGTCGAGGCCGGCGTGACCACCGGCTGGCAGAAGTGGGTGGGCGCAGAGGGAGCGACCATCGGCGTGGATCGCTTCGGCGCGTCGGCCCCGTACCAGGTCATCTTCGAGCAGTTCGGCCTGACGGCGGCGCAGATCGCCGAGCGCGCGAAGGCGCTGGTTGAACGGGTGTAACAAAGCGGCAATGGGGTAGCGTGATAGCGGAGATGGATCAGACTTCCGAAGTCTTTGGGAGACCTCGGAAGTCTGCCGTTCGAGCGCCTGCCCGTAGGGCGCTGCTCTGCTGTGCCCTGTAGTAGGGGCGTATTGCGATACGCCCCACATGCAGCAACTTAAACCTGGCTGCGCACGCCTCTCCCCCTCAATCCCCCTCTCCAGCAGAGCTAGAGAGGGGGACTTTGATCGGCTGGCATGGCACTTCCCCCCTCCCTGGCTTGGCCGAGGAGAGGCATTCTGCCTTCAGTCCAGCACGCCCTCGCGGCGCAGGATGTCGCGCAGGTGATCGCGCCGCGCCGTCCCCGCCAGCGTCTCCAGGCGGCGCACGCCCAGCGGGTCAATCTCCTCGCGCAGCAGACGCACCTCTTCGGCGGTGGGCGGGGGCGTCTCGCATAGGTCGGGCGCGACCGCCAGCGGGAAGCCTGTCCTGGCCTGGACGCGCTCGACGGTCACGCCAGGGTGGGCTGTCACCAGGCGCATCCTCCCATCTGCCCAATCGAACACGCCCAGATCGCTGACCAGGACGCGCGGCCCCGTCCCGGCGGAACGCTCGCCGCTGTGTCCCAGGCCGCTGCGCCAGTCCAGCTTGGGGACGAAGATCGCCCGCGAGTGGCGCGGCACGTAGAGGTACACCCCCGGAGAATAGACCGTCACATCGGGGATGCCGCCCGTGCCAGGCAGACGCAGACGGGGGCGCGCGTAGTCCTCGCCGATGGCGATGTTGTTGAAGTTGCCAGCGGGGTCAACCTGGGCCGGGCGGAAGAACTCCTTAGGGGTGAGGGCGTGCAGCGCGTCGCAGGCCAGCGTGACGAAGCTAGCGTGCGTGATCGCTTTGCCCGACCATAGTTCTTCGGCGCGGGCCAGGCCGAGCGGTGCCCAGTCCTGCACTATGCCCTGGCCGATGGCCGAAGCGAAGAAGGCGTTGGGGGCATGCGTGCGCTGGGCCAGGATGTAGCCTGCGGCGACCAATGGTGTGGCCAGGCCCTGGGCCAGCACGTCGCCATCCTCAACCTGCCGCGCGATGCAGACGGCGATCAGTTCGTCCAGCGTGTAGTCGGCGGCAGGTTGGGGCTGGAGAGTCACAAGCGCCCGCTCACGTGGGCTGCGCCCGTCAGTCGCGGTTGCGACCGAAGACGAGCATCGCGTAGTAGAGCAAGGTGAGCAGCGAGGTGGCCACCGCGGCCACATAGGTGAAGGCCGCCGCCCGCAGCACGGCTTTTGCGCCCGCCGCGTCCTGCTCGCTGGCGATCAGGCCCGTATCGCGCAGTAGCTTCATCGCCCGGCGGCTGGCGTCTAGCTCAACAGGCAGCGTGACGACCGTGAACACTGTCGCCCCGGCGAACAGCAGCAGCCCCACGACGGCCAGCCCGGTGACGTTGAGGATCAGCCCGGCGATGATCAGGCCGATGCCCAGTTGCGGGCCGAGCGTCGCGCTGGGGATGAGCATGGCGCGCAGGGCCATCAGTGCGCTTTTCTGCTGGTCTTGCTGGACGTGGCCGAACTCGTGCGCGGCAATGGCCATCGAGGCGACCGACGGCTGCGTGGCTACCGCCGGCGACAGGCGCACCACGCCCGCGCGCGGATCGTAATGGTCGGATAGCTCGGCCTTGCCCATTTCCAGTTCCACGCGCTGGATGCCCCCGTCGCGCATCAGAATCTGGGCGGTCTGCTGCCCGGTGACCCGCTTGCTGTTGGGCACGTTGCTCCATTTCTGGTACGCCCCGCGCACCCACGCCTGGGCCAGCCCGCTGATGACCAGCGTCGGCAGCAGGACAAAGATGATGTAGTTCGGGTCGAAGAACATCCCTCACTCCTTCGGAGCAACTGCGCTCCGCCAGGTCTCCCAGAGGCCGTTTGAGAGGTATCTTTACCCCCTCCCCGGCCCTTCCCCCGCAAGCGAGGGAAGGGAGAAAGGACTGCTTTTGAAGTCCCTCCCCGCCTGCGGGGAGGGATTTAGGGTGGGATTGCAGACCTTTTCAAACGGTCTCTCAGGCAGACAGGTCTGCCGCTCAGTGCAACGTCAAAGATGCAGTATACCCAGGCGCGATTAGAGCAGCATTAGAGCCGGCTATGAAACGCGCAAGATCACGGGCCTAACGCGCCAGTCCCCGCTTCTTTGCGGGTGAGCGTCTTCTCGGCGATGGCGTATGTTCTCTCAAGCACGGCCACAGCCGCCGTAAGCTGGTTGTCGTCGTCGCTGCCGCCTGCGGGCGGCTCGTAGGCAACCACAACGTCCGGCTGAATGCCGTGATCGCTCACCGAGCGCCCGTTGGGCGTGTACCAGCGGGACACGGTGACGCGAATGCCGCCGCCGTTGGAGAGCATATACCAGCGTTGCACCGATCCCTTGCCAAAGGTGGGCATTCCCACCACGGTCGCGCGGTGATGGTCTTGCAAGGCCCCCGCGACCAGTTCTGAGGCGCTGGCGCTGCCCTGATCCACCAGGACGACCATCGGCACGTGCGCGGCGATCACCTCGCCCATGCGCGGGTACTCGGTGGTGCGGTCGGGCGTGCGCTCTACAAGAATGTTGCCGTCCTCAAGATACGCGCTGGCAACCTGGATGGAGGTCGTCAGGTAGCCGCCGGGGTTGCCGCGCAAGTCCAGGATCAGGCCGCGCAGCGCGTCGGCGTTCATGGCCCGCAGTGCTTCGACCATTTCGGCGGCTGTGTCGTCCTCGAAGCCGTAAAGCTGGATGTAGCCGATCTCGCCCTCCAGCACGCGGCTGGTCACGCTCGGCACGCTGATCCGCTGGCGCACGACCTCAAAGGTCAGGATGTCGGCCACGTTCGGGCGGTGGATGCCCAGCCGGACCAGCGTCTGGGCTGGGCCGCGCACCAGGCTGATGATCTCGTTCTGCGACAGCCCGGTGACATCCTGTCCCTCGACCTCGACAATCACATCGCCGGCGCGCAGACCGACGGCTTCGGCGGGCGATCCCGGGATGATCGTGACCAGCTCCAGCCCGCCGTATTCCTCGCTGGTGCGGACGGTGGCGCCAATCCCTTCGTACTCGCCGCTTATGCCTTCCGAGACACGGGCGTAGGTCTCCGGGTCCATGTAATCGGTGTGAGCGTCGCCAGCGGCGGCCATCAGGCCGTACAGCGCCGCGTCGAGCAACTTCTCGTCATCCACCAGCGGGTTGGTGCTGTGAATGGCTGCCCAGGCGTCCCACAGCGGCGCGAGGGCTGCCTCTTCGCCGGCGCTTTCGCCGGGCGGCAGGGTGGGGTTGATCGCAATATCCGGCGTCTCTGCGAAGCGGGCCATCGCGTCAATGGCTCCGCTTACCAGGGCGCGGTCGTCAAGGGGGTCTACGTAGTTGTCATGCAACAGCTTCCACGCTTCGCGGAACGCTGTAAAGAGCGTCTCAGTGCCTGCTGGTGGCCCGTTCTGGGCGGGAGCGGACGCCGTTGCCGGGACATACCAGGCGAGCAGGGCAGCGGTCAGCAGCGCGATCAGCAGGGCGAGGACGGGGGCACGGTGTGCGCGGAGCAGCCTGGAGCAGTGCATGGAATAGTCTCCACAGGATACGATCAGTCTAGATTATACGCACGGTGCCCGCCAAACCGCACGAGAGGTTGCCTAGAGCGTGTTATGAACTCCACACGCTCGGCGTAGCGTGCAGAGCATGGCGCATGGGGTGCGCCCTGACCCCACTCTGTAGTCCCTCCCCGCCACCGGGGAGAGTCTCTTTTCCCATTTCCCTGCTTGCGGGGAAAGGAGCCGGGGGATAGGGGTTGAAAAGTACATAACGCGCTCCAGAGGGATCGGTCCTCACGCCGATCCCGCGCCCCCAGCCAGGACTCCCGCCAGGTACCCGGCGAAGTCGCCGTCGGCGCAGGCCTCCACGTAACGCAGTAGCTCACCGCCGCCCACCGGATAGAGCGGGTAGGCGGAGGTGGGCCACGCGCCGCGCGGGGCGGGCGCAACCGCCGTGACCAACGGGCCGGGCAGGTCTACGTCGCTGGTCAATCGCTCGACGATCTCTTCCGCTGTGACGATCACCGTCGCCGCGATCCCGGCCAACTCTGGGTCAATGCCCAGGTTCTTGTTCAGGCGGGCGTTGCCGCGCCGGTCGGCGACCAGGGCGTGGATCACGGCCACGTCGCACGACACGGCAGGGAAGGCGACCAGCGTCTCGCCGCTGTAGGGGTCGCGGATAGTCTGCACGTCCGGGCGCAGTGCCAGCAGGTCGGTGCCCAGCCAGGCCGATGAGGGCATGAAGCCCACGCCCGCGAGCTTCGCCCTGATTCCAAAAGCGAGGCTCGCCTCCGTCTCTTCGATCACGCGGAGCTGTCCTGCGTTGGCGGCGGCGGTGAACATGGGGGCCAGCCCGAACGCTTCCAGCCCGAAGTAGCAGGTGCGCGTCTGGCTGACGCAGCCCGCGCCGACCAGCAGATCGGACTCGTAGCCGGCGGTGAAACACAGCAGCGTCAGACCAGCAAGGGGCGGCGAGCGGCGCAATAGCTCGCGCACAAACGCAACCGGGCGACGGTAGAGCATGTTGCCGCCCAGGGCCAGCGTCTGGCCCGGCTGCACGAGCGCGGCGGCTTCGGCCAGGCTGAGGCGCTTGTCGGCGGGCGAAAGACGAGACAGGGCAGACATGGCAGGGTGCGCTCCTCTGCCGCATGACCGCGCGGCGCGATCACGGTAACACATTGCCCCGCGCCGCACAACCCCGGCGCGGACAGCCAGTGGTGAGCATCAGCAGCGCCGAATAGGGTAGGGGCGTGCCGTATACACCCCATTAAGTCTGGCTGCGCACGCCTTTGTCCCTCAATCCCCCTCATATATTAGAGAAACAGGCTCAGACGGTAGAATAAGCCGTCTGAGCCTGCCCCTGGCAGAGAGCACGTGGTGCCCCCTAACAGCGTTGACTGTGTTGGAG
>Ga0334890_1004841_pt1 | contig 11976 bp, 15 predicted proteins | sample GraSluR1_MG_3_FD_207220 | JGI IMG/M metagenome (GOLD analysis project Ga0334890, IMG submission 207220) | Sludge microbial communities from methane-producing bioreactor in Wageningen University, Netherlands - Granular Sludge_31_08-R1 | ecosystem: Engineered > Bioreactor > Anaerobic >... | reverse complement strand
TTCTTCTTTCCTTAGTTTCCCTCTATAGTAGGTTTTGCGGAATTGTCCAAAAATAGTATGCGTTTTTCTGTTGTAACTGTGTTCAATGCTTTCAACTAATTCACCATTGCATAAAGTGTATTTTTCTTTTTTACCAGGGGAATTATGAGAATGTTTTTCTTTAATAACTATCTCGCCATTAGTTAAATGTGAATAAAAATTGCGGTTCCATCCTGCTTGGCCAGAATATATATACATACCTTCCTCCTTAATTTCTAAAGTATTGGGTGGATGCTTTTGAAAGCCATCCACCCTTTTACTCTTAATCTCTTACCCAACGAGCCTTTTCTTCATCATATTCCCGCTGTGATCGAATGTAATAAACCCCACTAGGAAGATGAAGGTCTTTATGGTCTGGATGCTTGATGATAGTGCCTTTTTCGGTCTGCAGAATCTTGTGAAAATTATTCAGTCTTAAATTTTGATGATCAACCCAAATAAATTCATCTTCCACATCTACTAGAATGGCACTATCTGGATCGGCCAGTTCATGTTTATGTCCGGTCTCCTCACCCTCGGCTACTACAGTAGTTTTTCTACCTTCTGATAATGCTCTGTTAAGACCTTCTCCATCCTTAATATCCTGAGGGACAAACAATAATTCTCCCTGCCTATAAGCTTTCATTTTTCCATCTCCTTTCCTTTTTAAAATACCTTAATTAAGCAATAAATTTAGTATTCACTGGGCAATAATATGACTTTACACTCACTATCATCAATGCAATACAGTTGCAAACTGCCTTCCGGAAAATCGGTAAATGGTATTTGCTGTCTTACTAAAACAGGCTGGTCTATATCTTGACGCATTTCAATAACTGCCTTGCCTTCTGTTGAATTTATTCTCCATATTTGAAAAGGTATGCATTTGATACGTTTCGTCATTTGGTAGGAAACAACAACATCTATCAACCAATAGGCTTGGTATTGATCAGCCATTGCTTTTACACCATCTGTAAAAACGCAGGTTCTTATTAAATGAGAATAATAGTTTTCAGTACCAATAAAATGGCTAAAACTATCATTCAAATTTGTTAATGATCCTTTCATTCTTAAAACCTCCTATCTCTTTCTTTAATTTTCAAAGTTCTGTATCTATTTTCTCAATTGTGATAGATAGAAAAAAGAGAGGCAAAAAGGGACTAAAAAGCAATTCAGACTGTCTTTTTTAAACTTTCTATTTTGTTATCTTTAAAAAAGGAATTTCATATTAATTAGGTTTAACAATTAAAAAATAAACCTAAATTATTACGTTCTTAGGTTGGCCAACATTATCTATTAAACCGTTACTCAGAATTAATACATTGACAGACTAATTTGCGCATCAACGCAAATAATTTTTTATTACTAATATGTTGGATGATAATAAAATAACCTTCTTTGCCCAGACTAACTTTCGGAATGAAATAAGAAAGTTTGGTATTAGGAAAAAGGACCGGAGATATCACATGTATCTGGTGGGAAAAACGGGGATGGGTAAATCCACTCTGATTTATAATATGGTTTTTTCGGATCTAAAAAATAAAGAAGGATTATGTCTTTTAGATCCGCACGGAGATTTAGTGGAAAAAGTACTTCAAGCTTCTCTTGCTTATCGAAAAGAGGATCTGATTTATTTTAATCCTCAGGACCAAAACAGAACAATTGGCTTTAACCCCCTCGAAATAACAGATCCCTCACAATCACATTTAGTCGTCTCTGCTTTAATCAGTGTCTTTAAAAAAATCTGGTTTGATTCCTGGGGACCTAGATTGGAATACATCTTAAGAAATTCTTTACTAACATTGACTGAATTCCCAAATTCTACATTATTTCATCTGCATAAACTTCTATCTGAGGAAAAATTTCGAAAAATGGTTATATACAGAGTAAAAGACGAACTATTGAAGTATTTCTGGATGAATGAATTCGACAGATACTCAGAACGTTTTCGCCAGGAAGCCATTGCACCTATCCAAAATAAGATTGGCCAGTTTCTTACTAATAATATTATTAGAAAAATAATTACCCAACCCAAAAGCAGTTTTGATTTAAGGAATATTATGGATAATGGGAAAATTCTGCTGGTCAATTTATCCAAAGGTAAAATAGGAGAAGATGCAGATTCTCTACTTGGAGCTATATTAATAGCCAAAATAGGATTAACTGCCCTAAGTAGGCAGGATATCCTGGAAACAGAAAGAAAGGATTTCTACCTTTATGTGGATGAGTTTCAGAGCTTTGCCACTAATTCATTTATTGATATTCTTTCTGAAGCCAGAAAATACCGGTTAAATCTTATCTTGAGCAATCAGTATTTGGGACAAATGGATGAGAAAATAAGGATGGCCATTCTGGGAAATGTGGGGACACTTGTTTCTTTCAGGGTAGGAGCTGAGGATGCCAAATACCTGTCACAGGAATTTTATCCGGTGTTCAGCCAGGATAATTTGGTTAATCTACCAGCTTACAATGTCTATCTTAAACTAATGATAGAAGGGCAAACGTCTCAGCCTTTTAGTGCTGAGACATTACCGCCGATAGAAAAAACTTTTTAAAATTAAATTAATATCTACATAAACTATTTCTTGTAAAAAAAATAGCTTAATTTAGTTGATTTCTGCAAATTAAATTTTCATTAGTAATTTTAGGCAGAAGAGGTTAAAAAAGATAATAAAACTAGGTTTTAGTGTTTGGTAAAATTAAAACTTCATTTTTAGCCTTTAATTTTAAATATACAATCTAATTTGCCAAGGGTTGAGGGTTGGACAAGAAATCAATTACCATCGTATTTGCGTACAATCCTTTGCGCATTTAACCCATTCTATCCTTGCCCTCGCTGTTCCGCTCGCGCCCGTGCACGTGCAGCCCGCAACTGGGTTATAGCAGAAGGCAGAAATATTAGCACCAGTGCCATACCCAGCAAGGACTGAGTCTTTACAGTATTCGCAATAGGCAGCAGGTTCGTTTATCCCACCGGAGCCTGTCACAATAAGATAGCGCCCAGACATCGTAGGCAAGTTGTACTGCACCTCATCTACAAGGATTTTTACGTTATTCTTGTATACATAACCATCAGCTTCAAGAGTATAGAGGTTTCCCAGTGTGTCTTCAACCCCATTAGCTAAGCGCTTATTGCTTGTTCCGTAACCTGATCGCCATACTCCACCGCAGTACAACTCTATAGGAGACGAGGAAGCTATGGAATCCACATAGCCTTTTGTTGCTACATGACTACCATCAGTTGGATCAGAAGCAATTATATTTCCATTAACCTCCAACTTCGCCCCCGGACTCGTCGTGCCGATACCTAGTCGTTTATTCGTATTATCCCAAAAAAGATTAGAATCTGCACCAAGATTACCATTATCATTAAATTGAATGTATCCAGTAGAACCTGCTGGGGTAGCACCAGTTTCAAGAACTATATTGCCTCCAGGAGGATCTTGAGATGGAATTGTCCAACCATGAACATAAATAGCTATTAAAAGTAGGACTAATCCCCAGGCAAATAAGTTTGAATACAGATATTGTTTTTTGTTCATAATTTTTTATTTAAAATTATTTTTAAGAGTAAGTGGTCTATGCAATCAGAGTTTTTTATTTGATTGGAACTATTAGAAGAAATTATCTTAATTGATTTCAATTAAAGTATAACAAATTTTTAAATGTCAAGTAAAGTAACTTTATTATCCAGTTGTAATGTACGTGTTCAATTGAGCAAGTAAATTTATAACTACCTTTATTCTATAACTTAAAAAATAATTTTTGGAAAAATTAAAATATTGGTGTCCATATGGTGTCCATAAGATGGCTAAATTGAGCCAAACTAGTGGGACAGAAACTAAAACAGAAACAATACGAAAGGCTTATTATTAAAGGGTTATGATTGGTTTTATGAGGATTGATGGGGGTTAGCGAAAACCCCCTTAATCGGATTACGATTCCGTTGCTCTGCCAATTGAGCTACACCGGCTCGTTACTCTTTAATCCTTATTTTATTTGGCTTTCCAGCCATTTCATCTTTTGCATTATTCTCTCTAATATCTCTTTGGTGTCCATATGGTGTCCATGACATATCCAATCTATTCACTGCATCCTGCAGATGAGATCTGGAAAGATGGGAATAACGCATCGTCATTTTTATATCTTTGTGTCCCATCAACTGCTGAACTGTCCGGATATCACAACCGCTCATGACCAGATGTGAAGCAAAAGTATGGCGCAGGTCATGGAACCGAAAATCATCAATTTTGGCTAATTTTAATGCCCGATCAAAACTTTTTCTCACATTTCCAAAAGGTTCCCCTTTTCTATTGCAGAATATGTATTCACTTTCTTGATCTCGAGGCATCTTTTTTAGCTCTCGACAAACTGTTTCATTCATGGGAACAATTCTAGTTTCATTGGTTTTAGTTATAGAAACAGTCATCTTTCTTTTTTCAAAGTATATGCTTTTCCATTTTAACTGTAAAATTTCTCTTTTTCGCAAACCAGTATTTAAGGCAATCAGAACAATCGGTTTTAAATAACTTTTTGTATCATTTGGAAAAGAATCAATAACTCCAATCAAACTTTCAATCTCTTCTGTTCTCAGATACCTAGTCCTGCCTGGAGGTTCTTTTAATAACTTTACCTCTTGCATGGGATTCTTGATTAAATAGCTCCACTCAATGGCCTTGTTAAAAAGATGCCTGAGACAGCTCAATTCACGGTTTACGGTTGCTGGGGTAACCCCTACCTGCAACCTATTGGTCTTGTATTCCTCGATCATCTGAGGAATAATTTCAAAGAGATATTTGTTCCCAAATTCCGGCAAAAAGCTATTAGAACTTACTACATCCCTTTTAAAAGAAGAATAGGCCTTATTGGTCCTGGAAAAATCTATATATTTTTGAAAAAAATCAGAGAACAATATCTTTTTTTCTTCAAAAATACCCAGGTACTCCCCTTTGGCTGTTTTAACTTGAATATCCTTTAGTACCCTCTCAGCCAACTTCTTGGAGGGACCGACCATTTTTCTCTTTCTTCTGCCCTTCAGGTAATAATCAACATACCAGTTATTACCCTTCTTGAATATACCCATTAAATAACTCCACGGTATAATACTTTACCATAAAATTTCTTCTTCTTCCATCTTTTTCTTCTTTAACCATGCATCTAAATCTTCTTTTTTAAACTTAACTAAACGTCCTACCTTAAAATGTGGGATCTTCTTTTGGATAATCCATTCATAAAGAGTGTTTTTACTTATTCCCAAGAATTCTGCTGTTTCTGTTGTACTCAACAGTTCTTTCTGTTTCGTAATTTGCTCAGAAACAATGCCTTTTTCAGAAACAATACTGATTAAAAAATCCTTAAGTTTCAGAGGAAGAGAAAACCGTATCCGTTCCCTTTCTTTAAAAGAGAAACTCTTCTTCACCTCTGTTTTAAGCAAAGCAAGAAACTTCTCCTCTGAAGAGACAGCAACCACATAATCATACCCGGCCTCCAGGCATTTTCTGATATTTGAGATTTCATAATCAACCCTAGTGGTATCAGAGATCTCCACAGCCACTTTAATATCATTCCTTGTCAATACCAGATCCACACTTTCCAGGGATTTACTAATTCTCTTTTCAATAAATCCTTGCCAGCCAAATAATTCCGCCTGCTCTTTCAGTATGGCCTGAAGCTGTTTATGAGCATCTCCGCCTTTCCCAGCTGCAAACTTTTTTAAAATCGCCGAACCCTTATCGGTAATTAAAAGTACCTTGGCCAAACGACCCCTATCTCCCTGTCTGTTTTCTTCCTGGGTGATTAACTCTTTTTCTAGAAGGCTTTTTTTCAGTCTGTCCCCCTTATAACCGCTCAACCCGAGCTTTAGATACATCTGGGTAACGAACATCCCCGGGTTTCGGGAAATAAAATCGAGAAATCCCTTTTCTCCAAGCAAGAATTCCTCTTCTGTTTTCTCTTCATTTCTGTCAACCGGTTTGATCTCAGATATTGGAGTTTTTGAAGTTTTGACTTTCTTTTCAAATTGTGCCCCTTTCCGTTCTCCCATTACCTCCTCAATTTCTTTCTGTCTTTGGTCTACTGCTTTTGAAAGCTCTTTCCTATTCACCATATATTTCTGACCAAAGGGAAGACTCTTTAAGAATTTCTGACATTCTGCCTCGCTCATATCAAAAAGAACATGAGTCGGTTTAATTTCCACAGTCTGAATCGGTATAATCCCACCCTGGGTCTTGTGCTTCACATAACAATTTCTTGGAGAGAGACCTTGGAGTTCACCGATATGTCTTTCCCATTCCTCACCCAGGCTCCAATAGCTGCTACCATGTAAACTTACCTTTTTCAACTCATAGCCGGAATACTCAAAAGCCTCTTTGGCCAGAAGCTGAGCATCATGCCGGTTAATTCTGAAATAGACTTGAATCCCAGCATTTCCTAAAATCATGCTTCTAAGCTCTGTAGATATTTGAGATAGAGTTTGATGAGCCATAATAAGGGAAAGGCCGTACTTGCGTGCTTCAGATAGAATAACGGAGAAGGAATCGTTGGCAAAATCCTGGAATTCGTCAATATACAGATAAAAAGGTGTCCTCTTGGCTGGAGGCATACCGGAACGGGAAAAGGCAGCCATCTGAATCTTAGCCATAAGCAAAGAGCCTAAAAGGTCTGATGAGCCCTTCAGTTTCCCCTTATCCAAACTTATAAGCAAAATCTTTTTCTGATCCATTATCTGTCTTAAATTAAAAGAGCTTTTAGTCGAGGAAAACATTTGTCTTATCCGATCATCTGAGAAAAAGGCATTTATTTTATTCATAACCGGTTCAATCCAAGTAAGTTGACTTCGATCTGTCATAGCATCAAATCTTTGAAAATAATCCTGGGTGATTGGATGGCTAACCTTTACCAATACCTTTTTTCTAAAATTCCTCCGGGTTAAAAAAGCTGAAATTTCGCATAAACTGAATTCTGCTTCTCCCAGGGCAATCAGAGAATTTCTCAATAAGTCTTCCATCCGCACACCCCAGGCGTCAGACCAGATCTTCTTGAAAGCGCTTATCAGCTCACCTGCCTGCTCTGTAACAGAAATGTTGGGAAGTTTCTCTAATGGGTTGAAAGTAACAGTAAAATCTAGGTCAGTCGGGTCAATCAAGACTAGTTTTTCCGAAAGTAAGGAATGATCCTTTTCTTGTTCAAAGTGGTCTGCAAGAAACCCCTTTATATCCTCTACCAAGTCTCCGTGAGGATCAATGACTCCAAAGCCATTTCCTTTTCTTATGTCCTGGGAAATCAAAAATTCCAGAAACTTAGTCTTGCCCGTGCCGGTAGCGCCGATAACATAAAAATGGGTTGCCCTATCCTCATCAGCAATCTTGGCCATCTGAAACTCATTTCTGTTTTCACTATAATACCAACCAAGCTCGAGGCTATCCGACATATCCTCATCGCAAATCTGAGACTCAAGATAGTTCTCCTCTGTGGAATCTATTGATTCCTCTTTCTTAACTTTGCCAAACAATCTTTCCCAAAAACTCATTTTCTCTTCCCGCTTTTATTAATTAATATCATAACTATGAAATTCCCAGGAATCCTTTCGACTTTCGGTCTATCTTGGAAGGATCTTGATTCAAGCTAACCATCAGCTTCTCCACGGTTTTGAGAAGACAGTGGTGGGCATTAGTGGCAAAAACAGTTAAGTCCTGTTGGTCAAAAACATCCAGATCACTAACAGCCCTTGGTGTCATACTGACAAAGGGTATCATGGAAAGAAGGGAGTGCAACCAAGTAGGTCTGAAGGTAAGATACCAAGAGACATCAAGATTTATACCATAATCTCTGGCATTTACATAGATCTGATAGGGAGCCATTCTCGTATTCTCCCGGTCGGTTATTTCCAGAAAATCCCTCTCTATGCCCATCAAGCCTTTGAAGGTTCCAGGAGACATGGTTCGCATTTTCATCTCCACCGAAGGGGCTTTGCTCTTCTTGATAAAATTCTCAGTCTCCTTAAACACCATCTTCGCATTACCCTGAGCATTCTCTATTAAAATACTCCAATTGTCTATTACCTGTTCCTTTCTTAAAATTCCTTCTGGACTTAATGCTAAATACAAACCACCAGAAATCATTAAAAGTCCGATAATTTCACCACCATTAGAACGAAATGCACTGCCTATTAATAATAAAAGGAAACCTATTCCAACGAGAGCCCAAATAGCCGCTTTCCCCATTTTAACTAAAATCCTCCCTTTAAGAAATTTAAAATCAAAAACACTCTTAATTTTTGATAAATAAAGGTAATAAAAAAACCGACAATCCTATAGAACCTATAGAAATTGTCGGTTAGTATTAAAAGTCTCTTTCTCCCGAAGGTAGATCAGTTTTTCTATAACTTTTTTATCTTACCATAGAAGCAATAATATTTTCAAATTTTTCGTCTATTCTAGAAATAAATATACGTTCTATAAAATTTTATAACTTCGGATTCAAAACCTCGATAAAGGCTTTCAAATAATACCTACTATAATCCTTGACAAAACAGCCGAAAATGGTATATTACCTTGAATCAGATTCAAGTGTTCCTTTAAAATAATTCACATGAGGTGCGGAGATTACTACAAAAGTATCGCTTAAGGCAAAAAATCCTATAACCATATTTGTCGCTCTCTGTCGCTTTCTCTCGGACCGTGCTGGGACTCTACTATCACTATTGTACCCAGGAATTGGACCACCCGAGAGTTGGACAGAAAAAATCTCCAGCGCTTCTTATGTAATAAATTACTTAAAAGCCCTTTAAAAGGGCTTTTTTCTTTTAGATTCTATTATTAAGATTTAACTTATAGATGACGGAATTCCAGGATAGCCTCTTCAATCTTTTGTCTCAGTCTCTTTGGTGCTGGTAGAAAACTGAAAATTATTTTTCCATAAGTCCCAGCAGATTCAATTTCCAGATCTCCGAAACCAAAGATTCTGCCCAGTATTCCAAATTGGCAGGTGACATCCTGAACGTTTTGCAACCAGATATTTACCACTCTCTTGCCAATAATACCCCTCTTCTCGATCAGTCTCATATTAGTTAGATAATATCTGATGCAAAACCATTGGAAATAGAGTACAATCATGATAAAAACCAGTGACATTTCAAAAAAGATCAACAACCAAGGGCTATAGAGAAAGAAGAACTGCTCGGGAATTGGATAGGAAAGATAACTCAACAAAATCATCCCTGAGAAGGCCAGACACACTTCTGGAAATATAACACAAAGCCAGTGAGGATTGGTTTTGAAAATGACTCTCTCTTCGGGGAGAAGGAAAGAAGGGCAAATGAAGAAGGAGAGAATCACCCTATTTCTTATTATCCCCTTCATTTTCTTCAATAAGAATTCTTTGATTCTTTTCATTAAAGGTAATTAAAAATAGAAGGAAAAAGTTATTTCTTCCTAAAATATTAAAAGATGCATCTAGTTCTTTGGAAAATGCAATATAGCAATCGAATTTTTTATGATCTAACCTCATGGTAATTTGATGTAAGTAACCAACAATTTTCCCTTTAATACCTTGGAAATAAAGCTTACGGCCAATATTCACCGGGATTCCCAAATAATTGGCAATTTCCGGCCGAAACAAAGAAAAAGAGGCACCTGAATCAATCAAAGCTTTTACTACTAAACTATCTTTTGGTCCAATTAACTCCACATCTATTAAAGGAAAATATTGATTCCCTCTTTTAAAATAAGAAAACTCTCTTTTCATAAATTCAAATAATATAATTTCCTTCAATCCTTTTTGGCATAAGCATAATTGATGTTTTTTGATTTCCTTTCCATCTCTTAACTTTTTTCATTAACTTTTTAAGTGTTCCTTCATGAGCAACAATCTTTCCATTAGCAAAAGCTACCCATTCCCCTTCTAGCTTTTTTACATTCCTGTTCTTTCTTTCTTTTGCTAAACTTTTTTGTTTTTTCATAATTTACTTTGTCAATTTATAAAAACAAATTTGTTGTTTTTTATTTAAAATTAATATTTTTTATTTTTCAGTTGATGATGACAAAAAAGCCCAACGGCAATCGCATCAAAAATACGTAACCCAAATTTTATTTTGTACCAGCGCTTCTTCTTTTCCCGTTGGTATTTTTCAGAAAGCCAGGGATATATTTCGGTGATAATCTTAGCGGTATTCATTTTATTTACCTTCTCTTTTTTACAAAAATACTTTCGCACCAAGACAGGAGAATAAAAATAAACTTTTATTTTTTTCTCCTTACAAAATTTTTTTATATTTTTTATCAATAAATCTAATAGCTTATTTTTCATAGATTGGGTATAAAAAATATCTTCTACTGCTATAATATTTGGCTTCCAGAAATTGATAATTTTATTAAGCACGTATTTTAAATTTCTCGCTACTTGATTTTCTGTCATTAAACTAAATCTTATTTTTTTGATCATCCAATATACTAGATCCTGATTATCTAATATTGCTAGTGCCACATGTTTAGTCCCTGGTTTTATAGAAAGAATTTTTATTGGCTTCTCTTTTTTAGTCATATAGATTATCGCTTTCTAAATTTCTTTTTATTAACTTCCACTTCCTGATGGCATCTTTTCACAAAATGAGGATAGAGTAATTCAAGTTTGGTATCCAAAGCACAGCAAAGCTTAATCAGATGTTCTGAATTGGGAATAACCAAGCCTCTTTCATATCGGGAAACTTGGGAAGGAAGATCTTGGCCAATTAAAAAAGCAAGTTCCTTTTGCTTTAATCCCTTAATCTTTCTATATTTCCAAATTCGATTTTCTATGAGTAAATTATTATTTACACAAATATTCATAGAAATTACAAAACAAAAGAATTATAACATTTTACTTAGATTAATTATTATTCTCTCATTTAGCTATATAGATTAATATGCATCTTAATGCAACAAAGAATTCTACTTACTTTTCTGCACTAAATGATTAAATAAGGCTCCTCTACTTTTTTTAATCTTCTCTTGTGGAATTCCCCTTACTTGTCCTAAAATATTCCTTAAAAAGGCTTCTGGATATTTTTTAGCCAAAGAAATATACAACGGCAATCCATGATAATCATCCAGGGCAACAGCTAAATCCACTGCCAGCAGCTCTTCCCTGGTCCTGGGCTTAAATTCTTTAAAATTCTTAATCTTAGGAGACCACTTTCCCTTTTTATCGATATTATTATTATTTCTTATTCGTTTATTATCGTTAGTGTCTATTTGGAATACATCTGAGTTTCCTACACGCGACATCTGAGTTTCTTCCACTTTACATCTGACTTTAATAAGTAAATAAGTACAGTGGTATCTATTTCTTTGTTCTTTTCTTATTAATCCGCACTTAACTAAGACTTTTATGGTTTTATTGACGGTACTCCTGGAACAGCCAATTCTTTCAGCGATGTACTTCTGAGAAGGAAAACAGCTCTGATTGCTGTTGGCCAAAGATGCTAGAAAGCTGTATACAGTAAAACCCATGGTCCCTATTTTGGGAACATATTTTTGAATAATTATTTTATCTATCCAATACCAGCTGCCATTTTTTAATTCCCTGATCTTATTATTTTCTTTCATAACTTAAGGATAACAAAATACAAATGCAAAATAAGCCTGGCTAATTAGGCTTTCAAAACAAAACGGTTAGTCTTTTTGTCTCTCTTCTCCTAGATCATAATTCTGGTATGTTAAACATTGAAAGAATCAAAGAACTGTTAAATAACAAGAATATCTCTGATCAAGAAGCCAAAGAGATCAGAGACGATTTTCGTTCACTTGCTGAGATTGTTTTTGAACAATGGCAATTGAAAAATCGGGAAAAGAGCGTTGTAAATTTCAACCGAAAAGTGCACCATATTTCACTCCAAAAGTGCACCACTATCTGTAAAAAAAATAACTTAATTTAGCTCATCTTTTCCCTCCTCCTGTCCTGCCAGCCACTCTCTGGTTTCCT
>Ga0334890_1004835_pt1 | contig 11991 bp, 8 predicted proteins | sample GraSluR1_MG_3_FD_207220 | JGI IMG/M metagenome (GOLD analysis project Ga0334890, IMG submission 207220) | Sludge microbial communities from methane-producing bioreactor in Wageningen University, Netherlands - Granular Sludge_31_08-R1 | ecosystem: Engineered > Bioreactor > Anaerobic > Unclassified... | reverse complement strand
GTTTTTCGCATGTAGAAACCGCGCGTATGCACACCAATGAATCGCATGCCGGGCAGCATTACGCCCTGTGGTGTGAAGAGAAAGGTTTGGATAACTGGCGCGACTACTTCGAAGATTGGCCGCCAGGCGCAGAACGCAAATACAAGGATGTCTATACGAATGGTGTCATCAACTGGGATCTGCCCGAAGAATATCACCCCACCCACTGGGTTGGTGAACGCACTTGCGCCAACATCGAAGAATCGGTCAAAGACGACAAGCCCTTCTTCCTGTGGGCAAGTTTCTTTGACCCCCACCCGCCCTATGTCGTACCAGAACCCTGGTTCAGCATGTATGACATGGAAGACATGCCCGTCGGGCACTTCACGCCCGGTGAATTCGACGACATGCCCCTGCAATACGCCAAAACCCGCGAAGTGCAGCCCGACTTCAGCCAGTATGACGAACCTGGCGGTAAAGCCCTGCACGGCTTCCACTCCCACCTGCATGACGACGCCGTACTGCGCCGCAGCATGGCTGCCTATTATGGCATGGTCAGCCTGATGGATGCCGAGATCGGACACATTCTCGACAAACTCGATGAACTCGGTATCGCTGATAACACCCTGGTGGTGTTCACCAGCGACCACGGCCATTTTCTTGGCCAGCATGGCCTGATTGCCAAAGGCGCCTTCCATTATGAAGACCTGCTGCGTGTTCCCCTGCTGGCGCGCTACCCCGGACAGGTGCCTGCCGGCATCGTCAGCGACGGGCTGCAATCCATCATCGACCTGCCCGCCACCTTCCTCAGCACGGCAGGCGTTGAAGTGCCCGGGTTTATGCAGAGCCAGGATCAGCTGACTGTCTGGGCGGGACAGCAGCCTTCACGCGAATGGGTCATGGTGGAAAACCGCCATAACCCCACCAGTGTTGATTTGCGTACACTGATCACTGACCGTTACAAGATCACCGTATACCGGGATGCCGATTACGGGGAATTGTTCGACCTGCAAGACGACCCGCAGGAATTGCACAACCGCTGGGATGATCCCGCCTATGCTGCGATAAAAGCAAGCCTGCTGCTTACCTTCGTGCAGGCAGAGATCCAAAAAGAACCCACCCGCATGGCGCGCATTGCTCACGCCTGAAAGGAAATAACATGACATCCAGAATTGAAAAAGCCATTGCTTCACTGAGCCAACACCATCTTGATGCCCTGGTATTGAACCCCGGCCCCATCCAGTTCTACTTCAGTGGCCTGCACCTGCATCTATCGGAACGGCCGATGTGCCTGTTCCTCCTGCCCGGCAAAGCCCCGGCGATCGTTTTACCTGCTTTCGAGCGTGAGCAGCTTGCCAACACCAGCCTTGCCATGCAGGCCTTCTTTTTTGATGATGATCCTGCCGAATGGCAGAAGGCATTTAATGATGCCGCCGCCTACGGCAATCTGGCAGGCAAGACCATCGGAATTGAACCCACCCAGATGCGTTATCTGGAGATGCAGTATGTGCAGCAGTCAGCTGCCAACCTTTCCTTCACAAGTGCCGCCGAACTGATCGCCGACCTGCGCATGCGCAAGGATGCCAGTGAACAGGCCGCCATGCAGGTTGCCGTGAATTTGTCTGAACAGGCGCTGCGCTCTGCACTGGCGCAATTTCAACCCTACATGACCGAAAAAGAATTCGCCAATGTATTGCTGATGCAGATGCTGCAGGCTGGTGCGGAAGACCTTTCCTTTGGCTCCATTGTGGCAGGCGGACCCAACAGCGCCAACCCGCATGCCACCCCAACCGATCGTCCCATCCAGCCCGGCGACCTGCTGGTGATCGACTTTGGCGCCAAAGTCAACGGCTACTGCGCCGATATCACCCGCACCTTTGCAATCGGACAGATTGACCTTGAACTCGTAAAAATTCACGAAATCACGCAAGCCGCCAACGCCGCCGCACGTGATTTTGCCCGTCCAGGTGTCAGCGCCCATTCCGTTGACCAGGCAGCACGATCCGTGATCGAGCAAGCCGGCTATGGACAGTACTTTACCCACCGGCTGGGCCACGGCCTGGGGCTGGAAGGCCACGAACCGCCTTATATGCATAGCGGTAACCCGCTGATTCTACAGCCCGGCATGACCTTCACCATCGAGCCCGGCATCTACCTGCCCGGCAGAGGCGGCGTGCGCGTGGAAGATGATGTCATCATCACCGCAGACGGCTGCCGCAGCCTGACCACCTTTCCGCGTGAATTGATCACCCTATGAGCAGAAGCCGACCAACCCCCGCCAGGCTTACCTACATGACCGGGGCAGAACCTCGTTTAATCCGTGGAAATCACCGTCTGGGCGTATTACTGGTGCACGGTTTCGTGGGTACACCAACTGAGATCCTGCCCCTGACAATGGCTGTTGCTGCCGAAGGCTACACGGTGCTATCTGTACGCCTCAGTGGGCATGGCACCCATGTCAGGGATATGCAGCACACCCGCTGGACAGATTGGGTCATGGATGTCGAAGACGGGCTGCATATCCTTTCAGGCCTATGTGACGAGATCGTTCTGTGCGGTTTCTCCATGGGCGGAACCCTCAGCCTGCTGACCGCCGCACGCCATCCGCAGATCAAGGGTGTCATTACTATCGAGTCGCCCTTGCGTGTGCTGCCGGAATGGCTGATTGCCCCCCTGCAACTGCTCTCACTCCTGCTGCCGGTCATTGACCCTCTGCCAGTGGTAAAACCTTTCTTGTCGATAGGAAAACGAGAAGAGATCGACCAGATGATTGCCGCTTCTATTGGATACCACCAGTTCGCCACGCGCGGATTTGCCGAAATTCTGAAATTGCTGCGCTACACCCGCCAACAGCTGTCATCGGTCACCGCGCCGGCCCTGTTAATCCACTCGCGGGCAGACGATGTGGCTGACTTTGCCAATGTGAAATTGATCCAGGAAGGTATTTCTTCCACAAACATACAAACCCTGTATCTCGAAAAAAGTCTGCACAATGTCATTTTCGGCCCGGAAGCCCCGCAAGTCATCCAGGCGGTGGTATCATTTCTTCATCAGTGTGAAGAAGGTAAAGCATGAAACCGATAGTTAATACCTACGCCATTGGCCAGATGGGCAACAACACCTATCTGTTCGGTGATCCAGCAAGCAAACAGGCAGTGTTAATCGATCCAGCCTTTGAAAGCAGCGCCATCCTGCCTGAAATCGAAAAAGAAGGCTGGCAGATAAGCCATATCCTGCTGACGCATGCCCATTTCGACCACACCTACGGCATTTACGAACTCAGCCAAACCCTGCCTTCCCTGCCGCCCATCGCCATGCATCGGTGCGATAAAGACCTGTATGAAAGCGGCGGGTTGGGTGAATTGATGGGTCTGCAGCGCGACCCGCTGCCCCAGCCAGCCATCTGGTTGGAAGAAGGCACTATCATCCCGGTTGGCAGCCAGGTGTTACTCACCCGACATTGCCCGGGCCATACCCCCGGCCATGTATTCTACTACAGCGAAACTGCGAAAACCGCCTTTGTCGGTGACATCATCTTCTTTCAGGGCATCGGCCGCACAGACCTGCCCGGCGGCAGCGAAACAGTTCTGCTGAAAAATATCGCCACACACATTTTCAGCCTGCCTTCTGAAACCCGTTTGCTGCCCGGTCACGGCCCTGCCACCAGCGTGGCACAGGAGCGCGCACACAACCCGTTCTTCTAAAGCGGCCACAGCCACAACATCAGCGGCACAGCTACGATGGTGATAATGATTTCAATCGGCAAGCCCAGTCGCCAGTAATCACCGAATTCATAACCGCCCGGCTCCAATACCAGGACATTCGATTGGTGCCCGATTGGTGTAAGAAACGCGCACGAGCCGCCGATAGTTACCGCGATCAGGAATGGGTCAATAGATACCCCCAATCCCTGTGCCACACCGATGGCAATCGGTGCCATCAACACCACCGCCACCGCATTCTTGACCACATCCGACAGGAACATGGTCACCAGCAGAATGACCACCATCATTAAAGCAGGCGATAACACCGCCGAAAAGCGCAGGATCTGGCTGGCGATCAGTTGCGCCCCGCCGGTTGCCTCCATCGCGTCGCCCAACGGCAGCATCGCCCCCAGCAAAATGATGATCGGCCAGTCAATGCTGCTGTAGGCTTCCCGCAAATTGACCAGACCAAAGATGATCATGATACAGGCCGCTAATGTCATCGAGATCTGCACCGGCAGCACACCTAACGCTGCCAACGCCATCGCCACAGCAAAGATGATCGTCGCCAGCACCACCCGACGAGGCTGGCCCATCTGTAAATCACGCCCTGCCAGCGGCAGACAGCCGATATTCTGCAAGGTCTCCTGTATGGCATTGCGCGGCATTTGCAGCAGCAGAACATCACCCGGGAACAACTGGATGGAACTGATCTCCGCTTTCAACCTTGCCCCCTGGCGGGAAACCGCCAACAAGTTAACCCCATAGTGCCAGCGCAGGTTGACACTGCGTGCTGTGCGCCGTTCCAACACCGACCCCGCCACGATGATTGCCTCAACCAGCGCAATCTCCCCCGATTGCAGCGTGTCTTCACGCAGTGGTTTCGATTCTGTCAGGTGGCCGCCACTATCAGTGATGAATTTGCTGATATTGTTTACATCTGCCCTGACCATCAAAACATCCCCGCCATGCAAGGTCTCAAAGGCTGAAGGAGCTGGCAGACGTTGGTCGCCGCGTTTTATGCGCACAATTAATACCCTGGCTTCGGTCACTGTCCGCAGGTCACGCACCATCAAACCATCCAATGCAGATTTTTTGGGGATTTTGACCTCGGTCAGGTAATTCTCAATATCAAACAGGTTTTGGGCGCTGGCAGAACCTTTGCGCTGCGGCACCAGGCGCCAGCCTACCAGCGAGATGAACGCAATACAGGCCAGGGCGATACCCAAACCTAACGGCGCAAAATCAAACATGCCAAACGGCTCCCCTGTATACTGCGCACGAATACCTGACATGATAATGTTTGGCGGGGTACCGATCAGGGTCATCATGCCGCCAAAGTGTGCGCTGAATGCCATCGGCATCAGGTACAGCGAGGGCGGACGCTGGCTCTTGTGTGCCATACGGATCGCCACCGGCATAAACACAGCCAGCGCGCCGATATTGTTCATGAACGCTGATGCCAACGCAACCAGCCCGCACAATGCAGCCAATTGCAGCGAGATGTGGTTGCCCACCCCGCCGATCCAGCGCGCCAATACATCCACCACACCCGCATTCTGCAGTCCGCGGCTGACCACCAATACCGCTGCTACTGTGACCACCGCCGAGTGGCCGTAGCCATCGAACAATTGCTCCGGTGTGATGATGCCAATCACTGCCAGCAGCAACACCCCTAACAACGCTACCAGGTCATAGCGCAGGCGGGTGAAGACTGGCAGAAATAATGTCAATAGTACCGCAAAAAACACAATGCCTTGTTGTAGTGTCATTGTTTTGACTCCGTTATTACACCCAGAACAAGCACAAAATAATGTCAACAAATCCATTATAACGGAGTGGAAAAAAATCAATATGCCACCAATCACCATACATAGAAAAAGCCCGGCGATCACCGGGCTTCTATTAAGTCTAAATGTATGTTGGGTTACTTGGCTGTGCCGACCGCGCGGGTCTCACGGATCACGGTCACTGTGATCTGCCCGGGATACTGCATGGTATCTTCGATCTGCTGGGCGATCTCTTTGGCCATCTTGCTGGCGGCATAGTCATCGATCTGCTCCGGCCGCACGATGATGCGCACTTCGCGCCCTGCCTGGATGGCATAGGTCTGTTCCACGCCGGGGAATGCGTTGGCAATATCTTCCAGCGCGCGCAAACGTTTGATGTAGTTCTCCAGGTCTTCGCGGCGTGCACCGGGACGCGCACCAGAGATGGCATCCGCTGCCTCGGCAATAATGGCTTCCACGCTGTCCTGGTCAATTTCATGGTGGTGCGACCCGATGATGTTGGCAACCTTCTTGGAAACGCCATGCCGCATGACAAACTCTGCGCCGATCTGGGCATGGGTGCCTTCAATATTGTGATCCATGGCCTTGCCGATATCATGCAGCAAGCCGCCCAACCGGGCTGCTTCCACATCCGCGCCCAATTCCTGTGCGATTACCGCGGCCAGTTTGGCGGTCTCCACCGCGTGCGCCAGCTGATTCTGCCCATAGCTGGTGCGATACTTTAGCCGGCCCAATTTTTTTACAATTTCTGGATGCAGGGCGGGGATACCAGCCTCGAAAATGGCTTCTTCACCGGCTTCTTTCAACACCTTCTGCATTTCCTGTGTTTCCTGGTTGAAGATTTTCTCAATGTAGGCAGGATGAATACGGCCGTCTTTGATCAATTTCTCCAGGGTGCGGCGGGCAGTCTCGCGGCGCACCGCATCAAAACAAGAGATTGTGACAGATTCCGGGGTGTCATCCACAATCACGTCCACACCGGTCACCTGCTCAAAGGCACGGATGTTGCGTCCGTTGCGCCCCACAATACGCCCCTTCATCTCTTCATTGGGCAGATCCACCACCGAGGTGGTCACTTCCGCCACATGGTCAGAAGCCACCCGTTGGATCGAATCCGCGATGATCTCGCGGGCGCGGTTTTCGCCTTCAGCGCGCGCTTCTGCTTCGATCTGACGCACAATGCGCGCCATATCTTCACGTGATTCTTTTTCAACTTCAGTCAGCAGCTGCGCTTTGGCTTCTTCGTTAGTCATCCCCGCCACGCGGTTCAGCTCTTCCAACTGCTGTTCATACAGCTTTTCGATATCGTTGGCCTTACGGTCAACAGCACTCTGGCGGCGGTTCAACGATTGCTCACGCTGCTCAAGACGATCCAGTTTCTTGTCCATCTCGTCCTGGCGTTTCTGCAGGCGTTCATTTTCTTTCGTCAACTCACGCCGCATTTCTTTGATCTCCCCTTCGGCGTCCTGCACTTTTTTCATGGCGGCGTCGCGTGCTTCCAACTCAACGGTCTTGGCTTTCTCTTTTGCCAGTTGGATGACATTGTCGGCGCGTGCCTGCTGCTCTGCCTGATAGCGTTTATAGAGAAACTGGGTGATAAAATACACCAGGCCCGCCACCAACACTACGTCCGCCACCACAATCAATAAGATAATTAAAAACGTGTCCATAGTAAGAATTTCCTTTTCATAGTTTTAATGTTCGGCATCAGGCTTTCTTACGAGGCAGATGACTGCATTTCATCTTGAAATTCATCCCACACCTGCCGCAAGACAGGGGAAATGACATCATAAGAAAAACCTTTCCGCCCCAGATACGCGCCCGCCTTCTTTTGATAGTCTTCATAGGTCATCTGCGCATACCTGTGAAAGCGATGTTTCATCGCTTGATACGCCAATTCTTCATCCTCTGGCGCATCGCTCAACGCTGATTGGATTTCTGTCTCCTCCACGCCCTTCTGGCGCAATTCCATCGCCATTAAGCGATGTCCGCGCGGTTTCAATGCCGTGCGGTTCTCAACCCAGCGTTGTGCAAATTGTTCATCATTGAGCAGTTGATTCTTTTTCAAGCGCTCAATCACTTCACTGGCGACTTCTTCTGCATAACCAAGTTCTGTGAGTTTGCGCAACACTTCTTGCTGCGTTCGTGAACGATATTCGAGAAAGTGCATGGCCTTCTGCAGGGCAACTTCTCCCTCATCCTGGCTTTTCAGTTGGCGGATCTTCTCATCACTGAGTTCCTGACCAATCGTTAACCAAGCGCCCACCAGCCTTGACAAACCAAATGCAAAATCACCATCCAGATAAACATTGATTCGGTTGGGATTTCGCTTTTGTGTCTTCAGCGCGGTAATTGTCGCCATGAGCGTGCTTCCTTTAGGATGATTTATCATCAGCAGCAAACCGGGCTTCGGTTGATTCGCCAAAACTGCGCCGATCATGGCATTTGATTCATCGTTAACAACAGGTAATAGATACCCGCCATCAACCTTATTACTATGTCATTGATAAGTGAAATGGTTTTTGTGCACCGTCAGTTGTTGTTTGTTAACGCTCGTTGGCACAGTTCCCCTGATTTCACCGGACTTGATTGTATAACAAGTCCTTTTGCTTATCACAGAACATCCTTTTTTTGAGGATGTATAGGTTTTTCAAATGCTTTTTCTACACAGTTAGACCGTTAATCATTGTGCTGGTCATGTACTGATAACGCTATAAATATATCATAGTTGACGGGTTATTCATAGGAAAAACAACCAAAAAACCATCCGGCTCTGTCATCATTAAGAAACGATTATTCTGTAGCCAACAAAGCAAACCATCACCCCCAGATATTCATCAAGGAATGACCATTCTCAACTCCCTTTTCAACCGCAATCATTTGCACCGGGCCCTATGAACAATCCACTGCTCGCCATTAACATCCTGCCTATGCTGCTCTGATATAATGAGGCTACAAAGAATTGTTTATCACATTGGAGTGAACGATGAATATTGCAACAGTTTTTACTACGCTTGCCACCCTCGCCTGGATCCTGGCAGTTGGGGTAGCCATCCTTATTGTTACCCAGAAAATGCGCCAACAACCCATCCGCCGCAGCGGTTGGATCATCGGCATCGTATTGGGCGCTGCCATTATCCTGACCCTGATCAGCGCCGGACTGGTGTTCATCAACCCGCAGGATCGCGGGGTGGTGATCTCTGCCATCATGTCGCAGGGCTATCGTAAGGAACCTCTTGAGCCGGGTCTCTCATGGATCGTTCCGTTTGTCGAAAACGTAATCATCTACCCGGTCTCCAAACAGACCTATACCATGTCGATCGCGCCAGCAGAAGGACAGATGATGGGCGATGACTCGATCGAAGCGCGCACAGCCGACGGACAAAAAGTGCTCATCGATGCCTCGGTTATCTACTCCATCGACCCGCAGGAAATTGTGCAGGTGCATGTTGACTGGCAGACACGCTACGATACCGACCTGGTACGCCCTGTTACCCGCGGCGTCATCCGTGACGCAGCCTCTCAATATGGTATCGAAGAAGTCTACAGCAGCAAACGTGATGAATTGGTGACCAACATTGAAAACGCATTAACCGAAGCCTTTGACGCCAACGGCATCATCCTGCATAATTTCGTCCTGCGCAATATTTCCTTCTCGGACGAATATGCCGCCTCTGTGGAACAGAAGCAGATCGCCGAACAACAGGCGCAGGAAGCCAGTTTTGTGATTCAGCAGCGCAAGTATGAAGCCGACCAGGCGCGCGCCACTGCCGAAGGCCTGCGCGATGCCACCATTTTGGAAGCCGAAGGACAGGCAGAAGCTTACCTGCTGGCCGCCAAAGCCGAAGCAGAAGCGCTTGAATTGATCAACCAGGTCATCAGCAAAAACCCTGACCTGATCAATTACCTGTATATCCAGCAGTTAGCGCCGAATGTCAGGGTCATGTTCCTGCCGTCCCAGTCACCTTACCTGTTTGATCTGAGCCCCCTCATGGAAGAAGAACCCGACCAGCTGCCGCCCCTGACCCTGCCGCAGGTGCAAGAAGAAGACGGCGAATAGCAACCTTGTTGTAGGGACACCCCCTGAGGGTGTCCGAAAACGGACAGGAACAACAATTCATTCCTTGCATGAATTTGGCGGCTATCCACATCCCCCATTTCTTGTTTTGATACCCAGACACGGAGTTTACAAGAATAAACTCCGTGTCGTTCGTTAAGTGAAAGGCATGATGTGGCCAGCTCTTCTCCAACAAGGTCCTGCGCCCGGTCATTTTGACCGAGCGCAGGGAGCGGAGAAATCGAAACCGCCGGACATCCTGTTATTGCCCCACAACCCTTGATAGGGTAAAGAACTTTGAGTTTTCAAAAAACTCAAAGTTCTCACCGTACAGCCCTTGTGCCTGTCCAATAACGGACAGAGATATCATCGCACAAGTGAAAATGAACGAAAGCACAGCAACTGCCAATATCTGCCAGAGCCCAATATCAACTATAATCGATACTATGCAAGCACGAAAACATGAATTCCACTCCTATCGTTCACCGGTATTCTCGCACAAGGGTATGGTCGCCAGTTCACAACCGCTGGCAAGCGCCATCGGGGTACAGATCCTTTCGGCAGGCGGCAATGCCGCCGACGCCGCTGTGGCAGTCGCGGCCGCCCTCAACGTAACTGAACCCACCTCCACCGGTATCGGCGGTGACGCATTCGCCCTGTTTTATGATGCCGGCACCAGCACGGTCAAAGGCATCAACGGTTCCGGACGCGCCCCGCAGAAATTGTCACTATCCTTACTCGAAAAGCATGGCTTCAGCCATGAATTGCCGCGCTTTCATCCCTTCACCGTCACGGTGCCGGGTGCCTGCGCCTGCTGGGCAGACACTGTTGCCGCCTGGGGCAGGCTCGCGCTGGCAGAGGTGCTGGCACCGGCCATTGAATTGGCGCAGAACGGCTTCCCGGTCGCACCATTAACCGCCACCTTCTGGCAGAACGGCGCGGAACACCAGTTATCACAGTCACCCAACGGCCATGAACTGACCATCGACGGGCGTGGGCCCAACCCTGGTGAGATTTTCCGTAACCCCAACCTCGCCAAGACCCTGCACCTGGTGGCGGAAGGCGGCAAAGATGCCTTCTACCGCGGACCTATCGCCGAAGCCATCGTCGAAGTGTTGCAGGAAATGGGCGGGGTCATGCAATTGCAGGACTTATATGAACATCAATCAGAGTTCATTGAACCCATTTCAACCGATTACCGCGGTGTGCGCGTGTGGGAGTGTCCCCCCAACGGGCAGGGATTGGCAGCGCTGCTTGCCCTCAACATTTTAGAAGGTTTTGACCTCTCCCCCATCGGGCAGACCACCGCAGAACGCTATCACCTGTTGATCGAAGCCATGCGCATTGCTTTTGCCGACACGCGCCACTATGTTGCTGACCCACGCTTCAGCGATATTCCGCTTAATGATCTCCTCAGTAAATCGTATGCCGACCACCGCCGCCAACTGATCGATCCCAAGCGCGCCAACCCTGAGATCCGCTTTGGCGTTCCTTATGCCGGCACCGACACCGTCTATTTCAGCGTGGTGGATGCGGAAGGCAACGCCTGTTCGTTCATCAACTCCAACTACATGGGTTTCGGCACCGGCATTGTCCCCAAAGGTTTCGGCTTCACCCTGCAGAACCGCGGACACAACTTCTCCCTTGATCCGAGCCATGCCAACGCACTTGCACCGGGCAAACGCCCCTATCACACCATCATCCCCGCCATGGCAACCCGCGTTGATGACAACTCCCTCTTCGCCAGTTTCGGCGTGATGGGCGGTTTCATGCAACCGCAGGGGCACATGCAGGTGGTGGTGGCATTGGTAGATGACGGCCTTGACCCGCAGGAAGCCCTCAATCACCCGCGCTTCCATATTGAACCCGACCGCCTCACCAGTTCTGTGTCGATTGAAAGCGAAGTACCGCTGCGCACCATCTCACAGCTATCAGACATGGGCCACGAGATCAAAACCGTCGGCGGATTGCAACGCGCACTCTTCGGGCGCGGCCAGATCATCCTGCGCAACCGCCAGAGCGGTGTACTATGCGGCGGCAGCGACCCGCGCGCGGATGGGTGCGCCATTCCCCAGATATAATGGGTAGTATGAACACGCCTGACCATCTGCAAGCCATCCTCGACACCCTGCCCGAAAAGCCGGGGTGTTACATCATGAAGGACAACAAGGGCAAGGTCATTTATGTTGGCAAAGCCAAGGTGCTCAAACACCGCGTGCGCTCTTACTTCCATGACAGCCAGCAGGAGCCCAAAACCCAGCAACTGGTGCGCCACATCGACAACATCGAATGGATCGTGGTCGGGTCTGAGTTAGAAGCCCTCATCCTTGAGATGAACCTGATCAAGAAGTACCGGCCGCATTTCAACATCCGCCTCAAAGACGACAAACGCTATCCTTACATCAAAATCCACTGGCAGATGGACTACCCCAAAGTGACCATCACCCGCCAGATGCTCAAA
>Ga0334890_1004832_pt1 | contig 11997 bp, 10 predicted proteins | sample GraSluR1_MG_3_FD_207220 | JGI IMG/M metagenome (GOLD analysis project Ga0334890, IMG submission 207220) | Sludge microbial communities from methane-producing bioreactor in Wageningen University, Netherlands - Granular Sludge_31_08-R1 | ecosystem: Engineered > Bioreactor > Anaerobic >... | reverse complement strand
AGGAATTATCGATGATAATTGCTTTGCATAGTCATTATCGATAGAATCTAGGTTATTGATAATAGAAGGTATTGCCTGCAAGGATTTTTTCAGGTTTATAAGGTCTTTTGCATTGGCATTTCCAAAAGATATTCTGCCAACAATTCTTTCGAGGTCATAGACTTTTTTAAGACTATCAAAAATCTCTTGACGTATAATAAAATTATTGTTAAAGCTTTCAGTCAAAGAAAACCTTTTAATAATTTCTTCTTTATTGACGAGTGGTCTTTGAATTGATTGTTTTAAGTATCTTGAGCCCATGGCTGTTTGACATTTGTCAAGCAACCAAAATAAGGTATTTGTACTTGATTTTGAGAAATTTGTTTCGGTTAACTCGAGATTCTTTTTCGAGTTGTTGTCGATTCTTAAGTATGATGAAGACTCAAAGACTTGAACCTTTTGCAAATGTAACAATTGTTGCTTCTGAGTTAACTCTAAATAGTTTATTAATAATGAAAAAGCATTCAAAAGATGTTTATCGTAAACATCATTAACAAGTGAACGATAATAAGATTTTAAAGTTAGATCATTAGATATAGAAATTGTCAGTTGATAATTGTTTAAACTATTTTTTAAGAGTTTATCAGTTTGGTCTTGAGTGATGATGACTTCCTTGACATTGAGATTCAATATTTCACTTAGGAGGATATTGATATCTTTTGGAAGTTTCTCAAGATAATTCTCACCAGTGGTCAGGTCTGAATAGGCTAAAATATAGATATCTGGGCTTTCATAGACAGCGACGATATAATTGTTATCTTTTTGTTTAATCGCACCATCTTCGATGATTGTTCCTGGAGTAATGATTTTAACCACTTCTCTTTTGACAATCCCTTTCGCTAAAGCAGGATCTTCTACCTGTTCAACAATAGCGACTTTATATCTTTTCTCGATTAGTTTTTCTAGATATAGATTAGCTGCATGATATGGAACTCCACACATAGGGACTCTTTCTTCAACTCCGGCATCTCTTCCAGTTAGCACAATCTCTAGTTCTTTAGAAGCTACAATTGCATCTTGAAAAAACATCTCATAGAAATCACCAAGTCTAAAAAAGACTATAAAATCACTATAGTCTTTTTTTATTTCAAGATATTGTTGCATCATTGGTGTGTAATTACTTATTTCTTTCAAAGCTTACTCCTTTATTTCCAAAAAACTGGGAGTCCGAATGGTAGTTCACCTGGATTTAGTGAAGTGTAATAATAATATGAGTAGGCTGCAAAACCGATAACAGCAATCAAAAGGATAATCACTATTGTCCAAACAATCCTTCTGCGTTTTCTTCTTTTGTAGTAACGTTTGATAATGAAGTTAATCTTTTCATCAAGGAGTTCTTTCTCTTCAGCAGTAAGTAATGTTTCATCAGCAAGCGTTGGTTCTAAATCTTTCTCTTTTATTGCTGGTAACTCAGCTTGCTCATCTTTAACTTCTTCTTTCTTTTGCTTCTTAGTCTTCTTTTCTTGAGGTTCTTCTTTGATCTCTTCCTTGAAAACTTTTTTTGGTTCTTCTTTAACAACTTCTTCTTCGATTACTTCCTCTTCAACGATTATTTCTTCTTCGATTATTTCTTCTTCAACGCTTAGATCTTCTTCAATTGTTTCTTGAATTGTTACGATAACTTCTTCTTCAACTTCATCGGCAACTTCTTCAGGAATAAATATTTCTTCAACTTCTTCTTCCTGTGCTTTGACTTCTTCAACTTGTTCAATAATATCATCAACAACTTCTTCTTCCTCTGTTGCTAGGGGAATTTCATAATCAAAACGATCTTTGCTTACTTCAACATGGAAAATATTTAAGGCGAATTTTAAAAACTCAATCATATCTGTTTTCTTTAAGTCAATGGAAATCTTAAAACCATTGTCTTTGGCATATATTTCCAATTCAAGAACTGATTTAGTGTTTAATTCAGCAATTTCTTCATCACTTAATTGAAATTTAGCAGATAGGATATCAATCAACTTACCCTTGTTGATTCGTCTGGGAATATTTACATTATTCTTTTGACCTAGACTCTTTAAATCTCCAAGCGTATATGAAGTAATCATATCTTCATCATAGCCATCCATTGGTATTCCATCGATATAACCAACTGCTTCATAGAACATATCTTTTGCTAAAAGCATGAAATTCTCGTACTTCATTACTTCTAAATCTACTGTATAACTATACTGGAGTTGTTCAAGGTCTTTGAAAAAATTGCTTTTAATGTTTAATAGGTCTTTGTTTAGATACAAGAAATTGAACAGCATCTCTTTGTATCTTGGCAAATCAAAATCAAGATTATATGCTGAGATCATTTTCTCTAATAAAAAGATTGAAAAATTATCATAACCTCTTAAACGATATTTTTGCTCATCGGTATAAGTTTCATAAACCTTCTCTTCAAAAACATTGGACCTAATTGTTTCCTTCAAAAGAAAACGGTGAACATAAAGTGGTAATTTGAGCTCGTTTTTTGCTAGTAATCGCACTAAATCTTCAATGGGAATAACTACTAATCTTTTTGAAAAATCAAAAAATTCTTCATTTGTTTTAAATTTACTCATTATATCACCCTTTTTCATAATATATTATAATCTTACTATAAGATTAAACATAATTCAAGGGACTTACCTTAAAATTTAGCGATTTCCTTCAATTTTTTTAAAAAAACTACAAATATTAAAAATAGAAGCCATAAGCTTCTATTCTTTAGAAATGACTACTCCGTCTAATGACCATGTTTTTGCTTTCTCAATATACACATCAATTATTTTGCCAATAAGTGATTCATCACCAAGAAAATTCACTAATTTATTATTTTCTGTATATCCTGATAAAACCTTAGAATTTGTCTTTGAGTATCCTTCCACTAATACTTTAACTACTTGTTTTTCAAAGCGCTTATTGCCTCTTAAATAGCCTTCATTAACTAGTTTGTTTAAAGTATATAGTCTTTCTTTTGCTTCAAGTTTATCGATATCATTCTCATACATTGCTGCTGGAGTTCCTTTTCGAGGTGAATAGACAAATGTGTAAGCGCCTTCAAATTCTGATTTTTCAACTAAATCTAAAGTTTCATGAAAATCATCGACAGTTTCAGATGGGAAACCAACTATTATATCTGTAGTAATACTAACATGGGGAATTTTATTATATATTCTCTTGACTAGATCAAGATAATCAGCTTTCGTATATTTTCTATTCATTTTTTTCAAGATTACATCCGACCCAGATTGAACTGGTAAGTGAATGAAAGGCATTATGTTTGGATATTTTGCGATTACTTCAATTAAATCATCTCCAAAATCTTTTGGATGAGAAGTTGTAAATTTAATTCTTGGAATATCTAATTTTGCTAAATCATCTAAGAGATTTGAAAATCTGTAATCATTGTTTTCAAAATCAAGCCCATACGAGTTAACGTTTTGTCCTAAAAGAGTAATCTCTTGATAGCCTTGTCTCAAAAGTTCTTTAACCTCTTCAATAATATATCTTTTATGTCTTGATCGCTCTTTTCCTCTAGTATAGGGCACGATACAATATGTACAAAATTCATCACAGCCAAACATGATATTAACCCAGGCTTTAAACCGATTATCCCTTACCTGAGGTAACTGCTCAACGATATCACCTTCTTTGGAATAAACCTCAATTAGTTGCTTCTTTTCACGGATTACATACTCTAAATAATCGATTAATTTATTGAGATTATGGGTTCCAAAGACCAAATCAACATGAGAATGCTTTTTCATGATTCTTTCAACTACATCTTCTTCTTGTGGCATACAACCACAAATAGCGATAATTAGATTTGGATTTAATCTTTTATAGCTCTTTAATCTACCGATTTCGCCAAAAACTTTATTCTCTGCGTTCTCTCTAATAGCACAAGTGTTTATGATTACTAAATCAGCAGATTCAATTTCAGTTGTCACAGTAAACTTTTGAGACTCAAGCAAGCCTCTTATAACTTCAGTATCAGCTTCATTAGCTTGGCAACCGTGTGTTTGGATTATATACTTTTTTTCTTCACCGAGATTGACTATTCTCTTTACTTCGTGGTATTTAATTGTTTTCGGTTGTTCTTTTGTCCTTTTTCTTGCTTGATTTAAATTGGGTCTATTGTAATTTTCCATTTATTAGCTCCATTATTCAAAAATATTAATTCTTTCAATCTTTTTTTGTAAAAGATCGATTAACACTGCATTGAATTGCAAAACAGATTCATTTTGTGGTTTTACCCTTTCAGGAACACCTGTAATGAATTTCCTTATTGCTTGTTCAATATTTCCGCCAATAACTCCATGTTTTGCTCCTGTCATTCCCACATCAGATATATAAAGTGTTCCCTTTGGTAAAACGAAATTATCAGCTGTAGGAACATGAGTATGAGTTCCAACAATAGCATCAACTCTACCATCTAAATAGTGAGCTAATGCATACTTCTCCGAGGTTGCTTCAGCATGAAAATCAATGACTATGTAATCAGCTTTTATCTCTTTTAATAGTTCATCAGCTTTAACAAAGGGATTATCAGTTGGATCATGCATGAAGATTCTACCAATTAGATTGATAACGCAGATTTTCTTGTCGTTATAGTTGATTATCACATACTCTTTACCAGCGGTATTCCTTCCATAGTTTGCTGGTCTTACAACATAGGGTAAGTCTAGTACTTCTTTATAGTCGCTGCGAGAAAATGCATGGTTACCCAGAGTAAAGACATTTACTCCTAAAGCAAGGTACTCTTTATAAGTCTTTTCAGAAAGACCATTTCCTTTTTCAATATTTTCACCATTGACGATGATGAAATTAGGTTTGTATTCTTGTTTAACCTGTAAAAAATACTTATTGAATGCTTTTTGACCTAGTTCCATATAGATATCGCCTATAAATAAGATTCTCATAATTTTACTCTTTTCTAAGGATGTCAAAATAGTCGACATCAGGGATGATTTTAATGAAGTTCCAAAAAAGATTTTCATTGATAAGTTGAAAAATTTCTGTTTCTGTTGCATATTTGATAGCTTTAACTTCGATTGGATCAATTGTTAAATCTACTATTTGATAATTTGCCTTCACCAAATACAATTCTATGATAAAGTTATTTGTCGAAGTATCGACAAATATTGTCTTTAAATGCTTTATTGCATCTTTATCAATAGTAATTCCTAACTCTTCTTTTGTTTCTCTCAAAGCTGTATCAAACGGTGTTTCTCCTGATATCACTGCCCCAGCTGTTGGAGCCCATTGATAGGGGATACGATCGGTTGCTTTATTGCGCTGCTGGATTAAATATAAACCCTGTGAGTTCTTTATCCAGACATGAACTACTTTATGATATTCACCGGTCTTGTTGCCAGAACCACGCTTCATAAGGCGATTTAGTTTTTGATTAAAACGATCATATAAGTCAAAAAACTCCAAGTTTGATTCCTCCAAAATAGAAGCCTTCCTAACTGGAAGGCTTAATCTGTTTATTTCGCGATGTCTTGTGCTCTTGTTTCACGGATAACCGTAACTTTTATCGTTCCAGGATAGCTAAGTTTTTCTTCAATTTGTTCTTTGATATCTCTAGCAACTACATAAGCTTTGGCATCGTCAATTTCATTTGGTTTAACAATAACCCTGACTTCACGTCCGGCTTGGATTGCAAATGCCGATTCAACACCTTTAACTTGGGATGAAATCTCTTCAAGTTGGGTTAAACGATTTATATAGTTTTCTAATGACTCCGATCTAGCTCCTGGTCTTGCTGCTGATAACGCATCTGCGGCAGCAACAAGTATTCCAATAATTGAACTTGCTTCAACATCTCCATGATGAGATGATATTGCGTCCATGACAGCATCATGTTCATGATATTTTTTAGCTAATTGTAAACCAATATCAACATGCGAACCTTCAATCTCATGATCAACTGCTTTTCCAATATCATGCAATAACCCAGCTCTTTTGGCAATTATTTCATTCTCGCCAAGTTCAACTGCCATTTTGCCAGCTAAAAAAGCTGTTTCTATTGAGTGTTTTAAAGCGTTTTGCCCATATGATGAGCGATAGTGTAATCTACCAATTAGTTTAACCAAATCGGGATGTACTCTACCTATACCAGTTTCAAAAACTGCTTCATCGCCTTTATCCCTGATAAATTGGTCAACTTCAACTCTGGTTTTATCTACAATCTCTTCAATCCTTGCTGGATGGATTCTACCATCAGCTATCAAGGCTTCTAAAGATTTTTTTGCAATTTCTCTACGGATTGGATCAAAGCCTGATAATACAACTGCTTCAGGGGTATCATCAATGATTAAATCAACTCCGGTCAGTGCTTCAAGGGTTCTAATATTTCTACCCTCTCGGCCGATAATTCTTCCTTTCATTTCATCGTTTGGTAATGTAACAACGCTCACGGTTGTCTCTGCAGTGACATCCTGAGCTAATTTTTGAATAGAATTTGTAATAATTTCTCTTGCTTTTCTTTGTGATTCGTGCCTTGCTTTCTCTTCTTCATCACGTAAGAATCTATCGATTTCATCAACCATATCTTCTTTAATTCTTTTCATGATAATTTCTCTTGCTTGTTCTATCGTGTAATTTGCGATTTCAAACAATTTGTCGTTTTGATCTTTGATTATGTTTTCCAATTCTAGGTTCTTTTCATCTATCGCGGCTTTCTTTTGGTCTAGATTTTCTTCTTTTCGATCTAAATTTAGTTCACGTTTATCTAAATTGGAAGAACGTCTTTCCAACAATTCTTCCCTTTGGTGTAATTTATTCTCTAATGAGGCAACTACCGCCTTTTTTTCTTTTAAAATCTTGTCGTTTTCTAAATTTAAATTATGAATTTCTTGTTTTGCTTCTAGCAATTTTTCTTTTTTAAGACGTTCCGCTTGAGATGTGGCGCTATCAATAATATTTTGGGATTTGTTTCTCGCATTTTGGAATCCCTTTTCAACCATTGCTACTCGAATAATAAATCCGACTAAGCCACCAATAATTAAACCTAATAAACTGGAAATAATAATAATTGCTGCATCTGTCATGTTATTATCTCCTTTTGATTTAATTTTAATATATCCGATTATTTTTTTAATATCCAAATTATATTACTTCTTTATTATATATTATAATTGACTACTAGTCAAAAGATATTTCTCGGTTTTATAAATTCGTATTAAAAAAAAGAAAACTCAACTGAGTCTTCTTATTTTTTCATAGCTTGCTTAATTTCTGAATATATCTGCTCGTAAATCTCTGGGTTCTCCTCTAAGTATTTTTTAACATTTTCGCGGCCTTGACCAATCTTTGCATCTTTATAAGCATACCAAGAACCACTTTTGTTTAAAATTTCAAGTTCTGTACCGATATCTACGATTTCTCCAGTTTTACTGATACCTTTACCAAAAATTATATCGACTTCACATGTCTTGAATGGTGAGGCAACTTTATTCTTAACGACCTTTATCTTAGTTCTTGAACCGACGATATCATTACCATCTTTTATCTGTTCGCCTCTTCTAATTTCTAATCTAACTGAAGAGTAAAACTTCAATGCTCTTCCGCCTGGGGTTGTCTCAGGATTTCCAAACATTATACCAACTTTTTCTCTGATTTGGTTAATAAATATTGCTATGCATTTACTCTTAGATAATGCACCAGAAAGTTTTCGCATCGCTTGAGACATTAATCTAGCTTGCAATCCAACATGAGAATCACCCATTTCACCCCTGATTTCTGCTTCAGGAACTAAAGCAGCAACACTATCGATAACTAAAACATCGATAGCACCAGATCTAATCAAAGCTTCAGCAATCTCTAAAGCTTGTTCACCTGTATCGGGTTGTGAAAGTACTAATTGATCGATATCAACTCCTAGATTTCTTGCATAATTCGCATCCAAAGCGTGTTCTGCATCAATAAAAGCTGCATAGCCTCCAAGTTTCTGTGCTTCAGCAATCGCATGCAAAGCAAAAGTTGTCTTCCCACTTGATTCAGGTCCATAAATTTCAACAATTCTTCCTTTTGGATATCCAAAAATTCCCATCGCTTGATCTAAAGATATCGACCCACTAGAAATAGTTTCGATATCTACTACTTGGTTTTCACCTAGAATCATTATCGAACCTTTACCATATTCTTTTTCTATATTCTTTAATGCCAGCTCTAAATTCTTCTGTCTTGTCAAGTCTTTCATTACTTGTCCTCCTAATCAAATAACATCTTACTTTTAATAAACCATAATTCTTTAAATTTCTTTAAAAATCAAATCTTTATTCTTCATGAAATAATCAAAGGCTGAGTATACTGTCAATAAAACAGAGATTAGTGTTAAACTAACACCGATATAGTTGATTACTACTGTGTTTTGTGGCATAACAAAGAAGTAATAAATAATCGTAATCATTGTAAAAGCAGTCTTGTATTTCCCGCTCCATTTAGCAGCAACAACTCTTCCTTCTGACATAGCAACTATTCTAACTGAACTGATTAACAAATCTCTAGAAACAACTATCAGAACTACCCAAAAAGGCATCCACATATACAACCCGTTATTACTGATATAATAGAAGTTAGAGAGGATTATAAGTGTTGTTGTTACTAATAATTTATCAGCTAAAGGATCGATAAATTTGCCGAATGTGGTTACTAAGTTACGCTTTCTTGCGATAGCACCATCGAAGTAATCAGTAAGTGATGCTAAGATGAATAAAACCCCAATTAGATAAATAGTCATATCACCTATAAGACCTCTTAAGAGATAAATAGATAGTATAAAAGGTACTAAGACTATTCTTAAAATCGTTAATTTGTTAGGTAAATTCATTTTATTCTTCCTCGGGAATATTGACATTGTGATAGACATCTTGGATATCATCAACATCATCAGTCATATTTAAAAAATGTTTGAATTTTGCTAAGCTTTCTTCATCTAAATCAATATAAGATTGGGGTAACCAAACAACACCACTTTCATAGAATTGCAGGTCTTTTTCTGTTGATTTTAAGGCCTCAATAATCTTATCTAATTCTCCTGGTTTGCCTTTCACATTGATGACTTCATCAATGCTTTCAATGTTTTCAATATCGCAATCATTCATAATTAAGGTTTCTAATGCTTCATCTTCGTCCATTCCAGTAAAACTTACATAAGAACAGAAGTCGTATAAATATGAAACTGAATTCAATACACCAAGATTTCCGCCTGTTTTTGTAAAGCAGTTTCTAACATCTGTATAGGTGCGATTAGCATTATCGGTTAAACATTCAATAATAATTGTTGCTCCACCTGGACCAAAACCTTCATATCGAGCTGGTGAGTAATCTTCTCCTACTCCACCTTTTGATTTATCGATGTTTCTCTTGACTACATCTGCAGGTACTTGATTCTGTTTTGCCCTTTCAATCAATCTTTTCAGATTGAGGTTGCTATCAGGGTCAGGACCACCTGCTTTTGCTGCCATATATATTTCTTTTCCAAATTTAGCATATAATTTCGATTTTCTAGCTGCAGTTTTTTCCATTGCAACCTTTCTTACCTCATGAGCTCTTCCCATTGTTTTCCACCTTCTTAATTCTTGTAAATTTATCATTTAGTTCAACTAAACCATTTCTGTATAAATGTCCTAGTGCTCGTTTAAAAGCTGATTTTGACATTCTAAAAACTAAAGATATTGTCTCTGAATCACTCTTATCAGTATAAGGCATTTGGCCTTTGTTTACAATAAGATATTGATATATTAAATCAGCATCTTTAGATAACATTAATTCCTTCTGTAAAATCATGGTTCCCGAATAATTCCCACCATCATTCTTGCTTATTATTTTAACCTCAATTTTTTGACCAACACGATGTTTTTCTCTTAAATTGTTGCGATGGATAAAGATTTCATGTCTTTCTTCAGTAAAGGCAATAATGCCATTATCTAAAAGGGAAAACACATAACAAAAATATTTTTCAGATAAATCTAGAGGTTTAGACTCTTGAGAACTCTCCTTAATCTTGTGACGACTAATCAAAGTCGCAAAGAGACGATTATTCTTTTCTTGCATCGCTACGAACAACTTGTCTTTTATTCTAGGCCAAAGTTCTCTTTTCTTCGGCAAATCATCTAAGCTTAACAATAAATCTTTTACTAACCCATTGTATAGGAAAACACCATAGTCATAATTAATATTGACTACTTCTAATAATGCAATATTTGACATTGTTAAAAAGGGTTTCTTCGTTGATGCTGTAATACGCCCTTTATTATCATCATATAAAAATACTTCAATTTCATCATCGATTTGATATGCTCTGTCTGCTTCTTTTTTATGTAAAAAAACCTCTGTCAATCCATCAGTTAAGATATAACTGATATCTGCTTCCCGTTTGACCTTTAAAACGTTAAATTCTCCTAATTTCATTGTTTTATCCTTTTTTTAAGTTAAGACTAAATTACTACTAATTATACCAAAAAACAAGAGAGAAGTCTATAAAACTCTCTCTTTAATGAAGCGAATTATTTAAATGTCTTGTTCAGTTTTTTCCTTTAGTATTAAATCCTTAGAGTTTTGAGTAAACCTTCTTGTATAATCCCTTATGGATATATCACAATAATCCCAACCCTTTGCTTTGGCTTTACGGATAAAGCGGTTATATAGATAAAGAATATCTCTTTCTTCTCTTGCTGTACAGACAAAGACTAAATTATATTGTTTATCGATGATAACATATTGTCTAAACATTCCAGCAGCCATTACATAATCACTTATCCAAAAGTGATAACCATAATAAAGTAATGAGGTCTCTTCTTTAATATGACCCTTAAGCGCTAATGTTAAATAATCTTTTGATACAACCTCCTGTTCTTGCCAAGTTCCATCGTTTAAGATTAAAAGCCCAAATCTAGCCAAGTCATTTACACTTACGTGTAAACCAGTACAACCAAAACTAAAATCTTTGACATGATCCCAGTGAGGTTTTTCAATTCCAATAATTTTGTAAAGATATTCATTTAGGAAATCATTCAATGATTTTCCAGTAACTTTTGTTACGATTGCAGAGAGCATAAAACTAGCGAAGTTATTATACATAAAAACCGTACCAACCTCAGAAGTAATAGGTACATTAAAAAACATCTCAAAAAAAGGACTTTTTGGTGTGAGATCCATAAAGACATCTTTTTCTTGACCAGTAGTCATCGTTAAAAGATGTTTGATCTGTAGTTTCTCATAAGCTGGGTTATATTCTTTAATCTCATTAGAGAAAAAGAATAATATATAGTCTTCGACACTAATTATCTTTAAGTCGCATAATATACCAATAGCGATAGATGAAAAAGATTTTGATATAGAATAAACATTTGCTTTAGAAAATTCATCATAGTCATATGCATAAGCATCAAAAACCTTTTGACCATCATTCAATAGCATCATTGAATGAATATTGATCTTCTGTTCATCAATCTCGTTGAACATATCTGCTAATAAACTTTTATTAATATTTGCATCTTTACAAGATTGCTTGTAAAAATCGTTTTTTGGAAAAACCATGATATCCTCCTTTATCGATTGTTATCAATCAGTTCTTTGTAGAAGTTTATTGCTTCTACTAATGATTTTGTTTTAATATTTTCATTTATCCCATGAATTTTCTTTAGTTCTTGATTATCCATTCTAATTGGCGAGAATCTTAAAGCAGCATCAGATATTTCTGAGTAGAAACGACAATCTGTACCTCCAAGCATGATATAAGGGCTTACTAAGGCATCTGGGAAACATTTGTTGATAATCTTTTTAAGATATAAATATCCTGGATTTTCAACATCTACCATTGAAGAGGTTTCTCTTTGATCAGATATGCTTGCTTCAACTTGGTATTTCTTTGCAATTTTTTCAATTACTTTAAAACTTGCCTCAACATCTTGAATTGGATGGGTTCTCAGATTTGCTATTACATAAGCTTCAGCAGGAATAACATTTTCTGCT
>Ga0334890_1004829_pt1 | contig 12001 bp, 8 predicted proteins | sample GraSluR1_MG_3_FD_207220 | JGI IMG/M metagenome (GOLD analysis project Ga0334890, IMG submission 207220) | Sludge microbial communities from methane-producing bioreactor in Wageningen University, Netherlands - Granular Sludge_31_08-R1 | ecosystem: Engineered > Bioreactor > Anaerobic > Unclassified... | reverse complement strand
CAAGCATCGTTTCCGGTCTTGTGGTCGCAATATCCATAAATCCTTCTCCATTGGCCAATGGATATCGAATCACCCAAAGGTGGGTTTTTTCTTCCACATACTCGACTTCCTCATCAGAAAGAGCCGTTTGACACCGGGAACACCAGTTCACGATATATTTCCCTCGATAAATCAACCCTCTTTGATACAGTTGGACAAAGACCTTTCGGACTGCCCGATTCAGTCCCTCGTCTAAAGTGAAACGGTCCCGATCCCAATCTACAGAACAACCGATCGCGCGGATCTGTTCGGTAATGGTTTTTCGGTACTTGCGCGCCCATTCCCACGTGATCTTTAAAAACGATTCTCTTCCGATTTCCTCTCGACTTGTGCCTTGATCGATAAGCATCTTTTCAACGACATTTTGGGTGGCAATTCCCGCATGGTCTTCTCCGGGCAACCAAAGGGTTTCTTGTCCCCTCATCCGATGGAACCGTGTAGCAATATCCTGGAGGGTCAAATTAAACCCGTGGCCAATATGGATTGCTCCTGTGATGTTTGGTGGCGGGATCACAATGACAAAGGGATCGGCTTTGTCTCCATTAGGTCTGAAAAGACCTTGATTTTCCCAGAAAGGATACCACTTTTGATCGATCTCCTTTGGATCATAGGTTTTTGGTAAAGGTTCCATCATCGAATCGTTCCTTTCATTGAACACTGTAAGCCAGAGCGCTTAAAGCCAAGATTGCGTTGAATACAACACGGTAATCCTCATGCTCAAACTCGATGGAACGCCCATCGATTCGCTTAGTATAAGGCATTAGGGATGCAACATCGCACATAGCGGTATTCTGAAATTCCACGCGAAGGGTTATCGGAGCGGAAAACGCATACATGGGAATGTGAAAAGGTTCTTTTGCCAAAGTTTCCTTGACGGCATGTATCGTCTCCGCTTTGACAACCTCAATCGGACGGTTTTTCACGGCGTATCTTGCGACAGCGTACTTCGTTGTCACAAACCGGACCCATGGCATTGCCTCGGATTGATGAAGTTCCTCTTTCAATGCGGCATCGCCTACAACCAGACCAATCGGAACAGAAAAGTAGGAAGCATAAGCAGCATTGACCAGCGCTTCATTGACGGGCTTTCCATTAATCCATATCCCATGAAAACGGGAATTAGAGTACGTATGATCCATGTTTCCATAGATTCTCCCTACACCCGCATGATACCCAATCAAGAAAACCATATCGTATGTGCTATCCAAACCGGCCATCATATAGTTTGCGCGGGGCGAACCCGATATTAAGTGCAATCGTTGATCCATCGCTGTGATATCATAGGAAAGATTGTCACCGGAATTATGTGAGTCCGCAATCAGAATCTCGTCGATCTTCGAGTTTAGATGGCAGCTTTGAACTCCCTCCATAACCCAACGAATCTGTAGATCCATCCATTTTCGTACAAGCGTTCGATCAGGAGTGTCCTCCTGTTTCCAATTAAAGGTCCCTCCGATCCCTTCCATATCCAGAGAAATGAATAGTTTCAACTCTACCCCTCCCTTTTCTTCACCACTTGGGCAATTATATCACAAAAAGCCCCCATCCCTCACATATCGCATTATGAGTGTGTTATAATTCTACCATCGATTATTATAGGAATTGGGGGGTGTTGACTTGAGCAAACATAAGATAATCCAGATTCTGATCGTCGTTCTGATTACATGCGCGATAACTACAAGCCTTGTAGCACAAACTGGGATGAGTGACGTTCCTACCTCACATTGGGCGTACGATGCGGTTCGATTCTTGATTGAAGCAAACATTTTGGGTGGAATGCCTGACGGTACCTACCAAGGAAATGCGAATACAACCCGCTATCAGATGGCTTTCGCCCTATATCGGACGATCCAATACATGCAGGGAGGAACACCGATCTCGATCCAACCGGGAATCAGCCCCGGAGTTGTTCAGGAAATAGAGGAACTGCGGTATCTTGTTCAATCTGTCGCAATAACCACAGAGCGCATCGGACAACAATATGAGCAAATCAATCGTAGATTGGACCAGATGAACCTCCAAGGAACTCCTGATATTTCGCGGTTGTCAGGGAGTGTCGAGAATCTTCAGCAACGAGTTGCGTCTCTGGACCGGGTTTTGGCTTCCGTTTCAGCCAAACAGCTTCAGATGGAATCACAGCAAACCGCTATGCGTAATGAGATGGAATCAATACAGAACAAAATCCTTACTCAGAATTTCGATATGCAAAAGCTTGCAGATTCCGTCCATTCAATCGAAGAACAAGACCTGATCAGCGATATTGCCATTGCGCGCAGAGATATCTATGCATTAAACCTACTCAACCAAAGCCATTCCGATCAGATTCAAGAACTGAAAGGAATGCAAGGTCAGCTAACTTTAATGACATGGGTGGCTGTGGGAGGCGTGCTTTTGGGAGCGGCGGGTCTTGTTGTCGGGATAATCGCGATGCAGAATCAAGGCCAATAGTCATAAATAACAAAAGAGAGACTTCATACAGAAGAAGCTTCAGAAGCTTTACCATATCAATCATCCCTTCACTTGGGTTTTTTTATTCTACGGTAATAATATCCTTCTTCGAGATTACGGATTGATCACTCAGTCATCCAAAACTTTCGGTATGATGATTATTCTTGGTTGTACCAAATGGTACCGATTGGTTCATCCTTTTGGGTGTATAATGGAGTATCAAAATAAAGAAAGGGTGATCCATCAATGGTTCAGATTGTCAACGTACCAGAAGTAAAACCAATCTTAAACCAAAATGGAGTTGTTGGGAAACGGATCTACGATCAACCCGATGCGCAGGTTGTTCATATTGCTTTTGAGCCGAATTCGTTCTTACCAAAACACGAGACCCCTGTTGATGTTTTCTTCTACATTCTGGAAGGTCGTGCAGAGATTGAAATTGGAACGGATCAAACAGAAGCCCAAAAAGATAGCATCATTTATAGTCCAAAAAAAATCGCCCATGCAATCCGGAACATCGGCCCGGGTGTTCTGAGGGTTTTGGTTGGAAAAACTCCTAGACCGTAAAGACATACAGAAGAGGATTGCTTGCTGAAAAAGCTTATCAACAAATCATATGGAGCGCTCCATAAGGAGGGAAAATCATGAGCATGTTTTGTTATCAATGTTCCGAAACTGCGAATGGAAAAGGATGTGCGATCCAAGGAATATGCGGAAAAGATGAAGAGGTATCAAACCTGTTCGACTTGTTGATCTGGATCTGCAAAGGAATCTCTTTTTGGGCAGTGAAAGCGCACGCTTTAGGGATAAAGGATTCTATGGCTGACCATTTTGTGAGCGAAAGCCTCTTTATGACCATCACAAATGTTAACTTCAATTCAGCAGACATTGTGGATCGGATCTCCCTTGGTTTGGAAGTAAAAAATACTTTGGAGCAAAAGGTAAAAACGGCATGTGAACGAAGGGAGAGTTGTCCCGAGAAATCACAAATTCCCGAAGCTGCTACCTGGACATCAGATCCCTCATTAGATCGGTACCGAGAAAAAGCGAAAAGTGTCGGCGTTCTTTCGATCGAAGATATAACCATTCGTTCGTTAAAAGAGTTGATGATCTATGGGCTAAAAGGAATCGCAGCGTATACGGACCACGCGATGATCTTAGGGAAAGAATCTCAAGAGGTTTATGACTTTTTGCATCAGGCCCTTAAGGTAACTCTCGAGGAAGGAATCCCCAGGGATGAATTGACCAATTGGGTCATGAAGTCTGGGTCATTTGCAGTAAAAGCGATGGCGCTACTAGACCAAGCCAATACATCCCGATTTGGGCATCCGGAACTGACAGAAGTCGATACGGGAACAAGAGAGGGTTATGGCATTCTAATTAGTGGCCATGACCTTTTGGATCTGGAGGAGCTCCTTCAACAGACAGAAGGAAAAGGGATCCAAGTATACACCCATGGAGAAATGTTGCCTGCCAATGCCTACCCTAAGTTAAAACAGTATAAACATCTTGTTGGAAATTATGGCACCTCTTGGTACAACCAACAGAAGGAATTTGCTGCGTTCCCGGGAGCCATCCTAATGACGACCAACTGTATTCAAAAACCGACCGAAGCGTATCGAGACAGAATTTTTACAACAGGATTGGTAGGATGGCCCTCTGTAAGCCACATACCCAATCGAAGAAAAGGACAGCCAAAAGACTTCACACCATTAATCGAAAAGGCTTTATCAAAACCCAAAATGCAAGATCAAGCAGGGAAGAAACTCACAATTGGGCTGGCTCATAATCAGGTGGCTCAAGTGGCTGGAGCTGTAGTAAAAGCAATCAAGGACGGATTGATTACAAAGTTTGTCGTGATGGCAGGGTGTGATGGACGCGCAAAGGAAAGAAACTACTATACAGAAGTTGCTAAATCTTTACCCGAATCAGCAGTAATCTTGACCGCCGGTTGCGCCAAATACCGATACAATATGTTAGATTTGGGAACTGTTGGAGGCATTCCTCGATTGATCGATGCAGGTCAGTGCAACGATTCCTATTCGCTTGTGCTAACTGCCCTAAAACTCAAAGAGGCTTTCGGAGTGGAAAGTATAAACGATTTGCCGATTGCTTATGATATTGCTTGGTATGAGCAAAAAGCAGTAGCTGTTCTATTGGCCCTTCTTTCTCTTGGGGTTAAAGGGATTCGTTTGGGTCCTGTTTTACCCGCATTTGTCTCACCGGATATTCTGGAAGTACTTGTTTCCAATTTCGAGATCCAACCGATCGGAACTGTTGCCCAAGATGTTGCACAAATAATGGCATAAGCTTTGGCTCAGTTTCGTCCGATCACTATGTTATCGGACAATAGCATTATAACAAAGGGCGGATCAATCCGCCCTTTGTTAATCTTATGGGAATTGTTTACATAATGATCATTTTTTGGGTTTGCTTCTTTTTTGTGCTTTCTGTGAGGGGCGGTCCACATTCGCTCTATCTCGGTACCGTTTTAAAGTCTGATCGATCCGAGCGTTGATTGATTCTTTCTGATACCCTCTCTGAAGTTTTTTCCCAACGCGATGTTCCAACATAAGTTCCAAAGCCTGATCCATTGTTTCTACCGCCCAAATATGAAATTCATTTTTCCGGACTGCTTCTGCAACTTCGATTCGCAAGACAAGAGAATCGATATTCTGAATCGGAATAATCACCCCTTGAGTACCAGAAAGCCCGCGCAATTGGCACACCCGAAAAAACCCTTCGATCTTGGCTGAAACTCCTCCCACGGGCTGAGCTTGACCGTCAAGCCCCATTGAACCCGTAATCGCGATATCCTGCCGCACAGGGATTTGCGCGAGTTTTGAAAACAAAGCGACCGTCTCTGCCATCGTGGCACTATCTCCCTCAATCGGACCGTAGGTTTGTTCAAAAGACAGAGTCGCTTTTAATGCGAGGGGCCGATCTTGGGCGAACCGTTCTTCGAAAAAACTCTCCAGCGTCATTACCGCTTTTTTGAAGATCTTTCCGCTCAGATCCACTTCTCGTTGAATATCGGTAATTCCTGAATTGCCTATGGACGTATTGGCTGTAATCCGCACGGGCATTCCAAAATCAAATTCACCAGTATCCAAAACTGACAATCCATTGACTTGGCCAATGATTCTTCCTTCCACCTCAACCAGATACTCTTTGTGGAAAAATCGCTCATCGGACTTTTCTATCCAGAGACGAATCCTATTCTCTTTTGCTTCTAACGCTTTATGTACTGTTTTTTGGGTAATCCTTGTTTGCCCGTCTTTCCGAGCAATTTGGTCTGCTTCGACGAGAAGGTCTGAAATGCGCGTTAATTCTGAGGATATCTTCCGTCGGGATGAAGCCAACCGCATCCCAAATGCAGCTACCTCTCTAACTGCGCCAGCGTCTAAAGGGAAGAGGGTTTCTTCGGACACAATCGCGCATAGATATTGGCAAAACAGCTCCAAGTTTTTCGCGCTAACGGGAAACTCGGTATCGAACTCCGCTTTAATCCGGAATAATTTGACAAAATCCGGATCCAACTGATACAAAAGACTGTAGAGTTCGGGTTCTCCAATCAAAATCACCTTAAGTCGGATCGGAATTGGCTGCGGTCGGATGCTGGCCAAAACAGAATACCCAAAACGAGTTTCCATATTTTCTGGGGCAATCTTTTGCTCATATAGGATTTTTTTCAGGGTTTCCCAAACATAGGGGTGAGTTAAGAGATCCCGGGCATCAAGGATCATAAACCCTCCATTTGCTTTATGAACTGCCCCTGCCCGTATCAAAGAAAAATCAGTGTATAAATACCCACTGCGGGATAAATACTCGATTTTCCCGAAGAGGTTCGGATAAGTAGGGTTTATTTCGAAAATGACCGGAGCGCCTTGAGCACCGCTATTGTCGACAAAAAGGTTTGCTCGATACCGAGAGATTACTTCCTGTCTCTGGTCTCCCTCGCTTGTAATAACCCCCAGATTCTCCAGAATATCCTCTTTCACTCTTCGGATATGATTGGCTACATGCTCATATGGACTATACCGAGCCAGTAATTCTGTAAAACTAGGACCAATCGCGAATTCACAACTTTCGCGATTGAGCTGATCCACTTCTTTCGAATGGTCTTTTTCCAATATACGCAATTGATGCAAATACCCTTCGACAAGATGCTTTACCTTAACGGAATTTTTCTCATATTCTTTTTTCTCCTCATCGGAAAGTCCTATGATCTGCTCTTGCGTTAGGGGTTTTTCTTCTTTGAGGGGGATTGTCATAATCCCTGTTTGCGCATATTTGACCAAATAGGATAAGGATTGGGCTTTCTGATTCATTTCATCCCAAAGGGCTTTCCGTTTTATTTCAAACCCCTCTTTGGTTTTTTGGAGAGAGTTTTGGTAATCATCGCTTTCGAAGAGCCCCTCTAACGCCTTAAAAACATCTTCAATCAATACATCCATTTCTTTGCGGAACTCTCGTCCCATACCGGAAGGAAGGTTCAGGGCTATGGGAGAAAAGCGATCTTGAAAATGATGAACATATACCCAATCGTCCGATGGAGGCGCTTTTTTCGCCTCTTCTTGTACCACTCGTTTGGTAAAAGTCCTTCTACCGGTTCCCGTCTCTCCGACAACAAAGACATTGTACTCCCTGCGGGGAATGTCAAAAGCTGTTTGCAAGGCGGTAAAAGCCCTTTCTTGACCAATCAATCCTTCCAAAGAATCCACGCAATCCGTATCTTGAAAGGAAAAACCCCGAAAAAGATCCAGATCTTCCGGTTGGATTTTCTTCATGATACCCCTCCCCAATCCAAAACATCTTCAACTTGATTGGAAATCATCCAATCCAAAACTCGTTGATAGTCATTCCCGAAAAACCGGTCAAAATCATAAGGGTCCATTAATCGCTCCAGTTGAGTAAAGAACGGTTGCAGCATTGATCCTGTTTTCATAGGATTTAGAGTTTGGAGCGCTCGTGTTGCTAGCATAAGTTCGATTGCGACAATTTTTTGGCTGTTCCTTAAAATTTTCCCGGCTTTACTGGCAGCGACAGGTCCCATTGAAACATGATCTTCCTGCAATCCTGATGTAGGAATCGAATCCACACTCCCGGGAAAACAGAGCGATTTGTTTTCGGAAGCAAGCGCTGCAGCGGTGTATTGCCAAATCATATATCCAGAATTTAACCCTTTTTCTCCTTTGGCCAGAAAAGGAGGGAGAAGCGAGACTAAGGGATTCACGAGACGATCGATCCTTCGCTCGGTTATACTGCCTAATTCACTGAGGGCTATACTCAAAAAATCTGCAACCATGGCTACCGGTTCTCCATGGAAATTCCCCCCTGATAAGGCTTTCCCTCCCGCAATGATCGGATTGTCCGTGACAGAATTGGCTTCCCGTATTGCAACCGAATGAACATAATCAAAGGTATCTTTTACTGCCCCTAATACTTGAGGGCATGCCCGGATGCTATATGCGTCCTGCACCTTTTCGCAGTGCACATGGGATCCGCGAATTTCGCTGTCTTGAAGGTAACCAAGCATAATCCGTGCAACTTCAGCCTGTCCGGGATGAGGTCGAATCTCATGCAAAATTGGTTCAAAAGGGTCGGTGGAACAACGAAGCGCGTCAGAGCTTAACGACGCGGATACCAATACCCATTCAAAAAGCCGATACGCGCTCCAAAGGGTGTCCAGCAGTAGTGAGGTGATCAGTTGCGTTCCGTTTAACAGCGCAAGTCCTTCTTTTTGACAAGGGTGAAATGGCGCAATCCTTTCTTGATCCATTGCTGAGTGAGCTGTTGTTCTGACACCATTATAGAAGACCTCTCCTTCACCCATTAAAACCATAGCGATATGGGCTAAAGGGGCCAAATCCCCACTAGCGCCAACAGAACCTTGACCAGGAACGATCGGTGTGATCCGATGGTTGAGCAACCTCAGTAACTGGAGGACCAAGTCAACGCGGACCCCTGAGAATCCTTGGACCAATGAGTTTGCTCGAATGAGAATCATAGATCGCACGATCCTTTCATCCAACGGATCTCCCACACCGGCGGCATGACTGAGAATCAAGTTTTTTTGCAGTTTATGTGTTTGCTCTGACGGAATATGGATATGGGAAAGAGCACCGAATCCTGTTGTCACTCCATAAACGAATTCTCCTCGATTCACAAACCCTTCAACAGTGCGATAACTCTGTTCCATCTTCGAAATACAAGAATCAGAAATCTCAACTTGTTCATAATCCTTTGCTACTTTGATGACTGCACCAAGGGTCAATGAACGCCCATCGATCTCGATCATCCCTCTTCCTCCCTTCCATAATCGCCTTCTTCCATTCCCTGCAGCGAGATTTGATCCGCTTCGAGTCGCTCCATCCGCGACAAAAGCGCGTTCATCTCTTGATCGACTTCCTGAAGGATGCCTTGCAATTCTTGCGCCTTTTGATAATCGGTCGTTGCATACAACCGATCCGTAATCTCCTTTTGTCTTTGCTCGTATTCTGAAAATTTGGTTTCGATCCGCTCAACTTCTTGATGAATTGCTTTCAATCGATTCTTAAGATTCTTTTGCTGCTGGAATGTTACTTGATTTCTGCTCTTCTTTCTTGAACCTTCTTTGAAGCGGAAGCTATTGTTCATACGCTCGAGATACCGATCCAATGATGGGATTTCCTCTATTCCCTTCCGGTGAAGAAGGAATAGCCTGTTTGATACCTTTCGCAGCAATCTTCGATCATGGGTTACCATTAACAGGGCCCCTTGATACTCTTCAAGGACGGACTGAAGACGATCAATGGATGGAAGATCCAGATGGTTGGTCGGCTCATCTAAAACAAGAAAATTAAAGGACTTTAAAAAGAGGGTGGCTAAAGATAGTTTGAGCTTCTCGCCACCGCTGAGCACAGAAATGGGTTTAAACACATCTTCGCCTATGAATCCGAATCTCCCGGCATACTTTCTGATCTCGTAATCGGGCCAATCCCTACGAAGGGACCATATTTGTTCCAATACCTCTTTCGATTCATCCAACTCCTCCAAGTTTTGAGACAGATATCCCACCCGAGTTTTCGGGCCCAAAGCAATATGGCCGGTGTCCGGACGTTCTTGACCTGTTATGATCTTGAGTAGGGTTGTTTTTCCAATCCCGTTTTTCCCGAGCAATACTGCCTTTTCATCCCGATGCAAATCAAAACAAACATGCTCAAACACCTTATTGCTTCCATAGCGTTTTCCTAATCCTTCAGCGTGAATCAACAGATAATCGGATCGATCTACCGAAGGAATCTGCCCCAATCGGGAAGTCTCTTCATCCATAATTTGAATCTGGTCTGCTTCTTCGATCAAGCGATCGACCACTTTCTCTCTACTACGGGCTTGTTTAATGAATTTCTCATTTCTGTGGCCCCACGTTTTAAACTGTTCCACCAACCGTTGTTGTCGATCGATTTCTTTGCTCAAGTTTTTCTGACGGCGGGCTAAAGTCTCATTCATGCGCTCCCGTTGAAGAAGATAATCCTGGTAACTTGTATTAAAGACATACACTTGCCTTTGGTTGATTTCGTACACACGGTTTGCGACTCGATCCACAAGATCACGATCGTGGCTAACCATCAGAATTGAACCGTGATAATTGCTCAATATGCCTTCCAACCAAATGACCGAAGGAATATCGAGATGATTGGTCGGTTCATCAAGAATGAGGAAATCGTATTCTTTCAAGAACACCTTACCAAGAGAGATTCGAGTGAGCTCTCCACCACTGAAAGTCTTCAAAGATCGGGCCCAGTCGTCTTCATCAAAGCCGAGCCCTTTCAGGATGGAACGGATGCGTTTTTCATAGGAAAGCATTTCATGATCGATTTCTGAAGCAAGATCCCAGATCTTTGCTCCATCCTCCTGAGTGTCAACTGTTATCTGACGGTGAATATCCTCAAATTCCCGCTCGTATTCGGCCCAAAGGCTCCGATGGGGATCGTCCGTCCGAAATTGTCGTTGGTATCCGATCTGAAGTCGATTTCGGACAATCAGTTGCCCATTTACTGGCATCTGTTGCCCCAAAATCACTTTGAGCAATGTGGTTTTCCCGCTTCCGTTCGGACCAATGAGCGCGATCCTGTTCCCTTCATCAATTTGGAAACTGGCTCCTTGAATGAGTTCTTCGGCCCCAAATCCGATATCCAAATCAATTGCCTTTAAAATCATGTTCTTTGTTTCCTCCAAAAGTATACAAAAAGGCTCACTAAGATCACCATAGTAGCTACGTAATAGATGAAAATGGATTGATATCCTGTCTGAACGCCGGCTGTGCCGCTAATCAGACCAATGGCCAAAGCGCTCAAAGAGCTTCCAACGGATCCGATTGCAGAAAAAACAGCTAACGCATAACCGATTCCTTTCCGAATCCGCTGAACGATCAGCGATTGCATAGTTGGATACATTGTCGCGTGGATTAATCCAGACAAAACGACAAATCCAGCCAATCCACCCCAACCACCAACAGGATTGAGTGTGAAAAAGACGACCGGAATACCGATGATCGAGATCATGGCCAACCATTTGCTTGGGCCCAATCGATCAACCAGCGACGAAAAAACGACTCTTCCTACAAATAATCCAACCCAGAAAAGAGAAGGAAGCAGACTGCTTCGCTCTGGACTTTCTCCCAAGAAATCGCTGGAATAAATTGCTGTCCACGAACTCGTGCCAATTTCGGAGGACACGTACATTGCGATTCCAACTGTAATCATCCAAAAAGTCAAGCTTCGAGCAAATCCAAATCTTCGTTCTTGCGCTGGGATGACCGACGCGGGTTTCGGGAGGATTTGGAATCCCTTGAGACTGAAGAGAACCAGGATGCATCCAACGGCAAAAGAAACAAACAACCCAAAAAACACCCTCCAGGAAAGACCCATCCCGAGGAACCCCGCAATCAACAAAGGACCGATTATCGCGCCTAAAGCAAAGAAAGAATGGATAAGGTTAAGGAGTTTCCCTAACCCAACAGGGTTCTTATGATTGGTTTTGGAAGTTCGAACCGCTTCAGCCCTTCTTTGATACTCTCCTGCCATAATCGGAATACCCGCTTCAAGCATACTCGCGCCTAGCATCATAATCAGATGGGCGATAGCAACGGTTATCGCGGAAGCGGAAACAGTGAGAGCGATAGCCCCGGAAGACAAAATGGCCAATCCAAGAACCAATGGCCAAAACACACCAAAAAAATCGATAAGAAGACTCATCACAGCCGCTCCTGCAATGAATCCCCAGCTGCCCATGGAAAAGATCAACCCTGTCATCTCATAGCCTAAGTCAAGTTCGACACGGATCGATGGCATGGCCGCTGAGAAACCGACCATGAAAGAACCGAAAACGAAATAGGCCGTATAGGCAAAGAGTCGAAATCGCTTTATTTCATTCATACATAGCGGTTCCAATATTTACGAAAGACCGTGATCACTGTATCGATATCTTGAGAACGGATACCGTTGTGTGTAACAAACCGATATTCTGTTTC
>Ga0334890_1004820_pt1 | contig 12024 bp, 3 predicted proteins | sample GraSluR1_MG_3_FD_207220 | JGI IMG/M metagenome (GOLD analysis project Ga0334890, IMG submission 207220) | Sludge microbial communities from methane-producing bioreactor in Wageningen University, Netherlands - Granular Sludge_31_08-R1 | ecosystem: Engineered > Bioreactor > Anaerobic > Unclassified... | reverse complement strand
GTTCGCCTTTGTACCTGTATGACGGCGCGACGCTGCGTTCCCAGCTTGATGTGCTGCGCACGGCATTTGCAAATCATTATCGCGGCGGGTTTGAGATCACGTATGCCGCCAAGGCGTATTTTTCATTGGGCATGGCCAAGCGTATGGCGGCGATGGGGTTGGGCGTGGACGTGGTCAGCCTGGGGGAATTAAAGGTTGCCAAAAAGGCGGGATTTTCACCGAAGATGGTGCATTTTCACGGCAATAACAAGACCGTGCCGGAGCTGCTGTTTGCGATGGAGTGGGGCATTTCCGATATTGTGGTTGATAATCTTTCCGAGCTGGTTTTGCTGGAAACGATGGCTATTGAGCGCAAGCAAGTGATCAACATCTGGCTGCGGATCACCCCGGGTGTTAAGGTGGAAACTCACCGCTACTGGCAGACGGGCGATATCGCTTCAAAATTTGGCCTGCCGATCTATGATGGTCAGGCTTCGGAGGGCATCCGCTTTGCCCAGGCCAGCCGTTGGCTGAAACTGCGCGGGCTGCATACGCACGTGGGTTCTCAGGTGTTTGACGCTGCACCTTACGGGGAGGCGTTGAAACGCCTGATCGGTCTGGCCGGGCAGGAAGAATTCATCGCCGCAGAGTTGAGTCCGGGGGGCGGTCTGGGGGTGCAGTACACGCTGGATGATAAAGTGGCGGATGCAGTGGACTGGGTGCGCACGATGAGTGCCATGCTGGAAAAGGAATGTGGCAAGCGCGGCTGGCCGCTGCCCAAGCTGCTGCTGGAACCTGGCCGCTGGCTGGTGGGTCAGGCCGGGGTGTCTGTCTATACAGTCGGCGCGGTCAAGTTTTCCAGTGATGGCACGTATATTGTGGCGGTGGATGGCGGCATGGCGGATAATCCGCGGACGGCGATGTATCAGGCGAAGTATGAGGCGGCGCTGGTGGACAGGCTGCCGAGCGGAATGCGCAACCGCGCTTCGCTGGTGGGCAAGTACTGCGAATCCGGTGACCAGTTGATCCCGATGCTGGAACTGCCGGAAATGCACCGCGGTGAATTGATTGCTTTGCCGGTTTCGGGGGCGTATCAGTTGAGCATGTCCTCGAATTACAATATGGCCTCGCGTCCGGCGGTGTTGTGGCTGGAAGACGGGCGGGCAGAGGTGATGCAGCGCAGGGAAGACCCGGCTGAGGACGGCTGGTGGATGAGTGATGGTTCGTGAGAGTGAATCGCGACCAACTTCACCCCATCCTAACCTTCCCCAATTTGCGATACTACTGCAAATTAGGGAAGGCATATATTGGTTTTGTTTGATGAGAGGGAATTTAAGATTGGTGTTATGATTTGAGTCCGGTTGATGTGTGTTAATCGCAGGTACAGGGTGTTTACCTGTACCTGCTTTTGGAAGGAAGGTTGTTATGCCTATACTGGATCATTTTGGGATACTTGCGCCGTTTTATGACCGTTTTATTGGTTCGACGAAGACGGATATCTGGCGGAAGGTGCTGGATCTGCCCTTTGAGGGGCTGCTGCTGGACGCGGCGGGGGGCACGGGGCGGGTGGCGCAGCATGTGGGCTGCCCGGCTTGTCAGGTGGTGGTGGCGGACGCTTCTCTTCAAATGATGCGGGAGGCGAGGAAGAAGCCCGGTCTGTTAGCATCCGCAACCACGATTGAATGCCTGCCATTTGAGGACGGCAGTTTTGAGCGCGTGTTGATGGTGGATGCGCTGCATCACGTAGTTGATCAGCGCCAGACCTGCCTGGAGATGTGGCGGGTGTTGAAGCCCGGCGGGAGACTGGTGATCGAAGAGCCGGATATTGCCACGAACTTTGTCAAGTTTCTGGCGGTGGCGGAGAAGGTGCTGCTGATGCGCAGTCATTTCCTTTCACCGGACGAGATTGCGGGGATGTATGCAGGGCTGCCGGCGAAGATCAGCATTGTGCGCGAGGGAAATATTGCGTGGGTGGTGGTGGAGAAAATGGAAAGTTAAAGATTCAGCCAGCGCGAGGCCGCATCGGGCAGGTCGCGGGCGGGGCCGACCTGGACGGTGCATTGGGGCAGGGATTCAAGGAAGGCGCGGCCGTAGGTTTTGGTGAGCACACGGCGGTCATAGATGACGACGACGCCGCGGTCGTATTGGGTGCGGATCAGGCGGCCAAAGCCCTGGCGGAAGCGCAGGATGGCTTCGGGCACCATGTACTGGTTGAAGGGGTTCTCGAAGGTCTCGCCGCGGGCAGCGATGATCGGGTCAGAGGGGACATCGAAGGGCAGCTTGGTGATGGCAACCACCGAGAGGGCATCACCGGGCACATCGACGCCTTCCCAGAAGGAACGCGTGCCGAGCAGGATGGCGGCCTCTGCCGAGCGGAACATTTCCAGCAGGGCGTTGGGGGAAGCGCCTTCGCCCTGTTCATAGACGTAGATGTTGCTGTCGTTCAAGGCGGGACTGATAGCATTTGATGTGGTTTTGAGCTGGGCGTAGGAGGTGAACAGCGCCAGCAGGCGGCCGGAAGTGGCGCGGGAGAGCTGCAACAGGGACTGGTCCAGCATACGCTGGTAAGTGGAACGGTCGGACGGCTCGGGGATGTCATTGACCACGTACAGCAGGGTGGCGGTTTCGTAGTCAAAAGGCGAGCCGAGGGCGAGCTCGTCTGCTTCGTCAGCGTACAGCCGGTTGCGCAGGTAGTCGAAATCGCCATTGGTGGTCAGGGTGGCCGAGGTGAGGATGACGCTTTCTTTCTCATGCCACAGGTATTCTTCCATCATCGGGCCGATGGTGAGGGGTGCGATGTTGAGGGTCAGATAGCGCCGGCGGGGGTGCTGCTCGACCCAGTAGATGCGGCCTGGGTCGCCCTCCGAGACGAGGGAAGTGCCGTTGACCTGGGCTTCATCCAGGCGGGAGTAGATCTGCCCGAGGAGGCCGCGCACATCATTGATCTCGTCTGATGAGCCGTCGATGATGTGACCGAGCGATTTGACCAGTTCGTTGAGCAGGTTCAGCAGCAGGCCAATGGTCTCGAGGGTGGTATCCCAGCCGATCTCGACATCCAGCCAGATGGGCAGGGTGCGGGTGGAGGGCAGGATGCGTTCCTGCTGGCCGTAATTGCTCATTGGCCGGCCGTCACGTTGTTCAGAGAGGAAGTCTTTCATGGCGTCAAAGAAGACGCCGAAATCATGTTCCAGACGGAAAGCGAGGTCAGTGATGCGCTGGGCAGCCTGCTGAAAACCGGCATAGTCGGCCGGGCTGAGCATGGGTTTGATCAGCTTGAGCAGGTGGCGCAAAGTACCTGTGGAGGTGCCGCCCAATTCCTTCAACAGACGGGTGATATCGCCATGTGACAGGGTATAGCTCATTGAACTGGTGGTGGCCGATTCGATGTGGTGGGCTTCATCGATGATGAGGTGCTTGAAGGCGGGCAGGACGCGGTTGCCGGTGGCAACGTCCGCCAGCAGAAGGGCATGGTTGACGATGATGATATGGGCAGATTCGGCAGCCTGATGCGCCTGATAGAAGGGACAGGTGCCGCCCATGCGGGCCTGGCAATTTTCGGCGCTGCAGGCTTCATCCTCGGCAGACAGGAGCCGCCAGACTTCGCGTTCCAGGGGGCCGTTGAGGTTGATCTCGTTACGGTCACCGCTGCCGCCTTCGTACAGCCAGACGAGGATCTTCGACATGACGCGCACTTCTTCGACGCTGTTGGGTGTGCGGCGGCGCATGGCTTCCAGGCGGCGGGGACAGAGGTAGTTGGAACGGCCTTTGAGCACCACAGCGCGCAGGTCAATGTCCAGGGCGGCGGTCAGGTCGGGGATATCCTTGTTGATCAACTGGTCTTGCAGGTTGATCGTATTGGTGGAGATGACAACGGGCTGCTGGTTCTGGATGGCCCACAGGGCGGCGGGCACCAGGTAGGCAAAGGATTTGCCTGTGCCGGTGCCGGCTTCGATCATGTAATGGAGGCTGTTGGAGATGGCGTCGGTAACGGTGCGGAGCATTTCCACTTGCTGGTCGCGCTGTTCATACTGCTCAAAATAGCGCGAGAAAGGGCCGCCGTATTCCAGGATGGCGGCGACTTCTTCGGTGTCAAGCGGGATGGGTGGGTCAGCAGGGGTCAGACGGGCGCTGTGATCCCAGCCCTTGCGCAGGGTGGGGGTGATGTCGAGGCGCGCGGCGCGGCCGGGTTGGTAGCCCTGCTGGATGTGTTCGGTGATGATTTCCTCAAACAACCAGCGGCCGTCCCAGTCGAAGGGTTCGCTGATACGCAGGAATTCCTCAATCAGTTCAACCGGCAGGGTGCGGGCTTTTTTGTGCATTTCGACCAGCACGGCATGAGTCAGGCGGGCATCATCCAGGGCGCGGTGGCTGCCGGGCAGGAGGATGTTGAGCTGCTGGCCGAGGATGCCCAGGTTGTAGCGTCCGGCGGTGGGCATGAGCACTGCCGCCAGTTCGTAGGTGTCAATGGTGAGGTTGTTCTGAAAGATGCCCTGCTGGCGCAGGAAGCCGACATCAAACTGGACATTGTGCCCAAGGATGGGGTCATTGCCGACAAAGTCAGCCAGTTCCTGCAGGACGGCCTTGATGGGCGGAGCCTGGACGACCATCGCATCAGAGATGCCGGTCAGTTGAGTGATAAAGGAAGGAATGGGGCGATGGGGGTTAATGAGAGTCGACCACTCGGCTTCAACGCGGCTGCCATTGAAACGAACTGCGCCGATCTCTATGATGGCGTCTTTTTTCGGGTCGAGACCAGTGGTTTCGAGATCGATGCATACGATGGATGACATGGGGTGATTATACCATCCAGGGCAATTTAGAATGGATAAATCATAATCCGCTGTTTTTCATACTGGACGATGGTGGGCACGGATTGTGGACGCTGCATGGCGGTGTGTCCGTATGCACATCCTGCCGGTTTCGGGCATGATCTTATGCGGACGGCGATCCGTCATTCGGGGTTTGCGCGCCGAGCCGCGCTGCGGATGGATGATTTGTTTTATGGCCGCAAGCCGAAGGCGCGTAAGGGCCATGGATGGTTGCGGGTGGATTTGAAGTAGTGTCTCGGCGCTGTGGGAAACTGCCAGGGTCACAGTACCTTATCTCCTGCATTCCTCAGTCCCTGCGGAATGCTCTCCAACCGCCAGCAGGGAGCCTCCCGCAGGGATGCAAGTTGTGCGAAGGCAACATCGGCAACAGCTTCACAAGCATGCGAACAATATGACAAGTCCAACCTGCGGGATGACTTTGATCCGTTCCTGCTTCCTGATTGCCTGATTGACTGGCTACCCCGGTGTTTCATCAACTTTCCCCGCCTGTGATATGATTAATGCGGTTGTTGAATCTACCTGATTGTTCACTGAAGAAGTCATCCATACAGGGAGCTGCGTTGTGATCCATACACCTTATTTCCGCCTGAAATTTGTGCCTGAACGGGGGACGTTTAGCTTGTATCCCGAGACAAGCGGGATGCCGCGGCTGGATGATGCCCGGTTGAGTGTGTCTTATACTGCCCAGGGACGCCCGTATACCGAGCTTGAGTCGGATTGGCTTTCCGCCTCTGCGCGGCTGGGCGAAGGCATTGAAACCGAACACGGCCTGGTGACGCGGATGGTCTACGAGACCAAGCCTGGGGCGCATGGCCTGACCTACAAGCTGACATTTGCGTTGTCAGAGGAAAGGCCGCTGTTCCTGTGGAAGATATCCGTACAAAACGAAGGGAAATATCCGGTCTGGATTGACAAGATCAGTTTGTTGAATATTGACGAGGGTGGCGGTCACTGGCAGGTGTGCGAGCCAGTGCGACCGACCAAATACAGTTTTTATTCCAATAACTGGCAGTCGTGGGGGCATACGGCCACGTATATGGCGGACAAAGCGCCGTTCCGGACACGGATGGCGAAGATCCGCGATCCGCTGTGTGCCAATCCGGGCACGCCTCAGCCGCACCATGTGGGCCATTTTGCCAGTGATTTTTACGGGGTGGTGGCTGACCGCGCCAATCGCAAGGCGATGGTATTAGGATTTCTTTCACAGAAGCAGCATTTTGGTTCGGTGGAGGTGAAGTTCAAGAGTCGTCCGGTGCTGCGTTTGTGGGCAAATGGGGATCATACCCGGCTGGAGCCTGGCGCGGTGATGGAAACCGACTGGGCAGTCATTTATCCTTTTCTGATGGACATCAACGATGCGATTGCGCCGTATCTGAATGCCGTCGCGCGGGAGAATGAGATCAAGGTAAAGGACGAATCACCGGTTGGGTGGTGTTCCTGGTATCACTATTACCAAAAAGTGACCGCCGAGGATGTGCGCCAGAACTTAAATGCCGTGACCCGGTTGCAAGGCCGGCTGCCATTGAAGCTGGTGCAGATTGACGACGGCTTTGAAAGCGAAGTGGGGGACTGGTTCACGTTCAGCGACGGGTTCCCGGATGGGGTGGCGCCGCTGGCAGCCGAAATTAAGGATGCCGGGTTGACCCCTGGTTTGTGGCTGGCGCCGTTTATTGTGCATCCCAAATCAGCGATTGCGAAGGAACATCCAGAGTATTTGCTGCGCAATGAGAAGGGCAAGCCGGTCAGTGCCGGTTTCATCTGGAATGTATTCACCCAGGCATTGGATCTGACCCATCCAGGGGCGCGGGAATATGCCCGGCGCACGGTGGTAACAGCGGTCAAGGAATGGGGTTTCCCGTATCTCAAGCTGGATTTTCTGTACGCAGGAGCGCTGGAAGGCCAGCGGCACGATATGACCCGCACGCGGGCGCAGGTGCTGCGTGCGGCACTGGAAATACTGCGCGAAGCAGCTGGAGAGGATACCTGTCTGGTAGGCTGCGGCGCACCGTTGGGGCCGTCGCTGGGCCTGTTTGATGCGATGCGGATTGGGGAGGATGTGGCTGACACATGGGAGCCGCATTTTAACAGGATCAAACCAGTATTCAGGGAAGAGAAATTTATCCCGTCCACGCGCAATGCGTTGAATAATATCATCACCCGTGCACCGCTGCACAAGCATTGGTGGATCAATGACCCCGACTGCCTGCTGGTGCGCAGTGAAACCAAATTGAGCCTGCCGGAAGTGCAGATGCTGGCAACTGTGATCGGGATGACAGGCGGGTCTCTGCTGCTATCGGATGATTTGCAATTGCTGGCCGAGGATCGTATTCGCATTGCCGAAGCACTGCTGCCGGTGATTGGCGAGCGCGCCGAGGTGGTGGATTGGCTGGATGAAAATCAGCCGGCCCATTTGCGGCTTGACCTGCGCGGCGCTGTGGGGAGCTGGTATTTGCTGGCATATTTGAACTGGCAGGACAAGCCGAAAGACCTGCGCCTGTATGGCTCCGATTTCCATTTGCCGAATGGCACCTACTGGGTACGCAGTTTCTGGGACGGTGAAGTAAGCTGGATGGATGCGCTGCACCCGGTGGTAAAAATGCAGGCCCCGCCGCACAGCGCGGTGGTGTTGGCAGTCCGCAAGCTGAACACCAGCCTGCCGCAGTATCTGGGCAGCGACATGCATCTCTCGCAAGGACTGGAAGTGAGCGAGTGGGAAGTATCTGTATCCGGCTTGCGGTTCACGCTGGACTGCGGGCGGGAACTGGCCGGGAATGTCGATTTGTGTCTGCCTTCGGAGCCAAAATCAGCGTATTGCAACGGGATGCCGATGGCCTGGCAGCAGTTACGCGAGGATGTATACCGCTTCCCGGTGGCGGGCAAAGACCGGGTGGATATTCAAATCGAATTATAAGAGAAGCCCCGCTCAAACGAGCGGGGCTAATTTTTTTATCACCGGGGAAAATAACTGCTTTATTCCCACAGGTGTGCCGGGTCAGGGTTGAATTCCCTCGCTGGCATCGATAGCAAAGCTGCCATCTTCCGAAATCCCGGGGCGGGAATAGGTGGATACCGTAAAGACTTGCAGGGCGTCAATGTCAATGTAATGGCTTCCACCAGGGTGTCGGAATGTAATAGTGTGTTCCCCGGGGTCCATGCCGTAGATTGTCAACCAATTTTGGTAGACCAGGCCGCTGCCGTACTGGTTGAAAAGTGGATATGTGTACCCATCAATTGTGATTTCTATATCGCCGCGGGTGGTGTAACGAGTGTAGATCAACCGGATTTGCTCTCCAACGAAAGTCAGCGCGGCAGATGCGGTATTGTCATTGCTGTATGTAATGGAGCCACCGGAGGCGCGAGAATCATTCCAGGTCTGCCAATTGCCTTTGTAAATGATGTGGGAGTCGGTTTGCTCATACAGGCCTTCGGTAACCGGTTCTGGCGCTGTAGCTACTGCCGATGGCGAGTTGGACAGGGCGGAAATGTTATTGAAGTCATCCACGGCGCGCAGCGCAAAATAATAGGTCCTTCCGGGCACGAGGTTGGAGACGGTCATGTTTTGGTGGGTGCCTGCCAACAAAGGTCTGGGCTCACCGGTGACATCTGTGGCAGCGTCCCATTTGGCTTCGGTGTCAATTGCGTATTGGGCATAGCGCATGATATAGGTCATGGCGGTGCCACTCATTCCGTCGTCACCTGGGGAGTTCCAGTCCAGGTAGATTTCACCATACTCGGGGCCGGAAGCGGCATTCAACGAGATGGTTGCGGGCGGGATGGATTCAGGGTCGGCGATGATGATCGCGTCCAGGTCGATATATTTTGCCCCGCCGGGGTGGCTGAATTTGACGGTGTGGGTGCCAGCGTTCATAAGCGGGCTGTCCCAGCGGTTCTTGAAGGTCAGGCCGCTGCCGTATTGATTGAGCAGCACGGGTGTGCCGTCGTCAATGGTGATCTGGATGTTGCCGCGGCTGGTGTAGCGGGTAAAGAGCAGCGAGACCTGACGGCCGGAGAAGGTCAACGTGGCGCTGGCAGCGGGATCATTGCTGTAGCGGGTGCTGCCGCCGGAAGTGCTGGCATGATTCCATACCGTCCAGTTGCCAGTGTAAACGATGTTTGAGTCTTCGTTCTCGTAGGTTCCCTCATTCACCGGAATGGGCGCCTTGGCCTGTGCCGATGGTGAATTGCCCAGGGCAGAAAGGTTATTGGAGTCGTCCAGGGCGCGCAGGGCAAAGAAATAGGTCTGTGCGGGGGTAAGCACGACGGTCATCGCCTGGGGTGTGCCAGCCACCAATGGAGCGGGCTCGCCGGTCACGTCTGTGGCGGCCTCCCATTTGGCTTCGGTATCGATCGCGCTGGCGGCGTAACGGAGGATGTATTCTGTGGCGATGCCGGTCATATCGTCGTCGCCGGGCGCGTTCCAGTTGAGGTCGACCTCGCCGTTGTTGCTGCCAGTGGCGGCGTTCAGTGTGACTGCCGCGGGCGGGATGGATTCGGGATTGGAGATGATGATCGCGTCCAGGTCGATATATTTTGCCCCACCGGGGTGGCTGAATTTGACGGTGTGGGTGCCAGCGTCCATAAGCGGGCTGTCCCAGCGGTTCTTGAAGGTCAGGCCGCTGCCGTATTGATTGAGCAGCACGGGGGTGCCGCCGTCAATCGTGATGGCGATGTTGCCGCGGCTGGTGTAGCGGGTAAAGAGCAGCGAGACCTGACGGCCGGAGAAGGTCAACGTGGCGCTGGCAGCGGGATCATTGCTGTAGCGGGTGCTGCCACCGGAGGCGCCGGTCGTATTCCATACCGTCCAGTTACCGGCATAAATGATGTTTGTATCTTCGTTTTCGTAGGTACCGCCGCCGACCGGGGTGGGCGCTTTGGCTGCTGCCGAGGGTGAATTGCCCAGGGCAGAAAGGTTATTGGAGTCGTCCAGCGCACGCAGAACAAAGAAGTAAGTCTGCCCGGGGACGAGGCCGGAAACAACCATGGATTGCGCAGTACCGGCGACCAGGGGTGTAGGCTCGCCGGTCACGTCTGTGGCGGCGTCCCATTTGGCTTCGGTATCGATCGCGCTGGCGGCGTAACGGAGGATGTATTCTGTGGCGATGCCGGTCATATCGTCATCGCCGGGCGCGTTCCAGTTGAGGTCGACCTCGCCATTGTTGCTGCCAGTGGCGGCGTTCAGTGTGACTGCCGCGGGCGGGATGGATTCGGGATCGGAGATGATGATCGCGTCCAGGTCGATATATTTCGCCCCGCCGGGGTGGCTGAATTTGACGGTGTGGGTGCCTGTCGTCATGAGCGGGCTGTCCCAGCGGTTCTTGAAGGTCAGGCCGCTGCCGTATTGATTGAGCAGCACCGGTGTGCCGTCGTCAATCGTGATCTGGATATTGCCGCGGCTGGTGTAGCGGGTGAAGAGCAGCGAGACCTGTCGGCCGGTGAAGGTCAATGTGGCACTGGCAGCGGGATCATTGCTGTAACGCGTGCTGCCGCCAGAAGCGCGGGCATCGTTCCAGGTCGTCCAGTTGCCCGTGTAGACGATATTCGTATCTTCGTTTTGGTAGGTGCCAGGCACGACCGGCGTGGGAGCTTTAGCCTGTGCAGCCGGAGAATTTCCCAGGGGGGAAAGGTTGCTGGAATCGTCCACGGCGCGCATGGCGAAGTAATAGGTCTGACCGGGGGTGAGACTGACGGTCATGGTTTGCGGCGTACCGGCCACCAATGGCACGGGTTCGCCCGGCAAATCCGAGGCGGCCTCCCATTTGGCTTCGGTATCGATCGCGCTGGCGGCGTAACGGAGGATGTATTCTGTGGCGATGCCGGTCATATCGTCGTCGCCGGGTGCGTTCCAGTTGAGGTCGACCTCGCCGTTGTTGCTGCCAGTGGCGGCGTTCAGTGTGACTGCCGCGGGCGGGATGGATTCGGGATCGGAGATGATGATCGCGTCCAGGTCGATATATTTCGCCCCGCCGGGATGGCTGAATTTGACGGTGTGGGTGCCTGTCGTCATGAGCGGGCTGTCCCAGCGGTTCTTGAAGGTCAGACCGCTGCCGTATTGATTAAGCAGCACCGGTGTGCCGCCGTCAATCGTGATCTGGATGTTGCCGCGGCTGGTGTAGCGGGTGAAGAGCAGCGAGACCTGACGGCCAGTAAAGGTCAACGTGGCACTGGCAGCGGGATCATTACTGTAGCGGGTGCTGCCGCCGGAAGCGTTGGCAGTGGTCCAGGTCGTCCAATTGCCCGTGTAGACGATATTGGGTTCATCGTTTTCATAGGTGCCAGGGCTGACGGGAACGGGTGACTGGGCTGCTGCGGATGGTGAATTGGACAACGCAGCGAGGTTATTGGCTTCATCCAGGGTACGCAGGGCGAAGTAATAGGTTTGACCAGGGTTGAGACCGGAAACGGTCATCGATTGAGCGGTGCCAGCGGCCAGCGGCGTGGGCTCGCCGGTCACGTTTGTGGCGGCATCCCATTTGGCCTGGGTGTCAATGGCGGAGGCGGCGTAGCGCACGACATATTCAGTGGCTGTGCCAGTCGTGTCGTCGTCACCTGGGGCATTCCAGTTCAGGTCCACCTGGCCGGTGTTGGTGCCGGTAGCGGCAGAAAGGGTAACTGCTGCCGGGGCAATGGTATCCGGTCTGGAAACAATGAAGGCGTCAAAGTCGATATAGTGAGTGCCGCCTGGATGGAATACTTCGATATAATGCACTCCCTCATCCATGAGCGGGCTGTCCCAGCGGTTCTGGAAGGAGAGGATGCTGCCATACTGGTTGAGAAGTACCGGTGCATTGCCATCAATGCTAATGGCAATATTGCCCCGGCTGGTGTAGCGGGTGAAGATCAGGGATACCTGACGGCCATTGAACAATAATTCGGCTCCGGCATTCTCGTCATTGCTGTACAGGGTACTGCTGCCTGAGGCACGGCCATCATTCCAGGTAGTCCAATCGCCCCAAGTATATACATCAGGGTCTGTATTTTCATAGGTGCCTGGACCAGGGGGTGTGTAATAGTGGGCGGTTACGGTGTGATCCGTAAAGGGCATATAAACTGTATTTGTCCAGCTGTAATTTTCATCATCGGCGGTTCCTTCCCAAGTATCGAGAATAGAATCGTCCGCCGGGTGTGCAGTTAATGTGATTTCCTCCAGGGCATTATAGTCACCAACGTTGGCACAATTTGCAGATTGGGAGGGGGAAGCAGTCGGGTCGGTACCGTT
>Ga0334890_1004818_pt1 | contig 12025 bp, 9 predicted proteins | sample GraSluR1_MG_3_FD_207220 | JGI IMG/M metagenome (GOLD analysis project Ga0334890, IMG submission 207220) | Sludge microbial communities from methane-producing bioreactor in Wageningen University, Netherlands - Granular Sludge_31_08-R1 | ecosystem: Engineered > Bioreactor > Anaerobic > Unclassified... | reverse complement strand
CTCTCAAGGTTGAGGTCTATATTGCCGGGAATATTATTATTCCAGTAGTAATAGAGGCTCAGGGTCTCAAATATCCATTCATTGGTAGCGATAATATCTGCCGGGATCTTGTTGGTATCATCAGGTGGTACCTCTTTTTCCTTGCAGGCAGGGACCAGCGACAGAAGGATAATTGCTGTAACTATATAATATTTAAATCTTTTCATCTTCGTGAATATAAGTTTAGAATTATTAACAGAAGAGAGCACCACAAAAATTATTCCACAAAATTACAGCAATTATTTGACAAAAAAAGAGGCTGTATCAAAAGATGTAAATACCCTCAAAGGGCTCCAGGTCGCAGAAGACGCAAATTAGGGGCATTGCATGCAATGCCCCTGCTAATTTGCGTTCTTCGTGTTTTACCTTGGCGTTCTCTGCGGTTTATGGATTTTGTCTTTTAATACAGCCTCCTTATGTAATTATGATCCTTTTCAGTTTTTCAGATCAGTATCTGCCTTGCGTACTCTACGCAGGTTTTTGTTTCTTTAACTGCATCTGACCATGGTTTAACCTGATATTCAAGTTCAATGTCGCAATAGATCGGCCACTGGTTTTTCTTAATCAGCAGCAGTACATCGGAAAGAGGTACTTCACCCTGTCCCCATACCTGGTTGGTATTGGGCGGATCTGTATTTGGACCGGTTTTATCCTTGATATGTATACTGAAAATACGGTCGTGGTACTTCTCGAGCATTTCGTTGGGGTGTATTCCCGTAGACCCGAAGAAGTGTCCTGCATCGAAGTTCATCATTACTGCAGAGGATACTGCAAGGAAGGGATCATAGCTGAAGCCCTCGGTTGCAAACTGTGCATGATTGTGGAAGATTGCGTACATTCCGTGTTTTTCTGCAAACGGTGCGAGTCGTTTGACTGCCTCTTCACCGATCTCTTCAGTTACACCTTTGGCGCCCATTGCTTTTGCGGTTCTGAATGCATAGTCAATCTCTTCATCTGACCAGCGTGAAGGGGAGAACTTCACGATATGAACATTAATGCCGGCATCGTTAAACAGTTTTTTTGCTTCAAGAACTTTGGCTTCGGGCAGTGATACGCGCCATTGTTTGAGGTCTTCGTTGTATTTGGCTACAGCTGCTTCCTGCTCGGGTGTCATCTGGCGACGCTGAGAGCCGCCACCCTGGCCACCTGCGGGAGCTGCACCCTGTCCCGCCGGTCTTGCACCTGCCGGAGGAGGTGGGGGAGGAGGAGGGGCTGCAGCTGCCTGCTGCCTCTGAGCGGCCATAATTGCTGTCATAGGATTCTGGGGAGCACCAAGAAATGTTTCAAGGTCGCCGCTCATCAGCTCAATTGAGCTGATATTAGTCTCCCTGCAATACTTTATTATGTTCTCAACACCACCCGGCATGCTGCGCCAGCTATAGGTTATGGCACCAATCTGCACACCACCAAAGTTTGAATTTGGTCTGCCGGATTGAACAGGAACGGTTGTTGTACCCCCATTGCATGAAAGGGAGAAGGGAACCATAGTTATGGCAGCAGCTGCAGCTGTGCCTCCGATGAATTTTCTGCGGGAAATACCGCATTTTTGGCTGTCTAATTCTTTCATTATATATACGATTTAAAATCAACGAATCAGGGAGTAAAAATAAGAAAAGTTCTTAAGTACAGATGCCTGAATGAAAATAGAATTAATATTTTTTAACGTATCTCAATAATCGGTTTGAGATTTCAACAGGTCTGTAAACAGGTTCGTATCAAAAGGATTCATCTCGCTATTACTTCGATATCTGTTGGTTGTAACCCCGGGGATGTTGCCTTCAATGTAATTGTGCCCGCCTCATTCCCTGATTTCAGTATTACCAGGCATCTGCCACGCCAGGCTTTCCTCAATGGTCTCAGGTGACTTTCCAGGCTTACAGGATTGGCATTCCCTACAGCTATAATGGTGCCGGGCCCTTCTGTCTCAAAGGTGATAAGATTTTCGGCTCCGGGGGCTCTGATTCCTGCAGCATCGGTCACTTCAACAGTTATATAGCTGAGATCCTGTCCGTCAGCCTTTATAATACTCCTGTCAGCCGATAACTTTATCCGGGCAGGATCTCCGGCACTCTTCAGTTCAGCAGTTCTGACCTGTTTCTTTCCGCTGTATCCCACGGCTCTGAGTGTTCCTGCCTGATATGGCACCTGCCAGACTGCTTTGAATTCGGTTGAGCGGTCGCTTGCTTTTCTTCCGAGTGATTTACCGTTAAGGAAGAGCTCAGCCTGTTCGCAGGAAGAGTATACAGTTACCTCAAAAATCCTGTCTTCATCCCCTGGCCAGTTCCAGCTGCCGGTTACATCGTGCCAGTGCCACTTTGACCATGATTGTCTTTCCGCGCTGACCTCAAATGAGGGGGTCTGAGGGGTGACCCAGACCGAAAGCTGGTTTTCCATCCAAAGGACATCCCTGTAGTAAGACTGCGGCCTCTTCCATCCGCAGATATCTATATCCCCGCAGTAAGCCAGGTTCCACGGAAAGAAGCTGCGGCTCTGCGGATAGCCCCTCCATCCTATACTCGCTTCTCCCAGATAGTCCCAGGCCGTCCAGACAAAATCACCGATTACATAACTGTTGTCGAGGGCTCCCATCCAGCTCTTAAATGCCTCAAGGGGGAAGGATTCAGAGCAGTATATTATCCTTTCCGGCAGACGGGCATGATCCTGTTCGTACAGGCTCTTCGTTTTTTCATTACCGAAAGCCGGGTAATTATAACCTGCAATATCCAGAGTGGCAAAATATTTGTCCTTGTCGGGCCTGATATCATTTACAGCTGAGGTAACGGGCCTGGTCGGATCGAGTGCCCGTACATAATCTCCCATCATTTTAGCTACTGCTGCAACTTCGGACGTATGCCTGTTGGGTATCTCATTCCCAATACTCCACATAATAACTGACGGATGATTCCTGTCGCGCAATATCATGCTTTCAGTATCCTTTTTCCACCATTCAGTAAACCAGAGGTTATAATCCCCGGGATTCTTTGGTTCAAACCAGGTGTCAAACGATTCATCGATTACGAGCATTCCGAGGCGGTCGCAGGCATCGAGGAATGCAGGGGAGGGAGGGTTATGTGCTGCCCTTATCGCATTGAAACCACTGGCTTTTAGTATTTCAACGCGTCTCTCCTCAGCCCTGTCAAACGCTCTTGCCCCAAGCGGACCGTTGTCGTGATGAACACATCCTCCCTTAAGTTCCACGGATTTTCCGTTCAGCCTGAATCCAGATTTCGTGTCGAATGAAATGGTTCTTATTCCGAACCGTGTCTCCGTTATGTCTGTAAACGCTCCATCGACTATTACCTCCGAACTGGCGGAATAAAGTACCGGGGTTTCAACCGACCAGAGCCGGGGATTTGCGACTCTTATCTCATGTGTGAATTCTGCCGTTGCACCTGCAGCAACGGTTTCTTCACTGTCGGTTTGCGATATCTCCCCCTTATCGCTATCTGAGATTCTGGTAATCAGTTTTATCTTCTTTTCGCGTGCATCGTGGTTAACAACCCTGGTTTTAACGTTAACCAATGCATCTTTTTCAGACACTTCAGGGGTTGTCACGAAAGTACCCCACGGCATGATATGCACCTGCGGTACGGCAATCAGCCAGACATGCCTGTAAATACCTGATCCCGAATACCATCTGCTGTTCTCTCCTTCATTCCTTACCTTAACGGCAAGCACATTCACGGCATCGCTCCTTAGCCTGTCGGTGATATCGAACCAGAAACTGGTATAACCATACGGGTGTCTGCCAACAAGTCTCCCGTTCAGCCAGACCTCACTGTTCATGTAAACGCCATCGAACATTATGATGAACCTCTTATCTCTGTTTTCTGCCTGTATTTCAAAATTCTTCCTGTACCATCCCGTTCCACCGGTTGTGAAGCCTCCGTTTACCTGGCTTATTGCATTAATGTCAAATGGAGAATCAGTACCGGGGAGGTCTTCTATACTCCAGTCGTGGGGCAGATCAATCTGTCTCCATTCCGAATCATCGTAGGCTGGGTTCTCAGCACCCTGGGCTCCGCCGCGGTGGAACTTCCAGTCGTGGTCAAACAGTATTTTACGTTCCCTTACTTCTGTTTGGGCTGATATCATATTGTATGAGAACACCAACACTGCTATCAGCAGTGGTGCTAATTTCCTCCCGGTTTTCATTTTATCAATATTTGTTAATTCAATGGGGAATAAATGACATTCTCGATCTTAATTACTATGGGATTGGGCCATTTGTAATTTGTATACATACGATGTCCGTTTACAGCGCTTACTGTAAGTCCTGCTTTGCCTGCAGTGACATAAATACCGGCATCAGCCCCTTCCCTGTACTCAACCAGTTTGCTTCCATAACCCAAAATTGATGCTTTCGTAGCGCCAGAACCTCCGAGCGACCTGAATTCAATCTCCTTTCTTTCTCCAAACGGCCAGTTGGTTCCTCCCTGAACAAATGCATAAATGGTACTCTTCTCTTTTCCTGCCGTAAACCAGATATCACCTTCCCTTATGATCTCGCGCGGGCGGATATTATGAACAGCCTCTCTGTTGACGAACATCCAGAGAGCTACCTCCCTGAGAAGAGCCTCCTGTTCAATCTGGATCTCGCCATCGGGCTTGGGACCGACATTAAGCAACAGGTTCCCTCCTTTGGCTCTGGTCTCAATTAGCATATTGATTATTTCCGTCCCGCTCTTATGGGGGTCATTTGTTGGTTTATACTGCCAGTCAGTTCCCATAGTGAAGCATGCCTCCCATGGCCCGGGGATTGGTTTGTCCGGAAGTCTCTGCTCAGGTGTTTCCATTGCTCCGCGGGTAACCACAATATCCGGGTTGACCTCCCAGGCAAGCTCCTTAAGCCCATCAGCCGGACCATCGAGAAAAAGAATGTCGATTGTACCATATTTGCCAAGCAGTTCTCTTAGCTGGGCTTTGTCAAGCTCCATCAATCCGGGGTTATTTACCGGATAGTGCAAGGGATGTTGTAGCCGGCCTATCGGGATACTGTTCAGATATAGAAAATGGAAGTCCTCCGGGGAAAAATAGAGTCCGACCGGAATGTCATATTTACGGAACGCTTCAATGACCTCCCCTGTAATATCCCGTCCGAAAGGAGTATTCATGACATTAAAACCGGTGGTTTTTGTGTCCCACATACAGAATCCGGAATGGTGTTTGGCTGTAAAAACCACATACTTCATGCCTGCAAGCCTGGCCAGTTTAGCCCACTCTTCGGGGTCGAATTTCCCGGGATTGAATGTTGCCGGCAGTTCATTTACAAACCTGTCAAGATAATCATCTGATGCACCTGCCATCGAGTGACTGATTACCACCCCAAGCTGTGAATCCATACTCCAGTGAATGAACATACCGAATCCGAGGTCCATAAACCACTCTTCCCTGTCGGTTCGGTTTGCCATCTGCTGAGCACAGGAAATAACGGAAATAACCATGCATAAAAGTGTGAAAAGGATCTTCTTCATAATGTGACGGGTGTTATTATTCTGGTTATAAGAGGTAAATTGATAGCAAGATAATTAATTTTTGGAGTTTCTGCCGATAATATTATTTTTACTGTCAAAAGATAGACATTATGATAGTTACCTGTGTTTATGTACATGTTAAGCCTGATGCAGTAGAGCAGTTTATAAAAGCCACCACACTCAACCACCTCGGATCGGTCAGGGAGCCCGGTAATCTGCGCTTTGACCTTCTTCAGCAATCTGACGATCCTTCACGATTCATGGTATATGAAGCTTATGAGTCGGAAGAAGCTGCTGCCGCTCACAAGAATACAGCACATTACCTTGGATGGAGAGATGCTGTTCAGGATATGATGGCTGAGCCTCGTCAGGGCGTCAGGTACAATATCCTTCAGCCTGCTGACAGATCTGAATGGTGAAGGGTCTCACCTGAGGCGTGAATTTATCCCGGTTATCCATTACCGGATCTGCTGTAACCTGCAGTTACTTTTAGTGCATAATACCCCGCGATACTTGCAAATTTCAATTTAAAAAATTAATTATGCGGGATAATTAACCTGCCCGTAATTCCAGACCGGGCACAAATGACCTGACTATGAAAATCAGAACTGGTGCCACTCTCAGTATTATGATGTTCCTTCAGTACTTTGTTTGGGGCTCATGGTATGTAACCATGGGAACATTCATGACCAAGTACCTGGGTTCAACGGGTATTCAAATAGGCGCTGCCTACAGCGCACTTGCGATAGCAACTATGATATCCCCTTTTTTCGTGGGTATGATCGCCGACAGATATTTTGCCGCACAGAGAGTAATGGGCGTGCTGCATCTGGTCGGAGGCGTGCTTTTGTTCCTGGCTTCACGACTTACAACGAATGCACCTTTTTATTGGGTGATGCTTCTCTACTCACTGGCCTACATGCCGACAATCGCATTGTCCAATAGTGTGGCATTCAGGCAGATGAGTGATCCGGGAAAACAGTTCCCGTTTATCCGGGTCTTCGGAACAATAGGATGGGTAATAGCAGGCTTCATGATAGCACTGCTGGGTATTGAGCAAACACCAGGGACTTTTTATATGGCTGCTGTGGTTTCCATAGCTCTCGGGATTTACAGCTTCGTTCTACCTGATACACCCCCGCTGGCCGCAAAGCCATCATCGGCAAAATCAATAATGGGTATTGATGCATTTGTGCTGTTCAGGGACAAACCTTACCTGATATTTTTTATCGCGGCAATATTTGTCTGCATTCCGCTTTCATTCTATTTTGGCTTTGCAAATCTTTACCTCAACCAGTCGGGTATGACAAATGCTGCCGGCAAAATGGTAATGGGGCAGATATCGGAAGCTGTTTTCATTCTGGCCATCCCGTTCCTTTTCAACAGGATAGGGGTGAAGAAAATGCTTATTATCGGGATGACCGCCTGGCTTCTGCGATACCTCTTTTTTGCATACGGAAATATGGGACCCAACGTCTGGATGCTCTATGCAGGGATCATACTGCATGGTGTCTGCTATGACTTTTTCTTTGTAACAGGTTATATGTACACGGAAAAGAAGTCAAACGAAAGAATAAAGAACGCAGCTCAGGGATTATTCACATTCGTAACTTACGGTCTGGGTATGTTCATCGGGACATGGGTTTCGGGTTTTGTAACTTCATATTATTCCACCGGTCAGGTTTACGAATGGCAGAAGATATGGTTCGTCCCTGCATACATCGCAGTGGCGGTCCTTATCTGTTTTATATTCTTCTTCAAAGAAAAGAAGGATATAAGAGTGGTGGACTGATAAGCATGCAAAATGGTTAAACCTTTCAGCTTTGCCCGCCTGCCGCTCATCTGGTTTGGCCAGGGCAGGTTCGGACTGCTGCCCGGTCTGATTAAAAAAACCGGCGGGCATATTTTGCTTGTAACCGGTAAAAACTCATTTGCCGGATCAGAACACGCAAAACAACTTTTCACGGATCTTGCCGCCGGGAGAACAGAAGTCCGCCAGGTTAAGGTTACAGGAGAGCCTCAACCTGCAACTGTTGATGATGCTGTGAGAGAATTCAGGGGAGAAAAAATTGAATTGGTAGTAGCGGTGGGAGGGGGTAGTGTGATTGATGCCGGGAAAGCAATATCTGCATTGCTGCCGATCGGTGAGAGTGTCAGGTATTATCTTGAAGGAGTTGGCACAAAAGATCATCCCGGAATTAAAGTGCCGTTTATTGCAGTTCCTACCACGGCAGGAACCGGAAGCGAGGCCACAAAAAATGCAGTTCTTTCGGAAACCGGAGCAGAGGGATTCAAGAGGTCCCTGCGGCACGATAATTTTGTCCCCGATATAGCCCTTGTGGATCCGGCTCTTACAATCAGTTGTCCGCCTGAAATTACCGCTGCAGCAGGTATGGATTGCTTTACACAACTTACTGAAGCCTACCTTTCCTACAAAGCCGGCGACTATACTGATGCACTTGCCATGGAAGGCCTGAAGGCAATCAAATGTTCCCTCGAAGAAGCATTCAGAAACGGTAATGATATTAATGCACGAACAGGCATGTCATTTGCTGCCCTTACGTCAGGTATATGCCTGGCTAATGCCGGACTTGGTGTGGTACATGGTTTTGCCTCATCGATTGGAAGCAGGCTTGATATCGCTCACGGCGTAGTCTGCGGAACGTTGATGGCTTCAGCCAATAAAATAATTACCAGGGAGTTGAGAAGAAAAGGAGAGCGAAGTGTGGCATTGAACAAATATGTTAAACTTGGTAAGTTATTCTCTGAAAGGGAGGGGAAAACAGATGACTTCTACATCGATGCTTTTGTAGATTATCTGTTCAGACTTACTGAAAAGTTAAGCCTGCCCCGTCTGGGAAATTATGGTATCAGGGAAGAAGATTCGGAGGCAATATGTATCGCAACAGATAATAAAAACAATCCTGTTAAGCTGAGCCGGGAGAATATTGCTGAGATTTTGTTAAGCAGATTGTAAAATATGGGTCATTATGAATCTTGCCTGGATCAGGTTCTATGAGGAGCTGAATGATTTCCTCCCTGGCGGAAGAAGAGAGAGAACTATAAGCTATGAGTTCAGGGGTTCACCATCGGTAAAGGATGCCATTGAGGCTCTTGGAGTGCCGCATGTTGAGATAGATCTTATTCTGGTCAACAGCCGTCCGGTTGATTTTTCCTGTAAGATCAGGAATGAGGACTATATATCCGTCTATCCCCGGTTCGAAAGCTTTGACATCACCGGAGTTACTCATCTGAGGGCAAAACCGCTCCGCAATCTGAAGTTTGTGCTGGATGTCCACCTTGGCAAGCTTGCCAGGTACATGAGATTATGCGGTTTCGACACCTGTTATCATCCGGATCTTGGTGACGACGAAATTATAAATTTTTCACTGGAAGAAAAAAGGGTGATCCTGACGCGCGACGTCGGACTGCTTAAGAACGGAAGAGTCAAGCGTGGTTATTGGGTCAGATCTATCCGGACCGAAGAGCAGATAAAAGAGATCCTGAACAGATTTGACCTCAGGCAGGAGATCAGGCTCTTTACACGTTGCATGGAATGCAATGCCATGCTTAAAGATGTTGACAAGGAAGCAATTACCGGCAGATTATTGCCAAAAACAAGAGCTTATTACAGTGAATTCAAATTATGCCCCGGTTGCGATCGCATTTACTGGGAAGGATCTCATTACAGAAGGATGAAGGAATTTATAACCGGTCTGACCTGATGAAAGGGATAAAGTATTGTATTTTTTTTTACCTTTAATACATCTAACAATTGATATACAGATAACCAACTAAAATACTGATTATGAAGAACAGAACTTTTATTACTACTATCCTGGCAATGGTGCTTCTCCTGTCAGTGTCACGGCCGGCAGGGGCCCAGCTTCCCATGGAAACGGAGGCACAGAAAGCTTCCAGGATGCAGTGGTGGACCGAAGCACGTTTCGGGATGTTCATACACTGGGGTCTTTATGCTCTTCCCGCACGGCACGAATGGGTGAAGAACAGGGAAAGGATGACCAACGAACAGTACCAGAAGTATTTTGAGCATTTCAATCCCGATCTCTATAATCCGGCTGAATGGGCAAGAATGGCAAAGAACGCCGGCATGAAATATGTCGTTCTCACTGCAAAGCATCATGAAGGTTTCTGCCTGTGGGACTCCAAATTTACCGACTATAAGGCGACAAATACCCCGGCAGGAAAGGACCTTATCAGGGAATATGTTGATGCCTTCAGGGCAGAAGGCCTTAAGGTTGGGTTTTATTATTCACTTATTGACTGGCACCATCCCGATTATACAATTGATAGCCGTCATCCCCAGAGGCAGGAATCTGATGCAGAGTATGATAAGCTGAATAAAGGCAAGGATATGAACAAATACAGGGAATATATGAAGAATCAGGTACGTGAGCTCCTTACGAATTACGGGGAGATAAGCATCATCTGGTTTGACTTCTCTTTTCCCGGAAAGAATGGCAAGGGCCGCGATGACTGGGATTCGATGAATCTGCTGAAGCTGGCAAGGTCATTGCAGCCGGGTATAATTGTAGATGACAGGCTCGACCTGAGGGATGTTGAAGGAGGATGGGATTTCACCACTCCTGAGCAGGTCAAGGTTGAAAAGTGGCCTGAAGTAAACGGGAAAAGGGTACCGTGGGAGACATGTCAGACCTTTTCCGGCTCCTGGGGTTATTATCGTGATGAATATACATGGAAGAGCCCGGCCCAGTTGATAGAATTGCTAATTGAATCGGTAAGTAAGGGGGGAAACCTGTTGCTTAACGTTGGCCCTACTGCACGCGGGACATTTGACTCAAGGGCGCAGGAGAGCCTGAATGCAATGGGTGAATGGACGAAGTATAACGGCCGCTCGATATACAAATGCACCGAGGCACCACCGGAATTCATTGCTCCGCCAAATACACTCCTTACGTATAATCCGGCAACGAAGAGGTTATATATACACCTGCTCGTTTATCCGATGGGACGACTGAATCTTAACAGTATGGCAGATAAAGTTAAATATATCCAGTTCCTGCACGATGCTTCGGAAATACGATACAGTGCCGGAAGCGGGGAGGCAGCAAATAACCTGTCACTTCAGCTCCCGATACAGAAACCGCCTGTGGAGATCCCGGTCCTGGAAGTATACCTGAAGTAGTATTCTTTGGATTTCCGTCTTCCCTGCCCGACTGACTGCGTCAGCGGTCAGGCGGGGGTCTTCGGTCTTCTTATTATCAGATACTTACGGAATCATAAACTACAACTCTTTCCCACAGGTCCTGGCAATCTTCTATGAATTTAAGATGTGCCGGGTGATCCTGATAAACATCCTGGCCAGCTTTGTCATTGAAGATTGTCAGCAGGGAATAAGTATAAGATGTATCAATAACTTCCCGGTTGGTCGGGGCCGGTACGCCGAGATGATATTCAGTTATTGTCTCAATTGTCACAAGGTCTTTCAGCGCTTTTTCAAACCTGGTGCGTGCATCTGACGTGACAGGCTCCTTCAGCCAGAAAAAGACATGGTGAACAAACTTCTGATCCAGACAATTGTCATTTTTTACGCCGGTGCATGATGCCGTAAGTAATCCTGCTGCCATTGTCCCTTTGATAGTGGTTCCGATAAATCGGCGTCTCCTGATGTTTTTTGTCATATTAATTTATATTTCAATTACCAGAATAGTATTTGTTTCATCAATAATGTCCGTGGGCAAAGCTACTGTAATTCCGAACAGATCCTGCCTGAACCTGAGCTTCGCTCCTGAATCAAAAAGCGTGATGTTCCTGACCTTCTTCCCGAAGTCGGGTATAAGAATGTTATTGTCTTCGGGATCAAGAACATGCACATAAACCTTGTTGCCTTTCCGGGTTGTCACCCCCCAGGACTTTGGGCTTACCGGCCCTCCACGGGTTCCGTATATTGTCTCACCGTACTTCTCCATCCATTTGCCAATCTCCTTCAGTGTTCCTGTAAATTCTGGCTGGATCTTACCGTCAGGCATAGGTCCTACATTGAGAAGGAAGTTGGAATTGTAGCCGGCTGCCTTGACAAGATACTGGATAAGGGCCCTGGCCGGTTTGTAGTTTTTGTCCTGCAGGTTGAATCCCCAGGAGTTGTTCATTGTCTCACAGGTTTCAAAAGGGAGTTCTCCCATTTCCTGCTCAGGGTTGAATCCTGTGGTTTTTCTTCCCGGCAGATCCTTTTCGAACATCTGGAAATCTTCCCCGGGAAACGGGGCCAGGTGATGGTTATTTCCAATCAGGCAGGCCGGCTGGAGACTGTGGATCAAACTGTAGGTTTTGTCAAGGCGCCAGTCGGCATCTTTCCTGTCCCAGTGTCCGTCGAACCAGATACCTCCGATCTCGCCGTAGTTTGTGAGCAGTTCCCGAAGCTGTCCGTCCATAAAATCCAGGTACCTGTACCAGTCTCCACCGGCCGGGCGCCCTGCAGTCTGGCCGGTATTCCCGCGGGGATAATAATCATCCTGGTACCAATCAAAATG
>Ga0334890_1004812_pt1 | contig 12039 bp, 8 predicted proteins | sample GraSluR1_MG_3_FD_207220 | JGI IMG/M metagenome (GOLD analysis project Ga0334890, IMG submission 207220) | Sludge microbial communities from methane-producing bioreactor in Wageningen University, Netherlands - Granular Sludge_31_08-R1 | ecosystem: Engineered > Bioreactor > Anaerobic > Unclassified... | reverse complement strand
TCGAGTAGCTGGGCCACGAGCTTCTGACTGATGTAGCCCTTGTCGCCAAAGAGCTTGCCAACGAGACGCTGGGCAAGCCCCGGCACTGGTGTGCGGTCATCCACATTGCCAGGCGTGAGTCGGCAAGCCAGCAGTTCACCGCGTTCGTTGGCGACCAGATGCAGCTTGAAACCGTAGAACCAGCCCATGCTCGTCTTGCCGCGGGCAGCGAGGCCCTCAAAGACCTTGTGTTGATGGATGCGCTGATTGCGGCAGACAGTGAGCGCCGTCGCATCCACAAAGGAAATGCCGGTACACTGCCCAAAGCAGCGGCGCAAGTAAACCATCAAAGGCAGCAGCGTCTGCGGCATGAGTTCCACAAAGCGGGCATAGCTGACCAACGCCGGAAACTCCTGACGCAGATGCGTACAGACATGACGCAGGTAGTAGTCCTTGAACGCGCGATAGCCCGACTGGTGAAAATGAATCAGAATGGTCATTCGCTCACTCAAACACAATCTGGTTTCCCGTCGCCGCTGGCGCAGCCCCTGACCGAGCAGCATCTGGCGCCACTGAGGTTCAAATGCTTGGCAGAAATCATCGACAGCACAGAACAGTTCGAGTAAACTCATGGCAGGACTCCTTTGAGCAAGCTGGTTTGTTTGGCGACATTCAGCTTATACGCTTTTAGGAGTCCTGTCTTATCCAGAATTCACGTTAAATTAAACATAGGGGCGATGGGATCGTCGCTGCGCAACATAGCCGGCCCGATATACTGCTGGATCTCGTCAGGCAACATAAGCCACCCGTCAAAGCCGCCCCTTTGAACAATCTCCGTGGCGCGGTGAAAAAAGCGGATGAAGTCGGCCGGCTGGAGATCGAGAATGAATCGACCGCGCTCCACCCACTCCCGAAGCGTCTCTGCATTAACCCGTTTTGCCCGCGCCTCTTCTTCAAGGTTTTGACCTGTAACCTGCTGATGCAGTTCGTCCAGTTCCAGCGCCAGTTTAGGGTTCCGGGCAGTAAGCCGGTAGCGCAACCAGCCATGCGCGGCCGTTATCAAATCAGCGAGATGCAACATTTGAAACGGTGGCACAGCAACGAGGTTGGCTTCCTCAGCGCTCTGCCACACATGTAGCGCAGTGCTTGTCTTGCCATACCCATACTCGCCAGTCAGATAGCCGAGCGGCGCTCGCTCACTCTTCACCGCCCTGATGACTTTCTGCTCATAATCGACTACGCTAAGCGCACCCTCTCGCCCCCCCGCAGCACGGTTGATTGGCACATAGGTGCGGAGGTGCCGCAGGTAATCGGTCTCAACGCGCTCTGGATGGCTCCACAGACTTATCGACGTTGCAAAGGAAACGCGGGGACACGCTGCTCTATGTAAAAGAGCAGGTTAGCGTCAGACCAATCAGGTGCGAATGTCTACCGGAATCTTGGTGCGAGGGTTGAAGAAGGAACTTCAGGCAGAATGGGCGGTGGTGCTAGATGTGCAAGGATGTCCTGTACAGAATAACATCTCCATCGTCTCAGCGGAACACAGGAACAATTTCGTCAAAGCGGACGCGAATGTCTGTCAGATCGAGCATGATCTGCTCAAGCGGAAGATGATGTACCGCAACTCCGTCTGTAGAAAGAATATCAAGAAGCCGAACGGCCCTCGTTGGCTTCCGATCGAGAGTCCACACCGCCTGCAACAGATCAAACGGATTATCCTTGGCTATCACAATCATACCTGCGAGACCGAATTCCCGAATATATTGCTGAATGGTATCTGCATGATAGCCCAATGGTCCAACAAATACCTCTATGCCGAGAGGAAAAGGCGTATTTAGCAAAAAGGAACGGTGGCTGACCATTGCGTGGAAGTCATGACCGAATTGGCCTGTCGGCCGCGGTACGCTCAACTCATGTAGGGCAAGTCCGTGATCGACGATATACCTATGCAAATAGCCACTCTGATAAAGGAGATTTTGGAGGGGAATTTCGTTTTCTTCGAACGGCTTACGATGTATGGAAAGAAAGCGCTGCAAGATAATCATCCTAATCAGATGACATATCCAGACCAAAGGATCATGCGACACGAACTCATCAATACCAACAATCTTACACGCATGTAGAATCTTGCCCGAAGGCATCCGTCTAGGCGTGAAGCCCTGACGAATTATGAAGTCCTCCGTAGTTGCTGGAAAATCCAGCACGTACAAGACAATATACCGCCGATATTCGCGTGACGCATCTACGAAGGCCGAGCCAAATAACCGTAACTGCTCTTGCTCGGGCAGTTCGTTATCCACAATATCAATATAGGTTCCTCGATATCGAAAATCGAGCTTTCGCAGGTTTGCACTGAATCCCCGCCAGGTTGAGGGATGCCCATCCACTTCGCCAACGTACCTCCGATCCCTCCAGGCATGTGGGGCAACGATGCTTTCAGGTGATGTTTCCAGCGGAAAAACTGAACGAATCACATCTGTAAGGATCTGCTGCATCTTAGTGTTGAGAAAACCGACATCATAGGTATCGAAGATTACCAAGAGCACCGACCTCCTCGATCTACTCATGACGGCTATTCGGCTGTACAGCGCTCATATACAATGCTCAAATGTCACATTGGCGCATTTCAAGTGGAGTTACTTCAGGAGAAAATGCCGATTCGAGGACTATATCGCTTTGCGCTGCATAGTCAATACGCGAGAGAAGCCCCGCAACGTACCAGGCATCAAAAGCCGATTGGGCTTCATCCCGGCTGCCCATCGGCCTGTCAGCCCACCGACACATCTGGGCATAGAACTGCTCCGCAGTCATGCCCTCGTTGGCTGACAACAAATTGCGGCCGACGATGATCGACTCAAAGTACCCGCGCGAGTCAGCCACGACGGGGAGGAGTGGAGTGGGGCAGCGCCACAATGAGGCGTCGCCTTTGTCGCCATTCGATGGCTCATCATCCCATTCCAGCAGATCAAACAAACCCTTACCGATCAGCCTAAATCTATTACTCGCATACATCGATGCATAAGTGATCCGCTTGGGATGTTCCTCTCCAATGCGCTGAACCGCCCTACGGTGAATATCTGAATAGTGCAGCGGGCCCCCCGCCTCCCGAAGAATCTCCTCGAATACGGCAACTCGACTTGGCTGCTCCCGGCCAGACTGGCTGTTCCGCTGCTTCACAGGCGAGCCATTGAGAGCGTACTGGATGTGTCTAGCCGGCACACGCTGCTGCTTTACGCCTGCTTCTCTAGGGCGTCGGGCTTTGACCACACGCTCAACTCTTTCTTGTCCGTGCGAGCGCACGGATTGGCCCAGTTCAGTAATCCGGTAAGCCCCCCATTGGGCGCTGGCGATCAACCCGGCGTCTTTAAGGCCAGTGAGCGCTTCCGAAGTGCGTGAATATATGCTCGATTGACCGCTACCACCCGTCATGGGGTTGCGTTCTACATCGGACAACCTAAAATGATCCGAAAGATTATCTATAATCTCGCGTCTGGTATGGGGCGCGCCATCAGAGAGGAGTTCGAGAATCGGGACGTATAGCTCGTAAAGGGTTGGAATCGTCATTGGCGGCAATCCTTCTTGCGCCTACGCCTCAAGCTCGAACAACACCAGATCTTCATCCCAGTCCAGTTCGATTTCAGCATCCTCAGATTCGTCAACTCCAGTCATTTCATCGAAATCAGGCAAGTCCTGTGGGGGATTCGCATCGAGCGCCTGTTTTCCAGGTGCTGTTAGCTGCCAGGTATCGCCAATCTTGTGAACAGCGTCGAATGCCAACAACAGGTTAAGCCGCGCCGGCACATCGAATCCTGTGCGCTCATCCCCAAACAGAGCTCTCTGGATACTCTGTACAGTGGGCAGAGGAATCTGTTCAAGAACCGAGAGAAGCTCCTGTATCTTATAAATGCGCCGGCACAGGTGATTCAGACAATGGATACGCACTTCGTTAAGCCTGGCATTCGCAGGAAGCGTCGATCTAATGGACTGGGTTGGTTGCTGAACATAGTCGACCCGCTCCAGCAATCCGGCTGCATACCATGCGTCGAAGGCCGACTGCGCGTCCTGCACATTTTCATCACCGCGCTGCGCCCATCCGAACATTTCAAGATAAAACTCGCGAGTCGAAATGCCCGGTCTCCTGCACACCAGATCGTTGCCTACAAGGATCGACTCAAAAAAGGAACGCGGGTCATCGCTTGCATTGAGTAGAGGCTGCGGACAGTACCGCAAAACGAACTCACCCCCTGCTACCGCGTCCTGCGTTTCCCACTCGGTAAGGCCGAACACGCCTTTGGTCAGCGCTCTGAAGTAATCATGATAGAACAATGTGGCGTAGGCCGTGGTTTTGGCGAAGCCTAGTTCTTTCGGCGTCTGCCTTAGAGCCTCTTCATGGATGAGGGAATAGTGTAGCGGCTTTCCTGCCTCTAGCAGGATCCGCCTGAATAGCTCCGCCCGTCCACGCCGGCCACGAGTATTCAGGACCCGTCGTCTTGCTCGAACAACATACCGCTTGAGCAGCGCGTCAACGACTTCGGCCTCCCTGGCCTCCTCACGCTTCACCCGGGACTGGGCTTTTGCGCAGAACGCATCTAGCTCCTCGGAACGGTCCATTACGGCTGGCCGATAGGACACAAATGAGTCATCTGCCACATCAAAAAAAGGCAGCAGTTCCGCCGCACGCGTAGGATATTTCAGTCTTCTGAGAGCCTTGGCCTCTATCTGCCGTACACGCTCACGAGTAACACCCAACTTATTACCGATTTCCTCGAGTGTATGCTCACCTATACCTAACAGCCCAAATCGCGCACTGATAACATCTCTGTCTCGCTGACGCAAACCGAGCAGTTCCTTCTGGACTGCCTCGGTAAGGAGCATTCGCGACACCATTTGCTCTGTATACTCTGGCGACGACGGGATCCATTCATCTGCCAGTGTCCGCCCGCAAGAAGCAGGCAATAATTGGAGTTGCTCAAGAGAAAGATGCTGAGCATTTGCGCTATAATAACGGCTCATTCGCTTGCGATAGTAGCGCCAAGCCTCTTTCGTGCTCCTCAACCTCCGCTTATAGCCAGAGCGATCGCGCTCCTGAATGTAATCAACTTCTCTTTGCGACATCCAACCCACAGCAACGAAAAGCTCCACCGCTTCAGGAACCCGCCACCATCGTCTCTGCAACTCCCGTTGCTTCTCATAGAGAACATGCACTTGATCCGGAAGATCGGAAGGCTCATATTTATCATACTCTTGCAGATAACCATGTAATTCCATATATCGATACAGGCGTTTGCGAAGGGAGTTCTTATTCCTTTGGATCTGTACAGTCTCTAATTCCTCCTGGCTGATCCAGCCTTCTGCAATCGCCATCTGCCACTCGGTAGGGTCATGTCCCAGTTTCTCCGCCAGAGCCTCACGGCGTCTTGCCAACTGAGTAATATATTCGTGCATATGCACTGGCAATCTAATCAGTCGCGAATGATCGGCGATGTAGCGTGACAGGCGCTGGCGAATCCAGATGCCGGCGTAGGCCTGGAAGTGACTGCCGCGCCACTCACGATAGTTGTCAACAGCCGTCACCAACCCGAAGAAGCCTTCCTGCACCAGATCGAGGTACGGGATACCCTTCCCGATATAGGATTGCGCAATAGATAGACAATACCGCAGCGTTCCCTCGATGAGTTCGCGTTTAGCAGTATCATAGGCCATGCGTACTGAATCGAAATGATCGGCAACCTCCGCGCTTGTCGCCGCCGCGATCTGTTTGCGACCGGATGTCGGGAGCAAGGCAAGAAGGTAGAAAGCTCGCCAAACAAGATCCTCCAGCTCCGTATAGGCTTCCTCTGAAAAGTCCGATTGGGCAGAGAGGATATCACGTATCGCTTTCGGCGCTGCCAGCGTGCTGTCATCAAGGAACTGCTCGATCTCGTCCGCCGCCAAGCCGGAATCGAACTCGATTTTCCGACGCACAAGCAGTGAATCAATGGTTGCGATAACTGAATTCAACTCTCTGAGGATATTCGCTAGAGTCCGCCCTGGATTGGGTGCGGTCATTTCGCGCAATAAGACCCCGCGGTAGATGCGGCGCGTAAGAGGCAGGTACTGCTCTCGCCCAGCAATGATCTTCAGCCGGGCAACGTCCTGGAGGAATAATTCAAGAATGTCGATTTCGCCCATATCCAAATGGAGAGAATTCGCAGATCGTGCGACTTGTTACGCGCTACCGCTGAGATACTGGGGTGCATGATACCGATAAAGCATATGGTCAAAGCCGGCCTAATACATCGGTCCAAAGACGGTAATGCCTCCGTCATCAGACCGAGGGTATGTGCTACTCAATCGCCTAGAACTTTTCGGGCGGAGTTAGCGAGAACGAGCAGCGGATTGAGTCACTTTGAATGCCCGTCCGATAGCGGTGACGACAATGGACGCACATAGCGTCACATATGGCCAATCCGATGAGTTGGCTGCAAATCTGGTTTTCGAGAAACTTCATCTCCGATCAGCCCTTGGGGGAATCATGGCATCGATCTGATGTCCGTTTCTTTCGGTTAGCAAAACAAAATGAAGGAACTACGTGGGATACCGTGCAGTTAGTGTATGTTTCACTACAACATCTGTCAAACCCAACACACGATCAGCCCAGTTACTAGAGGCTATTGGTGACAATATCCCGGGCATACGCAGCGCAGATTCGTGACTTTGGCTCGCTCGTTTGCAAACGGTTCGCATCACCAGGCTGCGGCTATTATCCGGGTTGTTCCGCTAATGGAATTCGATTACATGTATTCGCAAGGATCGTTCCGTACAGATTACACGCAAACCCTCAACCACGCGAATGCGGAACAAAGGCTAGACCAGCGGTAGGACACACTCGATCATAGCTTTCAAGAATATAGATTCTCACAAGTGATAACCAGAATGTCAAGTTACACGCAAGCCACTCTCCCACCAGTGCTGCCAGAATCCACATAGAACAGGGCGCATACCCTCAATTCCTGGCATTTCCCTGCGTCCTCATCCCACCACTTTGTGACGGAGCACCGAATTGTTTTCAGATCGGTACCATTCTCGCCAATTTACGGTGGGACGTTTCCCCGCCATGGTGAGTAGTCCTCGAACATGGCCACACCTGCGTTGAGCACAGGATCACCCGACAACGCGCCTTACGGCTCGCTGTGGGGGCCTGTGGAGCGCTTTCAGAGAGGAGACATAGTATTTGGCCTGTGAGCGGGAAAAGATGTCCACAGGCCGGCACAGACGGGCGTCTGGCGGTTCAATAGAGCGGCGTCAGGCGGAAGGCGCCAGCCGCTCCAGTGCAGTGCGGTAGTCTACCGGCGCGATCTCCAGAGTCCCGCTCATCTTCGCATCTACCTCGACCTTATCACCGAACAGGCCAAGCGCCTTGCCGATGCGGTCAAGCGCGGCGAGCTTGTCATGGAACTCAATCTCTGGCCCATAGCGCGTCGCCTTGATCCGCTTGATGACACACGCGTCCTCGCTTGCCAGCAGCTTAGGCAGATCGATGGAGCCGTCCGGACGGATGTACTGGCCGAGATCGAAGCGGGCGATCCTGGTCAGCCTGACCATCGCCTCTGCCCGTTCCATCTCCGTTCGCTTCAGAGCCTCGTCGATCATCGCCTTCACCGCCGGGTTCTTCAGCAGCCGATGCCCGTTGTGAGACGGCGCATACCCTGAACGTCTCGCCGCCTCCGTCACGCTCCACGTCTTGAGATATTCTGTCACAAAGACAGTCTGTCGATGGCTACACTTGCGCATACTCACATTCTCCTACAGCCCAAATCAGCCCACATTTCTATTCTACCTTTTGCCGCACTTATTGTAAAGTCCACTTGGCCGTCCCCAATTCTATGCAAACCGAAACGCTTGTCTGACGTGCATGGCGCACACGATATTTATGTCGAGTGGAGAGCCTTCCAAAATCCGGCAAAATTGCGGGGAGGCCAGAACCGAACAAACCTACAACGATTTGGGATGCACCGCAATGACGAGCTCGGTAGTGATGTTGCTCTGTCTGTTCTTGTTCTGTCCTGTTGCCTTACCCTGTCCTCTATCCCTACTACCCCGCCCGTCCCTACTGCTCACCACACCCCCACTTCAGCAGCGACGCTGTGCCGGGCGAAACAGCAACAGTGGGGCCAGTGGGTGGCAGTACCTCGGCAGGTGCAGCAGTGCAAGGCGCGCAGCCGGTATCATCCACAGCGGACGCGAGTCTCCCAGGGCGCCTCCTATTGTGTGAAGGATGTGAAGGATATTCAGGATACCTCACCCAGGGCTAGCGCTCGCGCGCGTGAGTGTAGTACCTGATATAAAACCCCTTTACATCCTTCACATACTTCACCCCGGTGGCAGGAACACCGCACCTTAGGACACTTGCCGGAGCCGGTAGACCATGCCCGCGCGAGAGTTGTGGGGCGTTTCGATCTTGTACGCCCGCTGTTGGCCCTTGATTGTGACCTGCACCACCTTGCCGCGGTTGCGGGCTATGTACTTCCCCATCTGCACCCGCCGCCCGGCTTCCCTCAGCGCTGTGCATATCTCGGCTAGCAGGTTCTCGCCCTGCCAACCGTTCGGGTCGTCGTCGTAGCTCGCCACGGTGATCAGTAGTGCAGCGCCGACCGGGGTCGTGTCCCACCGTTCCGCCCACGCCTCGACGAAGTTGCGCAGAGTGTCGCTCTCCGTACTCGCCGTGATCCGTACAGAAGCCATATTGCCCAGCAGATCGTCACACCCGAACGAGTGCAGGATGCCGCCCATGATCTGCGCCCAACTCTCATAGCTGCCCTTTACCCTGTCTGTGAATAGCGGTTTGCCCTGGTCGAACCAGTTGGCGATGAGGGTGCAACAGGCTGTCACTAGGGCGGGGCGGTTCTCATGCACCCATGCAAGCAGGTTGGGATGCAGGAAGCCGGAGCGCTGATCGGGCTGCTCCATGTTGGCGTCTAGCCGGATGTAGGCCACGCGCCGGGCGATTTCCTCGGAGAAGATCAGGTTGTTGCCTGTGGCGATCCACACCTGGCGCACCGGCAGGGAAACGGTCTGGTTGTAGCCGAGCAGCCGCCCGCCCCAGCGGCGCTGCGTGAGGGCGTTGGCGAGGGCTGCGCTATCGAGGGGGGCTGCTATGTTGTCGATGTTGACATGTGTTCGCCCTTCTCTCAGCCAGCTTGTGATCGACTTCGCCCATTCGGCATCATCCTTGCCCGCTGGAGCCGAGGCAAGCTCATGCCCGCGCCCGACGTAGGCCAGCGCCTCAGCCAGCAACCCTTTCCCGGTTCCTGCCGTGGGCGCGTCGATGGCGTGCAGAGGGGTTGGCCCGTCGATCAGGTCGCGCACGAAGGGCAGAAGGAGCAGGGCGTAGGCGTGGGCGCGGCTGGCCTCGTCCGCAAAGGGGAAGTCGCACAGCATTTCATCGATCAGGTCTTTGGCCCGCTGTACGTTCGCCGGTGTTGGCGTGATGTCGCCCAGGGGAACGGCGTCGGCATAGTACACGCAGGTATTGTCGTTGTAGCCCTGTTCTTGGTGCAGTGTACCGTTCTCTGTGAACATGGGACAGTAGGAGAGGCCGACTAGAGCGGGAAACTCCGGCCATTCTAGAGCGCCCAGGATATCTAGGATCAATGCTTTGGGCACTTGCGTCTCAACGTAGCGATTCCCCTTCTTGGTGATGTTCAGTTGCTGCCAGTTCGCCACCCTGCCCATCACATACCCGAGGTTGGAAGGCCCGACCGCTACGATCTTGTGCGAGTCCTCTAGCGGCTTCCCGGCTGCGTTGTGTTTGACCTCGCACCTGATCACGCGGGAGAGCGTGGCATCGCGGACATACAACAGCGGCGCGCTCGGGTTGGCCTGTTGGTAGGCGACGATGGCGGCGATGGCCTCGGCTGTGATCTCTCGCGTCTGCCTGTGGTTTGTCTGGATGAAGGGTAGGCCCGAAAGGATGTCGGGCTGGTCATCGAGCATGCCAGCCACGGCAGCTTGCGCCGCCTGAAACGCTGGGCTACCGAGGGGAGAATAGACATTCTGCGTGTCGGCGATGGCCTTGAGGATCGTGCGGTCGCGGTAGTCCTGGCGCTCCCATTTCTGGCGGTAGAGACCGGACATGCGGAACAGGCAATCCATACGTTCAGGGTCTTTGCCCGTCCAGAAGGCGAGCATGTTACACAGCGCTTGGTCGGCGCGGCTGTGATCGCCCCCGTAGTCGGACATATCACCGGCAAACAGCGCCGCAAATTGCGGGTTCGCTGCTGCCTTCAGGAGTAGGGCCGAATCATCTAGGTTTGCAGACGGTGGCGGTGGTGTCGTTGTGGTTTGCGGGGTGGGAGCATTGAGGATGTCTTCTATCTCCGCCCGCAGGTCGTCCCACATATACGCCCGGTCAGGGTGCCACTCCACGATCTGCACCGTGGGGAAGTCCGGGGCGTACTCCGGTTTGTAGTTGACTGTTCCCGGCACACGCAGCACGCGAGCAAGGTCATGCACACTCTGGTCGGCATCCGGCAGGTGGCGCACCCAGGCCGTCTGCACGTCAATGCAGCGCTGGCGTTGTGAGTCATCCACAAGAGGCCAGGGTTCGTCGGCGTACCAGTAAGCGTGCAGCCCGCCGCCGCTGTCGATGACTACAGATGGAGAACACGGGACAATAGACAACATCTCCAGCGCCACCTGCTTCTTGGCCTCGTCTCGTCCGGTGTCAAACTCAGCATAGAGGCAGTTGACAGCATCTATATCCTCGACGCGCGAACGCGTGTGCTGGTTGCCCTTAACGCCGCTTGTGTTGACGCTGTAATAGGCGTTTACTCCGGGTTGAAACAACTCATCCGGCACGTCGTGAACAGGCGAGGCTTCATACCAGTACGATATTTTTGCCCCACCCGCCCCGTTCGGCGTCCAGTAGTAGGCATACCGTCCGCCGCGGTAAAGTATCTTCAGGTGTTGGAGGAAGAGGGGGTCGACTTGCTCTGGCCGGATATCGGAATCGGCATCCATCTCACCCGGCTCTGCATATCGCAATTTCTCGTCTTCGATGTCGAGTTTAGTCACCAACTCCGATTCGGGAATGCCGGTACTACTTCCCTCAATGGAGTACCATCGCTCTTCGTCTCTTTCACCCGCAAGTGCCCGGATCGTAACTGGCTCGTCGTGATCCCGATTTCGCCAGTACGCCCTACTGCCGGATTGAAATCGTGCACTCATGGCGCTACCTCCACCCCCCAAACGGGATGGGTTCGATAGTAGCGGGCCGTCTGGCGGGCCACCTCCGCGCGTTCGCGGCCTCCGTGCTTGAGCGCAGCCATACAGTCGGGGCAGATCAGGAACGCGAGATTCTGCTTCGTCCCGGCCACTTCGTTGATCATCATCCCGCCCGGAGCAATGTATGCCTTTCTACAGCCAGGGCACTCAAAGATCCCGCCGGCTTCCCTCACCACTCTAGGCGCAAGCATATACACCTCAGCCCCTTCTTCGGCTATGAGCTGGAGGTAAGACTTGTGGCCCTTCTTCGATTCTGATACACTCATGTCACCGCTCCTTTCTGCGGAGTGTTGTAGGACCCGTTTCAGTCTGCCGCCCCTGCCGCAAACAGAGGGCGGTCGTTTCTGACGGGCAACTGAAGTCTCTTGCGACCGCGGCGCGCTGGGGGTCAGAGTCCATAGCGCCGCGGTTCGCATTCTTCTGGGCATTGTCGGCCTCGACCAACAATACCTGCCGTAACATAAACCTCGCCTGCTCCTGCGGGTCTCGCATCTCTTGCCGTGCCAGTGCGATCAGACTCTCAAACTCGTCACGAGACAACCGAAGCCTCAGCCCCGCATACTCGCCCACCATATTACAAATTCCTTTCTGTTAGAGCGCTCGTCCGCCCGCCGACTTATGCCTTAAGGATAGTCGATGGGAAGCATTGACTCCAGGGGAAAAATCCCCTACAGTGGCAACAAAGCTGCCGTTCAGTTGCCGTTCAGTTGCCGCACGTCCCGCATTGCCCTGAAAAGTTCTCTAAACCAGGCCAAATTGTGAGGGGGGCTAGTGCTGTTGATTGATCGTGATTCT
>Ga0334890_1004811_pt1 | contig 12041 bp, 8 predicted proteins | sample GraSluR1_MG_3_FD_207220 | JGI IMG/M metagenome (GOLD analysis project Ga0334890, IMG submission 207220) | Sludge microbial communities from methane-producing bioreactor in Wageningen University, Netherlands - Granular Sludge_31_08-R1 | ecosystem: Engineered > Bioreactor > Anaerobic > Unclassified... | reverse complement strand
ACATTGTGCCCCGCTTCAAGCTGATGCTGTTTTACGACCTGGCGACAGACGACGCCGAGGCGTACTTCCAGTTCCTGATGTCGGAGATGGTGCCCGCCTTGCACGAGATGGGCCTCTACCTGTTCCGCGCCTTCCAGACCATTCCGGGGCAGGCCGACGGCGATCACCGGCATCGCCAGGTCGAGTATGTAGCTGAGGAATTGGAGACCATCCAGGCCGTGTTGCGCAGCGAGAAATGGTGCGACCTGGAGTCCAGGCTGCGCCAGTACGTGAGCGGCTACAGCCGCAAGATCGTGCGCTTCCGCCAGGGGTTCCAGCTTTAGGCGACCCCTGTTCCCGCGACGAGAATGCAGCGCCCGGCAGCAGCACCCGCCGGGCGTATCTGTGCTCTGCTGCGCCCGTAGGGGCATATTGCAATACGCCCCTACGAAGCCTCATCTCGCCCGGCGTCAAGCGAGTCAACGACAATCTTTGTTCGCCCCCACCTGTTGCTGATGTGAGACTAGCGCGCCCCTAGAACGTGTTATGCACTTTTCAACCCCTATCCCCCGACCCCTTTCCCCGCAAGCAGGGAAAGGGGAGCCTCCCTGCTGGCGGGGAGGGACTACAGGGTGGGGTCAGGGCGCTTTCCATGCACCGTGTGCCTTGCACGCTACGCCGAGCGTGCGGAGTTCATAACACGCTCTAGGCGATGACGCCCAACTCGCGCCCCACTTTGGCGAAGATGTCGAGCGCCCGGTCGAGATCGTCCCGCGAATGGGTGGCGCTGCTCATCACGCGGATGCGCGCCTTGCCCTGCGGCACCGTCGGGAAGCCGATGGCCATGGCGAACAACCCTTCCTCAAACAGGCGGCGGCTGAACCGCTGCGCCAGCGGCGCTTCGCCCAGCATGACCGGCACGATGGGTGTGGCGCTGAGACCGGTGTCGAAGCCCAGCGCCTTCATGCCGCTCTTGAAGTACTCGGCGTTCTGCCACAGCCGGTCCACCAGGTCGGTGCTCGCCTCCAGCAAGTCTACAGCGGCCAGGCACGCGGCCACGTCCGGCACGGTCATGGCGCTGCTGAACAGGAACGGTCGCCCGCGCTGGCGCAGCCAGTCCACGATCACCTGGCTGCCAGCGACCACGCCGCCCACCACGCCGAAGGCCTTGCTCAGCGTGCCGACCTCAATATCCACCTTGCCGTGCAGTCCGAAATGATCCACGATGCCGCGCCCGCCCCGGCCCAGCACGCCCTCGCCATGCGCGTCGTCCACCATCAGCAGGATGTCGTGCTCGGCGGCGATCTCGTAGAGCGCGGGCAGCGGCGCGATGTCGCCGTCCATGCTGAAAACGCCATCGCTGACGATCAGCCGCCGCCCGTACTCGGTCGTTGCTGCGATCTGGCGGCGCAGGTCGTCGGGGTCGCAGTGCTCATAGGCGACGATCTGCGCCCGCGACAGGCGACAGCCGTCAATGATGCTGGCGTGGTTGAGCCGGTCGGAGAAGATCACGTCGCCGCGCCCGACCAGCGCCGGGATCGTCGCCAGGTTGGCGTTGAAGCCGCTCTGAAAAGTGATCGCCGCCTCGACGCCCTTGAACGCCGCCAGCCGTTGCTCTAGCTCCACGTGCAGGGTCATCGTCCCGGCGATGGTGCGCACCGCCGCCGGCCCCACGCCGTATCTGTCCATCGCTCGCTTGGCCGCCGCTACCACCTGGGGGTGGTTGGCCAGGCCGAGGTAGTTGTTGGACGAGAAGTTGAGCACGCGCCTGCCATCCACCACCAGCCAGGCCCCCTGTGGGCTGTCCAGCGTGCGGATGTGAGTGAACAATCCCTGGGCCTTAAGCTGCGCGATCTCCTCGCTGATCCAGGCCGTCTTCGTCTCGCTCATTGCGAAGTCTCCTTGAGGAAGCGCCGTCAGCCGCCAGCCGGATCGTCACCACTGCCCGGTGACGCGCTGGGCGGCGCGGCTCATTCTTGGGTCAAATATCTCGTGGGGCACAGCCCACCCGCTATTGTAGCACAGCGAAGGGCGCGCGGCGCGGGCTGGATGCGAGCGATCAGGCGAGGAGGCACATCTGCCGGGTGACGCCAGGCGCGCCCGGCTGCAGGGGATTCCACTGCGGGTCAAACGTGATGCGGAGGACCGTATCCAACCCCACCAGTTCGAGCACTTTCTCGACCGGCTCGGACGGGTTCATGAGGGTCAGCGAGCCGCCCGCCGCCGCTGTCCGCCTGGTGATCTGCACCAGGGCGCGCAGCCCGGCGCTGCTGATGAAGGTGACGGCGCTCATGTCGAGAATCAGGTGCGCGCGGCCATGAGTCAGCGCGTCTTCCGCGTGCCCGGTCAGGGTCGTGGCGTGCGCGTTGTCCAGACGCCCGACGATCTCAACGATCTGCGTCCGGTTGGGGTCTGTCTGAAACTGTTTTGGTCGCATCGTAGTCCCATCCCAACTCGTAGAACCCGGTTCGTGGGGCAAACGCGCTATTTGGCGAAATCGGAATCAACCAGCAGGCGTACCCCGGCGATCAGCACCAGAGCGCCCAGAAACGAGACGATCACGGCCCCGCAGAGGCCCGCCGTGCCCATCCGCCCAAAGAGCAGGCTGCCCACGAAGAAGCCTGCCATGCCCAGCAGCACATTGCCGACCGGGTTGTAGCCCCGCCCGCGAATAACGTAGCCGGCCAGGAAGCCAGCCGTCCCACCGACGATCACAATCCACAGCCAGTGCAGGCATCCGCAGAGTCCCAACTCGAACATGGCGAGTGTCCTTTTCCGGTGAAGGAGTGCGCGTTCTCGTAGGGCATATGGCCCTACGTCCCTACGAATCTGTACGCGCCGGACGCAGAAAGGTTACACCCGCCTGGTGCCACCATAGCGCAGACCCCTAAGGATTGGGGGAGAGGAAGATGAGAATGTCTTGAGAGCGTTCAGGAGGCGATGCCCGCGATGAGCAAATCGAGGGCAAGCGCCGCTTCCACCTTGCCCGTCTTGATGGCTACGTCGGTGTCGAGCAGGTGGCGGTAGATCGCTTCGAGATGTTCCTGGGTGAAGGCCCTGGCTTGCGCGGCGACCTTCTCGCCCACGAAAGGGTGAACGCCCAGGGCATTCCCGGTCTGGCGCGGCGAGCCGCCCTCGTTGAGGAACTCGCGGGCCATGATCAGCAGGCGAAACTGGCGGATGATCATGCCGAAGATGGGCAGCGGCTCGCCATCGTCGAGCAAGCGGTGCAGCAGGCGGGCAGCAGTCGCGCCGTCGCGCCGGCCCAGTGCGTCCACCATCTCGAAGATGCTCGCCTCGGCCACGTAGGGCGTCAGCAGGGCCACGTCCGCCTCGCGGATGGGGCGCTCGCCGCCCGTGTACGCGGCCAGCTTGCTCAATTCGCTGTCCGCCGCGCGCAGGTCGTCGCCGGTGACGGCGGCCAGGGCCGCCGCCGCCGCCGGCTCAATCTCCGCGCCGTAGGCGCTGCAGGCGTGCTCAGCGATCCAACGCGCCGGGTTGCGCGGCGGGTCGAATGTCTTGTGGAATCCGCTGGGCGCTGTCCTGGCCAGCTTGAGGATGGGGTGGCTATCGGGCAGGGTGACGTTCTCGACGAAGACGACGCGCGCCCAGGGCGGCAAGTCGTCCAGGCCCTCGGCCAGCGCCGCCAACTCGTCTTTGGCGGCTTTGCCCGCGCCGCGCCGCGTCAGCCAGGAGAGCATCCCCTCGACGATGACCAGCCGCTTCTCGCCCAGGAAGGGGATGGCCCGCGCCGCCGACAGCACATCCGCCGCCGTCGCGTCCTTGCCGTCGAAGACGGTGATGTTCAGGTCGGCGGTGCCAGGATCGCCCATCTGCGCGCGCATGGCCTGCACCTGGGCGCGGCAGGTGAACTCGTCCGGGCCGTGCAGGACGTAGAAGGTGGGCGTGCTGCGGCTCATGGCGCGATCTCGTGCCGGTCAGCCCGACCGCGTGCGCACGTAGTGCACGGTCAGCCGCTGCCCGGCCAGGGGGATGGGGAACTCGTAGCGGTTGATGGTGACCACTTCCAGATCGCCCAGATCGCCGAGTGTGGTCACGTGCTGCTGCAGGGCCAGCCCCAGCGGTTGGGCCAGAATCAGCGACAGCGTGGAAAGCAGGATGATGGTGGGCAGGCGCGAGAGGCGCTCCAGAATGCCGCTGCGCATCCCGCTCGTGCCGACCAGCGTCGCCAGGCTGGTCAACACGCCGGCGGTCACCAGGCCCGTCCCGCAGTTGGGGTGAATGGCCAGGCCGTGCTCGCCGTGCTTCATGCGGCCCAGCGCCTCGCCGACGGCAGCCTCGATTTCGGACGTGGGCACGTTGCCGTAGAGGTAGAAGCCGCTGGACGTGGAGCGCCCGGCCATGCTCAGGTTCTTGACCTTGCGGCTGAGGACGTGGATCGTGGCGTGCTCCAGGCCATGATTGCGCCGCACGCGGCGGATCACGGGCAGGTTCAGGATCGGTGCCAGCACAATTGCCAGAAACTGGATCATTATGCGTTCCCCATTGCTACGCAGGATGCGTGCAGAACCCGTCAGGTAGGGGCGCTGCTCTGTGCGCCCCCGTAGGGGCGTATTGCAATACGCCCCGACAACCTCTTCACGCACCCGCTACACGGCGCGGCCCAGGTGAGGGGCCAGCGGCGCGGTTACGGGATGTCGGCGGGCGGGATCACGTCCCATAGCGGCAGGGCGATGACCACCAGCCGGTGCGTGTTGGCGTAGGACGGCCAACACGTTACGAGCGTAACACGTTCGTCCGCCGTCGGCAATATCCACCGCGCGTTCTCGGCGCGCACGTCGAGCGGCTGCCCTTCCTCGGCCAGGGTCATGGTCTGCACGACCACGTAATGGTAGCGCCGGTCAGCAGCGTCGAGCGCGATCCAGTCGCCCGGCTTCAGCGCCGCCAGATAGCGGAAGACCTCGCCATAGACGTTGTGGTGCCCGTTGAGGACGGTGTTGCCGGGCGCGCCCAGCGGCGCGGAGGTCTGGTGCCAGCCGGCGGCGCGCGTGGGGGGCACGTCCCACTGGCTGAATAGCTCGCCGTCCAGCGTGACTGCGTGCTGGCCGACCGGCACAACCGGCGCGTCCAGGCCGATGGCAGCGATGCGGATGCGCGTGGGCGGCGCGCCGGAGATGGGCGTCGGTGATGCGGTCAGCGGAAGCGTCGGGATCGTCGGGATCGGCGTCGCCGTGAGGGTCGGCGCGGTCTCCGTCACAGTGGGCGTGGCCGATGGCGCGGGCGTAGGCGTCACGGAGGGGGCCGGAGTCAGCGTCTCTTGCGGCGGCGCGGCTGGCGATGGCTCAGCCGGCGACGGCGTGAGCGTACTGGTGGGGGTGTCGCTGGGGGCAGGGGTGTCCGTCGGGATGGCGGTCGCTGTCGGCGTGGGCGGCTCGCTGACCGGCAGGATCACCACCTGGGTGAGCGCGGGGGGCAACGGCGGCGCGGGCAGGGCCGTACCGAGCAGCCCCGGCGTCGGCGTGGGTTCGGGCGTGCCAAAGAGGTGGGGTGGCGCGATCACCGCGTCGTCAGGGGCCAGAATCCGCCAGCCGAGCAGCGCGAGTCCACCCGCCACGCACACAACGCCGATTGCGCCGAGGGCTATGCCGAGCGCGAGCGTTCCCCTGGACGGTGAGCGGCGGGACATAGCGGGCGCGCGCTCAGGTGCCGCGCTGGCCGTTCAGGATGGCGCGCAGCACGGCGCTCGTGTCTTCGAGCGTGGGGAAAAGGCCGTCCGGCTGGTGGGCGGCCAGTTCGTCGGCGCTGAACGGCCCGGTGGCGACGGCGATGGTTCGCGCGCCGATGCTGTGCGCGCAGGCGATGTCGCCGGGCGTGTCACCAATGATCACCACGCGGTCGGGCGCGAAGTCCGCCCCGTTGAAGGCGTTGGCCCTCGCCAGCGCCAGCGGCGGCAACATGGCCCGATCCCAGCCCTCCGAGCCGAACGCGCCAATGGGGAAGTCGGCGGGGTCGAAGCCCGCTGCCCGCAGCTTGATCGGCACCAGCCCGGCCATGTTGCCCGTGACTAGGCCCATCAGCACAGCGGGGTTGGCGCGCAGCGCAGCGATCAGTGTCAGCGCGCCCGCGCATGGCCTGACCGGGCACTCGCCGATGATCGCGGCCAGCCGGCGGGCGACGACCTGGTTGTACTCAGAGAGGCGGCGCTCGATCTCCCCGGCGACAATGCCCGCCGGAGTCAGCGCCTCCAGCAGAATCTGCCAGTCGGTCTTGCCGGCGAAGCTCACGTCATTGAGGACGCCGGTGGTGCCGAACACGTCTTGGACGGCCAGGCGCGTCGCCGCGCGCCCGCAGCCGCCGGAGTGGAGCAGCGTGCCGTCAATGTCGAACAGAACAAGCGAGGTCTTGGGCATGGTCAGAAGTCGCGGGTGCAATGTGCACGGGTCTGTGCAGATTATACCGTCTCAGGTGGCCCTGCGGCTGCGTGCCGGGGTAAAAGTGACACTCATCATCCATATCCTGACATTCCACACTACTGAGGCCCCGGCAAACGGTCTAGACTCTTGGCGAAGCGACTGGGAAAACGTTGAAACCGGGTGAAGTTGTGCTCGTGATCTGCTAACCGTCTCTCACCGTGCTTCCAATGTTTGCACTGCATGGCTTGCCGAGCGATCATTGCCGGCCAGACCGCGCGTCTGGCGCGCGGTTGTTCGGCAAGAGGACACAGGAGGAAATTGATGGCAAGTGATAAATCGTCCCGCAACATGGTGACGATTGATGGCAACAGTGCTGCCGCCCAGGTAGCCCACGCCCTCAATGAGGTCATCGCGATCTATCCCATCACGCCGTCGTCGCCGATGGGCGAAGAAGCCGACGAGCTTTCGGCTGCCGGCGTGAAGAACATCTGGGGCACGGTACCCGATGTCACCGAAATGCAGGCCGAGAGCGGCGCGGCGGGGGCCATTCACGGGGCGCTGACCACCGGCGCGCTGGCGACGACCTTCACGGCGTCGCAGGGCTTGCTGCTGATGATCCCCAACATGTACAAGATCGCCGGCGAACTGCTCCCGACTGTCTTCCACGTCTCGGCGCGCTCGCTGGCCGTGCACGCCCTGTCAATCTTTGGAGATCATTCGGACGTGATGGCCGTGCGCCAGACGGGTTGGGCGCTGCTGGCGTCGGGCAGCCCCCAGGAAGTGCACGACTTCGCCTTGATCGCCCAGGCCGCCACGCTGGAATCGCGCGTGCCATTTGTCCACTTCTTCGACGGCTTCCGCACATCGCACGAAATCCAGAAGATCGAGCAGCTTACGCACGAGGACCTGCGCGCGCTCATTGACGATCAGTTCGTGCTGGCGCACCGGATGCGCGGCATGTCGCCCGACCGCCCGGTGCTGCGCGGCACGGCGCAGAACCCCGATGTTTACTTCCAGGGCCGCGAGACGGTCAACCCCTTCTATGCCGCCACGCCAGGGATCGTCCAGAAGGTCATGGATCGCTTCGCCGAAGTGGTGGGCCGCCAGTATCACCTGTTCGATTACGTGGGCGCGCCCGACGCCGAGCGCATCGTGATCGTGATGGGTTCTGGCGCGGAGGTGGCGCACGAGCTTGTGGACTACATGCTGGCGCGCGGCGAGAAGATCGGCGTGCTCAAGGTCCGCCTGTACCGTCCGTTCGTTGGCGAGGCGCTGGTCGCTGCCGTCCCCAAGACGGTCAAATCCATCGCCGTGCTCGACCGGACGAAAGAGCCGGGCGCGGCGGGCGAGCCGCTCTACCAGGACGTGATCACGGCCTTCGCGGAGGCGATTGCCAACGGCTCCTGGGACAGGATGCCGCTGATCGTCGGCGGGCGCTATGGCCTCGGCTCCAAGGAGTTCACCCCGGCGATGGCCAAGGGGGTCTTCGACAACCTGGCCGCCGCCAAGCCGAAGAATCACTTCACCATCGGCATCGTGGACGACGTGTCCTTCACCAGCCTGGACTGGGACGACAACTTTTCTACCGAAGGCAACGACGTGCACCGCGCGCTGTTCTTCGGGCTGGGCGCGGACGGCACGGTGGGGGCCAACAAGAACTCGATCAAGATCATCGGCAAGGCGACCGACAACTACGCCCAGGGTTACTTCGTCTACGACTCCAAGAAGTCCGGCGCGCGCACGGTCTCGCACCTGCGCTTCTCGCGCAAGCCCATCCGCAGCAGCTACCTGATCAAGCAGGCGGGCTTCATCGCCTGCCACAAGTTCACCTTCCTTGAGCAGTTCGACATGCTTGGCCAGCTTCAGCAGGGCGGCACCTTCCTGCTCAACAGCCCCTACAGCGCCGCCCAGGTGTGGGATCATCTCCCGCGCGAGGTGCAGCAGCAGATCATTGACAAGCAGCCCAAGTTCTACGTCATTGACGCTGACTCCATCGCCAAATCGGTTGGGCTGGGCGGGCGCATCAACATCATCATGCAGGCGGCCTTCTTCAAGATTTCCGGCGTGCTGCCGGAGGAGAAGGCGATGGAGATGATCAGCGCGGCGGTCGAGGACACCTACGGGCGCAAGGGCGGCAAGGTCGTGGATATGAACATTCGCGGCGCTGAGGTGGCGGTAGATCGCATCGAGCGCGTCAGCTATCCCGGCGAAGTCACCAGCAAGTTCTCCATGCGCCCGCCCGTGCCGGAATACGCGCCGGAGTTCGTCCAGGACGTGACTGCCGAGATCATCGCCGGGCGCGGCGACCTGCTGCCCGTGTCGGCCATGCCCATTGATGGCACGTACCCGACGGCCACCACGCAGTACGAGAAGCGCACGGTGGCAACCGAGATTCCCGTCTGGGAACCCGAAGTCTGCATCCAGTGCAATCAGTGCGCCTACGTCTGCCCGCACGCCACCATCCGCATGAAGGTCTACGACGCCCAGTACGCCGAAAACGGTTCGCCCAAGACCTTCAAATTCACCGAGGCGAAGGGCCGCGAGTGGAAGGGCATGAAGTACACCCTCCAGGTTGCGCCCGAAGACTGCACCGGCTGCGGCGTGTGCGTCGAGATCTGCCCGGCCTACGCCAAAGACGCCAGCGGCCAGAAGACCGACCGCAAGGCGATCAACATGGCCCCGCTCACTGAAGAACTGCGCCGCAACGAGGCCGAGAACTGGGATTACTTCCTGGCCCTGCCAGAGACGGACCCGGCCACCTTCAACCGCTTCACGGTCAAGGGATCGCAGTTCATCCGCCCGCTGTTCGAGTTCTCCGGCGCGTGCGCCGGCTGCGGCGAGACGCCCTACATCAAGCTCATGTCGCAGCTTTTCGGCGACCGGGCGATCATCGCCAACGCGACCGGCTGCTCGTCTATCTACGGCGGCAACCTGCCCACCACGCCCTACGCCGTGCGCGCCGACGGGCGCGGCCCCGCCTGGTCGAACTCGCTGTTTGAAGATGCGGCGGAGTTCGGCATGGGGATGCGCCTGACCGCTGATAAGCTGACGCAGTACGCCCGCGAGCTGCTCGACCAGCTTATCGCCCAGGCCGAGAATCACCGCGAGCTGCTTGAGGCCATCCGCGACGCCGATCAGAGCACGCAGGAAGCCATCGAGCAGCAGCGTGAGCGCGTAGAGCAGCTCAAGGCCCTGCTGAAGCAGGACGGCGGCCCGCTCGCCGGGCAGTTCCTGGGCGTGGCCGACTACCTGGTGAAGAAGTCCGTGTGGATTTTCGGCGGCGACGGCTGGGCCTACGACATCGGCTACGGCGGCCTGGATCACGTCCTGGCGTCGGGGCGCGACGTGAACGTGCTTGTGCTCGACACCGGCGTGTACTCCAACACCGGCGGCCAGATGTCGAAGGCGACGCCGCGCGGCGCGGTGGCCAAGTTCGCCGCCGCTGGCAAGGGGATGCCCAAGAAAGACCTGGGCATGATCGCCATGACCTACGGCAACATCTACGTCGCGCAGGTGGCGCTCGGTGCCAACATGACCCAGGCGATCAAGGCGTTCGCCGAGGCGGAAGCCTACGACGGCCCGTCGTTGATCATCGCCTATAGCCAGTGCATCGCGCACGGCTACGATCTGCGCTATGGCTACCAGAACCAGAAGGACGCTGTGGAGTCCGGCTTCTGGCCGCTCTACCGCTTCAACCCGGACAACACGCGCGCCGGCAAGCAGCCGCTCATGCTCGACTCCAAAGCGCCGACAACAGACATCGAAGAGTGGATGTACAAGCAAAATCGCTTCCGCATCCTGCGCAACGCCGACCCGGAGCGTGCCACCGAGCTACTGGAGATGATGCGCCAGGACGTGGCTACCCGCTGGAAGATGTACGAGCAGTGGGCGCAGTTTGACATCTAGTCACGGTAGAGACTTCCGAAGTCTCCAAGACTTCGGAAGTCTGACCGCCCAGAAGGCAGCAAAACAACGCCCCAGGGCCGCAACCCTGGGGCATTTTGTGTCACGGGGCGGGGGCATTTGCCATGCATACACATTAGGTGAAGGCATCTCGCGGAAACGCTCCTCCCCCTGGCCCCTTCCCCGGCCAAGCCAGGGAGGGGGAAAGTGCCATGCCAGCCGATCAAAGTCCCCCTCTCTAGCTCGGCTGGAGAGGGGGATTTAGGGGGTGAGGCGACTTAGCTTAACGCCTGTGCATTCACTCCGCCGCCGTCACCGTGAAGAGCGCCCCCGCGCCGCGCCCGAAGACCTCCGGGAAGTAGAAGGCGTAGGCGTGGCTGGGCATCGTCTGGAACTCGCCAGGCACGCTGGCCCGCACCTGGTAGGTGTAGACGTAGGTGCCGCGCGGCAGGAAGTCCGCGTACAGGTTCAGCTGCTCGTCGCGCAGCTCGGAGCGGTCGAACAGCCACCAGCCCCAGTACCAGCGCGGCTCGTACAGCGGCTGGATGGTGGGCGGCTGATCAAGCTGGCTGGTCGTCAGCAGCGATGTGTCTACCGGCTCGGTGCCCGCCGGGATGGGGTCTTCCAGCACGAAGTAGTAGATCTCCTGGGGCAGGGTGATCGTCACGCGCACGGTGATCACGTCGCCCACCTGGGCGGACGTGACCGGCGTGCTGGGGTCTTCAGCGCGGAAGTACTCGCGCGAGACGGTGACTCCCCGGCTGATCGGCTTGGCCTCCGCCGCCCACAGCCGGGTCTTGAGGTGCGCCGTGTAGTACAGCACGCCCTCGCCCGCCGAGCGGGAGATCGTCACGCGGTTGATCTGGTCGCGCAGCAGGTCTTTCACCGCCACGCGCAACACCTGGCCCTCGCGCACCGTCTCCGGCGTGACTGTCCCCCCGCCCAGGCCCGCGCTGTTGATGGCGAGGCTGTAGGTGTAGTCGCCGCGCAGTTCGCCGCTGGCAACCATCCAGTCGGTGAGGGCCATCACCGCCCAGGCGGTCTCCTGCGTCGTCGTCCAGTGATCGCCCTGACGCGCCACCATCAGCCAGCGCACCACATTGGGCAGCAGGTCGTGATCGGGCTGGACGCGCGTCAGCGCCGCCAGCGCGATGGCCGTCGTGCGCGTGTCGCTGCTCCAGTTCCACCAGTCGCGCCCGGCCTCTTCCCAGTGCGCGCCGGTCGCCGAGAGGATGGCCGCGCTCTGCAGGTCGCTCACCAGCGAGGGGATGGCGTCAGCAGCGGGGTCGTACTCCTGGTAGGCCATCAGCAGAAACGCCAGCGCCCAGGTGTCCATCTCCAGCCGGTGCTCGCGCAGCATGTCCAGGTCGGCGGCCTGCGCCTGCCCGGCCCGCGCGAAGACGTAGGCGTAGAACGCCTGGCGGTTCAGACGCCACACGGGGGTGTCTATCGTGGGCCGGATCAGGTCCAGGCGGACGAAGTTGAGCGCCCGGTCGAGCATCTGCGCGTCCACGTCGAAGCCGGCGTCGCGCGCCTCGGCCAGCCCCAGCGCGGCGTAGGCCGTGATGTACGGGTTGCTCTCCATCTGGGCAAACCAGCCCCAGCCGCCGTCGGGATTCTGCTCGCGGGCCAGGCGGGTCAACGCCTCGTCCAGCACAGCGCGCAGGTTCGCTTCCAGGGCCGGGTCGTCCAGGCCGAGGTCTTTTAGCGCGCGGTAGGTCATCACGTTGGGCAGGAAGCGGCTGATCGTCTGCTCGATGCACTGGTGGGGGAAGTTCTTCAGAT
>Ga0334890_1004810_pt1 | contig 12044 bp, 9 predicted proteins | sample GraSluR1_MG_3_FD_207220 | JGI IMG/M metagenome (GOLD analysis project Ga0334890, IMG submission 207220) | Sludge microbial communities from methane-producing bioreactor in Wageningen University, Netherlands - Granular Sludge_31_08-R1 | ecosystem: Engineered > Bioreactor > Anaerobic > Unclassified... | reverse complement strand
GAGCAGTTGGGGCACGCCCCGGAAGGGACGGACTTGCGGCAGAGCGACCTGTCCGACTTCCCGGTAGACAGCTACGGCTCGTGGCCGGAAGACCTGTCGCTGAGACGCGAGGATTTGTATGGCGACGACGGGCGTTAGGACGGTCTTCCTGGACACCAACATCCTGCTGCGGGCCAATGTCGCCGAGGCCCCGCTGCACGCCGAAGCGCTGGCCGCGATCAGGGCGCTGCGCGCCAGAGGAGACGCGCTGTGGGATCAGCCGCCAGGTGCTGCGCGAGTTCATAGCCGTTCTCTCCCGCCCGCAGACCTTCGCTGCGCCGCGCCCAGTGGCCACCATCGTTGAGCGTGTACGCTATCTCCAGGCGCACTTCTGGGTCGCCGATGACACGTTGGTGGTCACTGAGAGGCTGCTCAGCCTGTTGCAGACCATCCCTGTGGGGGGCAAGCAGGTGCACGACGCCAACATCGTCGCCACGATGCAGGCGTATGGCATCGGCCACTTGCTGACGCTCAACGTTGTGGACTTCACCCGATTTTCGTCCCTGATCACTGTCCTGACGCTTGAGGACGTACTGGAAGGCCCCTAGTGCGCGTAGGCGGAAGCCACCAGTGGCTGTTCGATGGTTTACCCCACCCTAAATCCCTCCCTGCCAGCAGGGATGGACTTGAGTCTGCTCCCCCTTTCTCCGCTGGCGGGGAAAGGGGGCTGGGGGGATAGGGGTCAATCAGGCCAAACCGCGCGCCTATTTCCGCCCTGATGTACTAGCTCGGCTGGAGAGAGGGATTGAGGGGGAGAGGCGTGCGCAGCCAGGCTCAAGTTGGTACACATGGGCGCAGCAGAGCAGCGCCCCTATTGCCCCACAGATTCTGCACACCCCCGTTCAGCTTTCTCCGCTCCATCCCAATCGGCATCCGCAGGGAGGGCGCATGGCAAGAGACAGGGTAGAATCGCCGCGCCGTGTTAAGATGAAGGGCGACGCCGACCCGCCCTGTGGAGGACGACATCCCATGCCCGCGCGCCTGACCCGCTCCCTGACCCTGCTGATCGCCCTCTTCGCGCTGCTGCTGACCGCGCTGCCCGCTCCGGCGCTGGCGCAGACCGGCGAGCGTTACCAGAACCCTGCGCTGGGCGTCGCTTTCGACCTGCCCGCCGGCTGGTCAGTGGATGCGCAGGAGCGCGCCTTGATCGCCGGCGCGCCGGGCGACGTGGCTCTAGCGCAGGCGGGCAGCCCGCCGCAGGGCCTGGTCGTGCGCATGGTCTTCGGCACGTTCAGCGAGCTAGGCATCACCGACGCGAGCGAGTTGCCCGGCCTGCTCGACCGCCTGATCACCGGCGGCGCGGTGGCGACGCAGCCGCAGCGCATCACCTGGGGCAACGCCAGCGGCTACGAGGAGCAGGTCACGCAGCCCGCCGAAGGGCTGACCATGCGCGTGGCGCTGCTGGCGACTGCCGGGGGGCATGTCGCCGTCGTGCGCGGCATCGCGCCCACGCCTGTCTGGGAGGGCGGCGGCAGCGCGGCGTTCGACGCGCTGGCCGCGTCGCTGGCCTTCTCGCTGCCGGAGCGCGACGCCAGCCTGGTCGAGACGATTACCGCCCACGACGGGGGCGTGCTGTGGCAGTTCGTCGCGCCGCAGCCGGAGGACGGGCGCGCGGTGCGGCTGGGCGGCCTTGTCTACGACATGTTCAACGTGATGTACATCGCCGCCGGGCCGGGCGGCGTGCTCACCCTGGAGATGAACAGCGGGCGGCAGATCAGCTATCTGGGTCCCTGGCACGGCGCGGACTTCGCCGATGTCGCCATCGGGCCGGACACAAAGCTCTACCTGGCGAACACCGCCCCCGCTACGCCAGGTGCGGTGATGGTCGTGGACCGCGCCGGGAACTGGGGGCGTGCCTGGGGCGCGCGCGGCGACGGCGACGGCGAGTTCGCGCCGGGGATGCCGCAAACCATCGCCGTCACCCGCGCGGGCGACGTGTGGACGGTCTCCGAAGGGCACGGGAGCGGCATCCGCGACCGTTTGTACAGGTTCGACGCCGTTGGGAACCTGCTGCTGACCGCTGACCTGGCCGCCATCAACCCCGACCTGCGCGGCGTGCGCCTGGCCATGAACGACGAAACCGACGCGCTCTACGCCGTCGGCGCGAGCGGCGCGCTGACCGTCGTGGATTCGCAGGGCGCTCCGCTGGTCGTCAATCTGGCCCAGCAGATTCTTCACGACCTGACCGTGCTGGACATCGCCATCGCGCCCGACGGCAACCTGGTGCTGGCCGTGGCCGCGCCGGGGCTGGACGGCTTCGGCCTGCTGGAACTGAGCATCGGCGGCAAGCTGCTCGATATGTTCGGCCTGCCCTACGACGAGGCGCGCGGCGGGCCGTACCTGCCCGGCGAATACCTGCGCCCTGGCGGGCTGGTGATGGGGCCGGACGGTACCGGTTACTGGACGGAGACTCACCCGCAGACGGGTATCAGCCAGGTGCAGCACTTCACCTTCAGCGGCGATGGGCTGCTGCCGCTGGGCGTGGAGATGGCCGCCGGACCCGGTGACGAGGCCGGGGCCGGGCTGGGCACGGACCCGGCGCAGGGCGGCGGCGAGATCGCCTACGGGCAGACGGTGCACGGCGCGCTCAACAACCGCTACCCGTCCCACCAGTGGACGTTCAGCGGCAACGCGGGCGACCACGTGATCATCACCATGCGCGACGCCAGCGGCGCCAGCCTGCTCGATCCCCGGCTGGTGCTGCGCAGCGCCGAGGGGCGCGAGATCGCCGCCAACGACGACGTGGGGGCGGTGCGCCCGGAGGGCCTGGCCGCGCGCGACGCGCTGATTGACTTCTTCCTGCCGGCGACGGGCACCTTCACCATCGAGGCGGGGCGCTTCGGCGGGCGCGGCGATTATCTGCTGACTCTGGAGCGGGTGACGCAGTAGGGGTACTGCGCTGCTGCGCCCCGGAGAGGACAAGACTTCCGAAGTTTCCAAAACTTCGGAAGTCTGCTTGATTTTGATTCCCCGCTCAGCTCGACTTTGTACAAAGCAATGGATGTCTTATTTAGGGTCTACGGGAGCTTTTCAAAATCGGCTGAGACTTTTCAGACATCAGGACAAGAGCCTGATATTGAATAAAGTCTGGAAAAGTCTAGACGGTCAAAGAGCTTCTCCTGTAAACACAACGTAGCGCCAGTACAAAGTCGAGTTCAGGGGCGTGCAAAACCTGCCAAGCAGGGGCGCTCCTCTAGAGCGTGTTATGAACTCTGCGCGCTCGACGCGGCAGGCAACTCGCGATGCCCTGTGATCACCTGAACCCCATCCTGTGGTCCCTCCCCGCCAGCGGGGAGGGATGCTGCTCCCCTTTCCCTGCTTGCGGGGAAAGGGGTCGGGGGATAGGGGTTGAGAAGTGCATAACACGCTCTAGTGCGCTCCCGTAGGGGCGTATTGCAATACGCCTATGAGGCCTTCCGCTCGGTGTCAGGCAGATCACCGCCAACCCTTGCCGGCCCCCCACGACTTGGGGCGTGAGAGCCGCCGAAGATCGGGTACAATAGCGGGTAGGCGACCTGTGGGTACCGATCGGGGCGGGCATTCATGCAAGACCTCTCCGGGACGACCATCGGGCAGTACGAACTGCATAGCCTGCTGGGTAAGGGCGGCATGGCGATGGTTTACCGCGCCTACCAGCCGAGCATGGAGCGCCCCGTAGCGATCAAGGTGCTGTCGCCAGACCTGGCCAGTGACGCCGAGTTCATCGCCCGCTTCGAGCGCGAGGCGCGCATTATCGCCCAGCTTCAGCACCCGCACATCCTGCCCGTCTTCGACTTCGGGCGCGCGGGGCCGTACACCTACCTGGTCATGCGCCTGATTGAGGGCGGCACGCTGGGCGACGAGCTTCACGGCTTGCCGCTGCCCCTCGCGCGTGTCTCCCTGCTCACCGGGCAGATCGCCGACGCGCTGGACTACGCGCACCGGCACGGCATCGTGCACCGCGACCTCAAGCCGACCAACGTCTTGCTGGAGGGGCGCGACCGCGTTTTCCTGACCGATTTCGGCATCGCCAAGCTGATCGCTGGCGGAGTCTTCACCGGCCTGACCGCGCCGAACGCCGTGATGGGCACGCCAACCTACATGGCCCCGGAGCAATGGCGCTCGGAGCCGGTGGACGCGCGCACCGATGTCTATGCGCTGGGGGTGATGGTCTACCAGATGCTCGCCGGGAAGGTGCCCTTCGCCGCCGAGACTCCGCACGGGCTGATGTACCAGCATCTCGACCAACAGCCGACGCCCGTCCGCCAGCTCAACCCCGCGCTGCCGCCCGCTGTCGAGCCGGTGATCCGGCGGGCGCTGGCCAAAGACCGCCGCGCGCGCTACGCCTCGGCGGGCGAGCTGGCACGCGACCTCGACCGGGCGCTCAACTTTCCGGTCCGCCTGCCGGAGCAGACTGTCTTCGACGCGCCGCCCGAATTGCTCGACGCTCCCCTCGACGCAGACCTGGCCGACGCGCTGGCCGAAGAAGACCTGCTGGCTCATGCGGACGACGCGGATCAGCCGGACATGGCCCTGACCAACCGCGCCGTGCGACCCTCGTTGCCCCCCGCCGAGACCATGCCGCCGGCGCGGCGCGCGGCTCCGTTCGGACACCGTTCCCCGGCGGCTAATCCTCCGCCGACCTACAATGCGCCGCCCTACCAGGCACCCGCGCAGTCCGTGCCGCGGCCCTCAACGCCGCTGATTACGGGCTACGCGCCGCCCTACCGCGCGCCGGAGCCGGTGGTCGCTGTTCAGCCGCGGGGCGGCGGATTTGGGCGTCTGCTGACGATTGCGGTCGTCCTGATCGCAGTTCTGATCGTGATGGCGGGCATCGTGCTGATCAGCGCGCTGCTGCTGGATTCCGGCCCTGGCGCGCCCGCCGCGCCCGTCGCCCGCCCACTGCTGACGATCACGGCTCCGGCGGACGGGACGACGCTCCAACTGGGGAGTCTGGTTTCCGTGCAGTTCACGGCCAGCGCCGGGGATGGCATTACGCGCATCGAGTTGCGCCGCTTCGGGCAGGTGCTCAACACCATCGAGGGCAGCGGGGAAAAGACGTTCCAGGGCTGGTTCACCTATGCGGCCAACAGCACCGGCACGCACGAACTGACGGTGATCGCCTATAGCGGGACGCGCGCCAGCGAGCCAGCGCGGGTGACCCTCTTCGTGCAGTGAGCGGGTCCACGCACGAGTTGTCAGGCAGTGGTCGAAGGCCCCCATCCCCCGGCCCCTTCCCCCAGCCGAGCTAGGGGAAGGGGAGAACCGCTTGCCAGACCGTCCCCCCTCTAGCTTCGCTGGAGGGGGGATTGAGGGGGGAGACATCTAGCGAGCATTCCCGAACTTCCGCTGGTTACAGGTTGTTCGTACACCCGCAGTAAGCTCCGGCCTACCCAGGCGCTGTCCGCAAGGGTATACTGGCGACAACCGTCCGCCCCACAGTGAGCCTGCAAGGCTGTTTGAGAGGTATCTTTACCCCCTTCCCGGCCCTTCCCCCGCAGGCGAGGGAAGGGAAAAAATGACTGCTCTTGAAGTCCCTCCCCGCAGGCGGGGAGGGATTTAGGGTGGGGTTGCAGGCCTTTTCAAACGGCCCCTGTGTGATCCTGGAGCAAGCCCCTCATGACACCTGATCTGCACCCGGATGCTCTTCGTAACCTGCTCAGCGGCGATCATGGCGATCCGTTCGCCCTGCTCGGCCCGCACCCCGCCGGGGAGGGGAAGATCGCGGTGCGCGCCTTCCGCCCGACGGCGCCGGCGTTGACTCTGGTGGACGAGCGGAGTGGGGCGCGGCTGCCCATGACCCGCCTGGACGAGGGCGGACTCTTCGCCGTGACGCTGGAAGCGCCGTGGCCTCCTCCGTCCTATCACTTCGTCGCCCAGACGCATGGTGGGCGCGAAGAGACGCTGCACGACCCGTACCGCTTCGGCCCGCTGCTGACCGACTATGACCTCTACCTGCTGAGCGAGGGGCGGCACTTCACCAGCTACGAGCGGCTGGGCGCGCACCTGCGCGAGGTGGACGGCGTGCGCGGCGTGCATTTCGCGGTGTGGGCGCCCAACGCCTATCGCGTCAGCGTCATCGGCGACTTCAACGGCTGGGATGCGCGCGTCCATCCCATGCGCCTGCACCCCGACGCCGGCATCTGGGAGCTATTCATCCCCGGCCTGGACGAGTGGACTGCCTACAAATACGATCTGCGCACGCGCACCGCTGGCTACCAGACGCAGAAGACCGATCCCTACGGCTTCGCCCAGGAGATGCGCCCGCGCACGGCCTCGCTGGTCGTAGACCTCGACCGCTACGAGTGGGGCGACGCGGCCTGGATGGAGGCCCGCCCCACGCGCGACCCGCTGCGCGCGCCGATGAGCATCTACGAGGTGCATCTCGGCTCGTGGCGGCGCAAAACGGACGGGCTGGAATGGCTGACTTACCGCGAGCTGGCCGAGACGCTGGTGCCCTACGTCCAGGAGATGGGCTACACGCACATCGAGCTGATGCCTGTCGCCGAGCACCCGCTCGACATGTCGTGGGGCTACCAGGTGACCGGCTACTTCGCCGCGACCAGCCGCTATGGGACGCCGCATGACCTGATGGTTCTGATTGACCAGTGCCACCAGCACGGCATCGGCGTCATCCTCGACTGGGTGCCGGCCCACTTCCCCAAAGACGGGCACGCCCTCAGCTACTTCGACGGCACGCACCTCTACGAGCACGCCGACCCGCGCCAGGGCGAGCACCCGCACTGGGGCACGTACATCTTCAATTACGGGCGTAACGAGGTGCGCAACTTCCTGATCAGCAACGCCCTGTTCTGGCTGAAGAAGTATCACGTGGACGCGCTGCGGGTGGATGCCGTCTCCTCGATGATCTACCTCGACTTCGGGCGCAAGGCAGGGGAGTGGGTGCCCAACGAGCACGGCGGCAACGAGAACCTGGCGGCCATCCGCTTCCTGCAAGAGACCAACGCCGAGATTCACAGCCAGTGCCCCGGCTGCCTGACCATCGCCGAGGAGTCAACGGCCTGGCCGATGGTCTCGCGCCCGACCTACCTGGGCGGGCTGGGCTTCACCCTCAAGTGGAACATGGGCTGGATGCACGATACGCTGGACTACATCAGCAAAGACCCCATTTACCGGCGCTGGCACCACCACCAGCTTACCTTCTCGCTGATGTATGCCTTCAGCGAGAACTTCGTGCTCTCGCTCTCGCACGACGAGGTCGTGCACATGAAAGGCTCGCTGATCAGCAAGATTCCGGGCGATTGGTGGCAGCAGTTCGCCACGCTGCGCCTGCTGCTCGGCTACCAGATGACGCACCCCGGCAAGAAGCTGCTCTTCATGGGGCAGGAGTTCGGGCAGTGGCGCGAGTGGAGCGAGACGCGCAGCCTGGACTGGCACCTGGTTGAGAACTTTCCCACGCACCAGGGCCTGCAACGCTGGGCGCGCGCGCTCAACCACTTCTACCAGACGCAGCCGGCGCTGTGGCAGCGCGACTTCGACCCAGCGGGCTTCGACTGGATCGAGGCCAACGACGCCGAGCAGAGCGTCTACACCTACGTGCGCTACGCCGAAGACCGCTCCGACTTCCTGGTGGTGGCCCTCAACTTCACACCGGTGCCGCGCCATGAGTACCGCATTGGCGTGCCACAGCCCGGCTATTACCGCGAGTTGCTCAACAGCGACGCGAGTGTTTACGGCGGGGGGAACGTGGGCAACTACGGTGGCAAGCACAGCGACCCGATCCCCTGGCACCGCTGGTCACAAAGCCTCAGCCTGACCATTCCGCCGCTGGGCATGGTCGTGCTGAAGCGGGAAGGCGAGTAACCAGGGTCCTGACTAGAACAACTGGAGCGGTATGGTTGCGTGCTTTTCCCAAAGCCGCATTACGTTCGCTCCTGCGGGCGATCCAGCTCCGTCAAAACGGATTATTAATTTATACGTCAAAAGACCGAGATCAGGAAGTGGATTTCCGGGTGCATTTCACGAAAGTTCACGGTCGGCTGATAATGCGTCAGACCTGTTCGGGCTTGTCGCGTATCGCGATCTAAACTGAAATGCACCCTTCCACAACGGACAGTGTATCCCCTTTTCGGTTGAAACTTGTCATACAGGGATTCGTCCCCCATCCCAGACCTTCCCCCTCGTGAGAGGAAGGGAGATAGACGGCTGGCCCGCTCCCCTTTCCCCCGCTTGCGTGGGGGAAGGCGCTGGGGGATGAGGGGCATTTGTGGGTAACGCATAGCCGTTGCGGAGAGGGGGAAAGGCCGGGCATAGCGAGGCCAGGGGGTGAGGTCAATACCAGCGCGACGGTAGCCTTTTTGTACTACCCCGCCCGTTGGCGCGTGATATTACCGCCCGCCGCGCGTTATAACCTGCGAACGAGATTCCCGGCAAAGGAGCGTTGTGCTATGACCAGACACAAGCATTGGACCATCGGCCTGATCGTGTCCGCGCTGCTGGCGGCGCTGTTCCTCGTCGCGCCGCTGCCCATCACCGTCGCCCAGGACGGCGAGACCGAAGCAGACCCGGCTCTGCCCATCGAGATTGAGGGGTTTGTAGAAGCCCTCGAGGGCGATCTGATCGTGATAGACGGCTACACCATCGCGCCCGCCGGGGCCTTCATGCCGGCGACGCTGGCCGTGGGCGATTACGTCATCGTCACCGGCTGGTTGCTGCCCGACGGCGACACGATCCAGGTCACTTCGCTGGTTGTCGCCGAGGGCGCGGACAGCGACGGTGACGGCGTGCCCGACGACCTGGACAACTGCCCGGCGGTCTACAACCCCGATCAGATTGACACCGATCTAGACGGCCTGGGTGATCTGTGCGACAGCGATGACGACAACGACGGCGTGCCTGACGAGAGCGACAACTGCTTCCTGACGCCCAACCCCGACCAGGCGGACTCCGACGGTGACGGCATCGGCGACGCCTGCGAGCCGGACGGCGACGAGGACGGCGTGCCCGACGACAGCGACAACTGCCCGGCGGTCTATAACCCGGAACAGACTGACACCGACGGCGATGGGTACGGCGACGCCTGCGACGGTGACGACGATGGCGACGGCGTGCTCGACGCCGAGGACAACTGCCCGCTGACGCCCAACCCCGACCAGGAAGACGCCGACGCTGACGGCGTAGGCGATGTCTGCGACCTGGGCGAGGACACCGACGCTGACGGCGTGCCCGACGCCGAGGACAACTGCCCGCTGACGCCCAACCCCGACCAGGAAGACGCGGATGGGGACGGCATCGGTGACGCCTGCGACACCTGGGATGACGGCGAGGGTGAGGATGAGGATACGGTCTGCGACCGGCTGAACCATCCCGTCGCCGAGGCGCTGGCCGCGTCGTTCGAGGTGGACTACGCCACGATCATGGGTTGGCACTGCGACGGCTTCGGCTTCGGCGAGATCGCCCGTGCTCTGCTGATCGCCGACATTGACGGGGCGGTGACGGCCCAGGAATTGCTCGATATGTTCATCAGCGGCCTGGGCTGGGGCGAGATCAAGAAACAGTACGACATCCATCCCAGCGAACTGGCCCCCGGCCAGGTGATCTCGGCGCGCGCCCGCGAGCGTTTCGGCGAAGGAGAGGGCGAAGAGGCCGAGGTGGAGGGTGAGCCGCCGGGTCGCATTGGCAAGCCCGACAACCCCGGCAAGAGCGACCTGGCACCGGGTCACAGTGATGACGACGGCGATGGCCCCGGCAAGAGCGAAACAGCGCCGGGCCAGCTTAAGGACAAAGACAAGGGCAAGAAGAAATAGTGCGCTGTGGTGAGCAGGGGCCGGGCCAGGTTGCATAACGACCTCCCCGGCCCCCACCACGCTGGCCGGCCCGGCTGCTATGAACGTAGGGGGCTGTTCTGCTGCGTGCGGTATGGGCGGAACGCCCCTCCCCCTGGCCCCCTCCCCGGCCAAGCCAGGAAGGGGGAAACCGTCCCGTCCGGCGGTCAAAGTCCCCCTCTCTAGCTCGGCTGGAGAGGGGGAGAGGCGTGCGCAGCCAGGCTTAAGTTGGTGCATGTGGGGCGTTTTGCAGTAGGCCCCTACTGACCTCACCCCCGCGCCCCACGCCTGCGGTAGCTATCGGATCGGGTTATAGTAGAGTTGAGTGTCCTATGGCAGACGGCGACGCGATCAGTCCGCATGACCGATACGACCGACACGGCGGAGCAACAGGTGATAGCACGCGCCCAGCGCGGTGACGCCGACGCTGTGGCGACCCTTTACCGCCGCCACGTGGACGCCATCGCGCGCTACATCGCCTACCGTGTGTCCGACGATAGCGCGGTGGAAGACATCACTGCCGAAGTGTTTCTGCGCATGGTCGAGCGCCTGCCACACTACCGGCCCACTGGCGCTCCCTTCGAGGCCTGGCTCTACCGCATCGCCGCCACCCGCGTCGCCGACCACTACCGCCGGGACACGCACCGCCAGGGCAGGTCGCTCGATGATGAGGCGTCCGCCGGCGAGCACGAGCCAGCGCTGGAACTGAGCATCGTCGAGCGCGAAGAATTCGAGGCGCTGCGCACCGCGCTGCACGAACTGACCGACGAGCAGCAGACCATCCTCATCCTGCGCTTTGTGGAGCGCAAGAGTCACGAGGAAGTGGCGCGCATCCTGGACAAAAGCTCGCACGCGGTCGCTGCGGCGCAGCACCGCGCGCTCAAGAAGCTGGCGGGGCTGCTCGGCACCGACAAGGCGGATCGCCACTATCTGCGGGGGCAGTCGCCATGAGCAACATGAGCGACAAAGACATGCGTGACCCGCGCGCGCTGAGAGAACAGCTTGACCGCGCCATCCCGCCGCATACACGCAGCGTGACCGCTGGCGACGCCGATTCGCTGCTAGATGCGGCCCGGCGGCTGGCGTTGGGGCCGCGCGCCGAACTGGCCCCAGCCGCCCGCGAGCGGATTGAGGCGCGGCTGCGCGCCCACGCCGCAGCGACTCCCCTGCACGCCCAAGCGTCTCGCCCCGCTGCACGCTGGCGGCCCGGCCTGGCGCTGCGCGCGGCAGCCGCCATCCTGCTGGTGCTGATCGTGACCCTGGCCGGCCTCACCAGCGCCTCCGCCGACAGCCTGCCCGGCGACCGCCTGTACTCGCTCAAACGCGCGGTGGAAGGGGCGCGGCTGGCGCTCGTCTCGCAGGAGAGCGAGCCAGGGCTGCGCGTCGAATTGGCCGAACGGCGGCTGGACGAATTTGCCCGCCTGCTGGAGCGGCGCGACATCTACCCGCGCGCGCTCGAAGACGCTTCCGCCGAGCTAGAGCGGGCGCTCGACCTGCTGGCAGCGGGCTATGGCGCGCGCGCCTCGCTGGACGCGCGCATCGCCGCGCTGACTCAGCAGCAGACGACGCTCATCGCCCGCGCCGCGCCTCTGGCCGGCTTCGAGGACTCTCTGCGGCTCAGCCAGGCCCAGGAACGCAATCTGGCCGTGCAGCAGCGTCTGGCGGACGAGGGCAGCGTGCCGGGCTTCGTGCCGGAGCGCACGCCGACCCCCACCCCCACGCCTGCGCCCACCGCGTCGCCGACGCCCACGCCAACGCCGACACCGACGGCCACGCCCACCGCCACACCCACGCTCACGGTGACTCCGACAGCCACCCCTACCGCCACCAGCACGCCGACTGGCACGCTCACCGGCACGGCGGGAGCAGCAGGCGGACGGGACGGCGCGCCTACGCGCACGCCGCCCGGTCACGGGCCGACGCCGGGCCTGGGTGACAATCCGCCCGGCCAGGGCGGGCCGCACCCCGGCATTGGCAACGAGGGACAGCCGCCCGGCCAGACCAAGCCCAAGAAAGAACGCTGACCGCCACCCTACCGTGAGGCTTCCGAAGTCTGCTGGAGACTTCGGAAGTCTGGGCCTGGGCGCTCACGCAGGCAAGGCCAGCCGCGCCGCGCTAGTACATCAGGGCGGAAATAGGCGCGCGGTTTGGCCTGATTGACCCCTATCCCCCCAGCCCCCTTTCCCCGCCAGCGGAGAAAGGGGGAGCAGACTCAAGTCCCTCCCTGCTGGCGGGGAGGGA
>Ga0334890_1004806_pt1 | contig 12049 bp, 14 predicted proteins | sample GraSluR1_MG_3_FD_207220 | JGI IMG/M metagenome (GOLD analysis project Ga0334890, IMG submission 207220) | Sludge microbial communities from methane-producing bioreactor in Wageningen University, Netherlands - Granular Sludge_31_08-R1 | ecosystem: Engineered > Bioreactor > Anaerobic >... | reverse complement strand
GACGTGGCAATCTCATGATGAGAAGCTTTAAGGATAAAGAATAGGAAAGGAATCATATATTTATATCAAGAGTGACCGTTGGAATAGAATCTTATACTTTAGTATCACCAGCAATCTAATAAAAAGAGTATGGGAACATAAAAATAAAGTCATTGATGGTTTTACCAGGAGATATAACCTTAGTAAATTAGTCTATTACGAAATATATGATGATATTAAAATTTTGATCAATCGAGAAAATAAATCAAATCTTGTTCGCGGAGCGAGAAGATAGAACTCATTCATGCTTTTAATTCGTATTTGTATGATTTATATAAAAAAGCTATCCAATTAGAGATTGCCACGTCGTATAGGACGCTCCTCGCAATGACGGAGAATAGAGTGGTTTGTTAAAGCAAACCACATTAAAAGATTTAAAAATATTCGTCATCCTGAGGCTTCGTATTCAGAAGCCGCGAGGATCTCATTTTTTAAAAATTGTGGAATCGGAGAATCGTGGAACTGCGGAATTGGGAAGGATGAGATTGCCACGTCGCTGTGCTCCTCGCAAAGACGAGAATAAGAGTGGTTTGATAAAACAAACCATATTAAAATACAATTAATTAATGTTGGAGCGACAATGAATTGCGCCGTTTAATGTAGTGACATGCCATGGCATGTCGAGTTTATAGTTTTCATCAAAATGAATTCCCCTCCTTGGGGGGGCGTTGCGATGTGACGGAGAGCGTGCATTTATTTTTTATCGACATTTTTGATGGATTCGCTAGAATGAGATTCTCACGTCGCAGAATACGTTCTTCAGAATGACGGGTTTATAATATATTACGTTTTTAATCGATGCTTTTTATCGTTTTTATAAAAAATGAGGTTGATAATCGAAAATGAAAATACCGATCAGCAAACCCAATCTTGATGAAGAAGAAAAAAATGCGGTTCAAGACGTTCTCAATTCAGGATTTTTAGCCCAGGGAAAGAGAGTTGCTCAATTTGAAGAAGAATTTGGAAAGTATATTGGAGTATCACAAGCGATAGCCACAAGCAGTGGGACTGCAGCGTTGTTTATTGCCTTAAAAGCGTTGGGGATTTCTCCAAATGATATAGTAATAACAACACCCTTTACTTTTGTTGCGACTGCGTCTTCGATAATGCACTGTGGTGCAATTCCAACTTTTTGTGATATTAATCCCCAAACTTTTAATATTGATCCCAACGCTTTGGAAAGAGTTCTAAAAAAAGATAGAAACTCAATCAAAGCCATACTCATCGTTCATCTTTATGGCTTACCTTGTCCGATGGAAGAAATTATAGCGCTTGCCGATCAATACGGTATTCCGGTTATTGAAGATTGCGCACAAGCTCATGGCGCCGAGTATCGTGGAAAAAAAGTCGGCTCTTTTGGAAGGGCCTCAGCATTTAGCTTCTACCCTACTAAGAACATGACCACTGGCGAAGGTGGTATGATTTTAACCAATGATGAAGAGTTTGGAAAAAAGTGTCGAATGCTGATTAATCACGGGAGTAAAAAGAGATATTACCATGAATTTTTAGGTTATAATTTTCGGATGACCGATATTGCCGCCGCCATCGGACGCGTGCAGTTAAGAAAATTGGATGATTCTAACCAAAAACGAAGAGAAAACGCCATTTTTTATAATCGTGAATTATCATCACTTCCAGAAATTGAAACACCAGTAGTGCCTGATTATGTACTCCCGGTTTTCCATCAATATACTATAAAATTAAAACATCACCGAGATGATTTGGCACGTTTTTTTGACCAGAAAGAAATTGGATATGGAATCTATTATCCTGTTCCTCTCCACCAACAAAAATTTATCCATAAAATAGTCGGAAACGGTAATTATCCCATGGCTGACGCTTGTTCTCGAGAGGTTTTTTCAATTCCGGTTCATCCACTTCTAAAAAAAGAGGAGCTGGAACACGTGGTTGATTTAATCAAATTATTTTGCCAGGGGGGTTTCAATTGAGTTCGGTAAAAGTTGGAGTGGTTGGGGTTGGTTATCTTGGACAACATCATGCCCGAATTTATTCTGAAATACCAGATACTACCCTTGTAGGTGTGGTTGATATAAATCAGGAAAGAGCAAGAGAAATTGCCCAGCGTTACTCAACAACTCCCTATTACGATTATCGTGAATTGTTTGGAAAAATTGATGCTGTAAGCATTGTCGTTCCAACCGTGCTCCATCGTTTGATTGCCGGACACTTTATCGAGGAAGGGGTTAATATACTCATAGAAAAACCAGTAACGACGACTCTTGAAGAAGCTCGAGAATTGATGGAGATGGCAAATAAAAAGAAAGTGATTCTCCAAGTAGGTCACATTGAGCGGTTTAACACCGCAGTCATGGAACTATCAAAAATAATTGATCGGCCAGTCTTTATCGATTGTTATCGAATGGGACCCTATACCAACCGGAATACCGATGTGGGAGTTGTACTCGATTTGATGATTCATGATATCGATATTGTAACGAGTATTGTTAAAAGTAAAGTAATGAAAATCAGTGCTTTTGGGTATCCAGTATTTTCCCGTCAAGAAGATATCGCTAACGCACAGATACTTTTTGAAAATGGTTGTATCGCCAATCTCACCGCTAGCCGAATCACCCGGAAAAAAATACGCCGCATGGAAATCACCGAGGTCGATGCCTTTATTTCCATCGATTATTTAGAACAAGAGTTAGCGGTTTACAAGAAGACAATCACGGCAGTTCCCCCCATCCTCATGGAGAAACCAATGATGCAAAAAGGGGAGCCGCTTCGGTTTGAATTGGAACACTTTACCCGCTGTGTGAAAAATGGAGAAAGACCACTGGTCGGTTTAGAGGAAGGGAAGAATGCACTCGAAGTAGCATTAAAAATACTTGAAGAAATAAAAAAGAATCAGGGGCTTGTGAATGAAAAATACCTATGATGTTATCATAATCGGAGGAGGACCAGCGGGAATTTTTGCCGCATTGGAGCTTGCCGACAAAACTGATCTTGATGTCCTCATAATTGATCGAGGCGGAGACATTGAGCAGCGAAGATGTCCTGCCCGGGAAAAGAAAAATATCTGCCAAAAATGTCAGCCTTGTTCTTTGCTCTGTGGTTGGGGGGGAGCAGGGGCATTCAGCGATGGAAAACTGACTTTTTCCCATGACGTTGGTGGTCAATTAACCTCTTATTTAAAACCGGACGATTTAGAGCAGCTTCTTCAGTATGTTGATAATATTTACCTTCGCTATGGAGCAACCCCACGGGTTTACGGAGATGATGGAGAAAAGGTAGAAGAATTCCGGAAAAAAGCGGAAATGGCTGAACTTATATTACTTCCATCACGAGTGAGACATTTGGGAACTGACAGCTGCCGAGGAATATTAACTCGCATAAAAAATCATTTGAAAGAGAAGATTACTATCCTCACTCGTACTGAAGCTGCTGAAATCTTAACCGAAAACCATCGAGCAGTTGGTGTTCAACTGAAAAGTGGTGATGTAATTAAAAGTCGCTACTTGATCGTTGCGCCTGGTCGGGTTGGAGCCGATTGGTTACGAAGAGAAGCATTAAAGTTAAAGCTGGACTTGGTCAATAATCCAGTAGACTTAGGCGTCAGGATGGAAGTACCAGCTTCAATTATGGAAGAATACACGAAAATTTTATACGAATTAAAACTCATCTATTATTCCCATACCTTTGACGATCGAGTGAGAACTTTTTGTATGTGCCCCCACGGTGAAGTGGTCAGCGAATATAACGATGGGATTATTACCGTTAATGGTCATAGTTATGAAAATCGAAAAACCAACAATACTAATTTTGCCATCCTGGTAAGTACTCATTTTACTGAACCCTTTAAAGAACCAATCGAATACGGTCGCTATGTGGCTCGTTTGGCGAATATGCTCAGTGGTGGTGTTATTATACAAAGACTAAAGGATTTACAATTGGGAAGAAGATCTACTCCGGAACGTATCAACAAATCAGTTTTAAAGCCTACGCTCAACGGTGCCAGTCCTGGAGACTTGAGCTTTGTTCTTCCTTATCGGTTTTTGCAAGATGTATTAGAGATTATTTCAGCAATGGATAAGTTTATTCCAGGAATCAGTTCTCCTCATAATCTTCTTTATGGGTTAGAAGTAAAGTTCTATTCATCACGGGTGAAACTCAATGAATATTTAGAAAGTGATATCGAGAATCTATTCATGGCTGGAGATGGAGCTGGAGTAACCAGAGGTTTGATTCAGGCGTCCACATCAGGTGTAATCGTAGCCAGAGAAATCCAACACCGGATTGGAGGTCAAATATAAATGAAAAGAAACCTACTCATTACCAATGATGATGGCTATCAAAGTGATGGAATTCGAGCTTTGGTTCGAGCTTTTAAGCCGATAGCCAATATAATATTAGTTGCTCCTCTCGAAGAGCGAAGTTGTTCGAGTCACAGCATAACTTCACGACAGACATTAAAAGTGAAGGAAGTTCAAGTCGATGGAATAAGCGGTTTAGCAGTTGATGGGACACCAGCCGACACAGTAATATTGGGTCTCAATTTGTTTTCTAAAGCTCCAGTCCACTTTGTTATATCCGGTATCAATAGGGGACCCAATCTGGGTTTTGACGTTTTTTATTCAGGAACGGTTGGAGCAGCGATGGAAGCAGCTATGTCGGGAATACCAGCCATGGCGGTTTCACTATCAATACAGGAAAAATTGAATTATGAGGTTGCAGCAGAAACTGCTCTCGATATTTTTCTCCATTTTGAAGAAACTCTTTCTCGGCAAAAAAATTTGGTACTCAACGTGAATATACCTGATGTGGCTCATTCGAGAGAACTGAACGGATGGAAGATTACCGAGCTTGCCGATCGATTTTATTTTACTAAAGTTCAAAAAACCACTCAGAATGATGAATTCCAAGAATATGTTTTTATTGAAGAAAAACGCCAGGTAGAATACCAAAGTAGTTCGGATTATTGGTCAGTGGTGAATTCGGAAGTGTCAATTACCCCCCTTCGACCGAATCTGACTGACTGGTTGATAAAAAACGAACTTGTAGAAGTATTATCGGGGAAGAATAGTTGAAGTGAAGTACATTCAGGGGAGGTTGGTTTTCAGGGGTCGTGTTCAGGGGGTTGGTTTTCGCTATTTTGTTTTAAAAAGAGCCTCCGGGTTTGAGGTTACAGGATTTGTCAAGAATTTATACCATGGTGAAGTGGAAGTGGTTGCTGAAGGAGAGAAATCCGAAGTTGAAAGCTTCTTTCGGGAAATTCGCGAGGGACCAGTGAGCGCATCAATCCGTGATATTTTTGAGGAGTGGTTGCCTTATTCGGGAAATTATGAAACATTTCAGGTTGAATACTAATGGAAATAGATAATGCCAGAACACTTCAAGAACGGGAAAATATGGTTCGAAAACAAATCATCTCCCGGAATATTAAAGACCAAAGAGTAACCCAAGCACTGCTGAGAATTCCTCGACATGTTTTTGTCCCTGAATTTTACCAGAAATATGCTTACCAAGATACTCCTTTAGTCATTGGTGAAGGACAAACCATTTCACAACCTTATATAGTTGCTTTGATGTCAGAATTGTTAGAAATTCAACCGACTGATCGAATTTTAGAAATTGGAACCGGTTCGGGTTATCAAACCGCAGTTTGCGCAGAATTGGGCAAAGAAGTTTATACCATAGAGCGCATCGAAGAATTGGCCCAAAAAGCCGAAGAGGTTTTAGAAAGTCTTGATTATAGGAATATCAATTTTTTTGTAGGTGATGGAAGTCGGGGAATTCCGGAATACGCTCCATTCGACAAAATCATCGTCACTGCTTATGCCAATGAGATATACCCGATTTGGGTTGAGGAATTAAAAGAAGGTGGCATCATTGTTCTTCCTTTGGGAGGAGATTTTCGTCAAACTCTTATTCGGGGAAGAAAGCAAAAAGGATCGTTGCAAATTGAAAAACATGGGTCAGTTGTTTTTGTTCCACTGATAGAAAACACCCCCTAAAAAGCCGGCATCCTAATCCTTTATTTCTAAGCATATACTTTATGACGCGAGAATCCCATCCTTTAACCATCGGACACAATAAATTCTTGCCCTTAATTTTAAAAGTATTTTAATGTGGTTTGTTTTATCAAACCACTCTAATTTTCGTCATTGCGAGGAGGCCAACCGTCTTTTGGTTGGACGGCGTGGCAATCTCTATTTAACCAATTCGTTATTCTGAGGAGTCCGGTGCTTTAACCGGGCGACGCGAGAATCTCATTCTTTCCCATTCCACAATCCTACAAATAATAAAAGATGGCTCAAGAGATTGCCACGACCTCAAAAAACGAGGTCTCCAATGACGACAAGAAGTTTCTTTTCCCTTGATGGGAGAAGGTGAGGATGGCGGAATAAAGAACTCATCTTCCCTTAATGGGAGAATGAGGTATTTTTTGGCTGGCTTTGCTGAATTACCTTAAAGAATTCCTGATTGATTGTTGCCGGTTTCGCGTAACTCATAAAGATGTAGATGAGGGTCGCAATAATAATCGTCCAAACTCCTGGCCACCATCCCCAGGGTTTCCAGGAGGTAACTTGAAGAACAAGAGAAATACCGGCACCTCCTATCATACTGCTGAGAGCTCCAAATGCGCTTCCTTTCTTCCACAAAAATCCTCCTATGGTCGAAGGAACCGTGGCCAATAGCCCGGCTGAAGAGGCAACGGAAAGAACAGCGATAAGATTAAAACGCTGAATAGCAAAAAGAAAGATACCTATTCCTAAAATTAAAATAAACCAACGAGCGATTGCCAACTGTTGTTTTTCAGGGATTTCCCGCTGAGCACGAACAATATCACGAACGAACATGGAGGAGATGGTTAACATCACCGAATCGATGGTTGAGATGGCTGCTGAGAATATCCCGACAATCATTAGCAAGACAATTATAAGCGGAACCTTGAGCTGGGCAAGCAGGGTTGGTGTTGCTTGATCAGGGTTGGAAAGACCGGGGAAAAGTAGGAGAGCGCAGAATCCGATTAGAATGGTAATGAGAGTATAAACCAAGCCATAGCCGAGAAAACCATTTATCATTGACCGCATTTTGGGAAGAGAAGAAGGAACGAATAATCGCTGTGCGACTTGGGGGTTGGATATGCTGAAAAAAAACCAAGGAAGAGATAATCCTAAAAAAGTATGAAAACCAAAATAGCCGTTTCCGGGAACGGATAACCATAGTGGGTAGTTCACTTCAATTTGATGAAGGAAGTTATTGAATCCTCCTAAATATTTAGTTATGAGTATAAATATGAAGATAATTGAGCTAACTAGCATAATCCCAGCTTGTAAACTATCGGTCGTGGCTACTGAACGAAGTCCGGCGATTTCGGTCCAAACCAAGGTGATCAGCGTTGCGATCAAAGCGCCCCAGAAGAAGGATATTTTTCCATTTGATAAAGTCTCTAATAGATATCCTATTCCCATCAATTGAATTGAAGAATAGGGAATCAGAAAAACGAGAGAAATCCACGCTGATACGGCACCAACTTTTTTATTTTGATAGCGAGTGCTAAGTAATTCAGCAGGGCTTACACAATTATAATGTTTCCCTGCACGCCAATAATAAGGGCCAAAAAGAACTGCCCAAAAAAGACCGGATAGGTATATGAGCTCAAAGCCGAGAGCCCCAACGCCACCTTTATAGGTTAGCCCGGCTAAACCAACCAGCATAAAGGCGCTGTAGGTTGTTGCGCTATAGGAGAGGGTGGAAATATATCCTTTTAGTTTCCGATCGGCAAGGAAGTAATCGACAACTCCAGTTGCTCCTCCCCGGCGGGATAGAAGAGCGATTAAAGTTCCCCAAACCATATAGATAACTATTGAGATCCAAATGAGCTCAATTTTCATTTTTCCAGTGATCCATCATTTTTGTCATAAGATATATTGCTATTAAAGAATATCCGATCCAGAATAAAAAACTTCCATAGAATTTATGAACTTTTTGCAGTAAGGTAAAAGGAATTAAATAGGCAAGAATAACCAAGGGAAAATACCCAAAAAAGTATTTTTTCATTGCCTTCCTCCGATTGCTTTATTGAATCAAAAAATTGTTCCTACTATTTAAGCATAAAAAGGTTTAGAATCATAGAGAAAACATATGATGACGATTCAACAATTTCCCTTCTGCGCAGGGGGAATTATTTTAATTCATTCTCCCATTGAGGGGGGATTTGAGTTTTTTCCTGCTCCGTCATTGCGAGGAGCGTCCTATGCGACGTGGCAATCTCATTTATAGGAATCAGTGAATCGTGAGAAGTGAACTGTGAACCGGATAAAAAAATAAAGCTCTGATAAAAAGACATTGTGAAATTTTTTATAACTTTCATTTTAACCAGGAAAAACCAAAAGACACTTTCCCCCCGCAAGCGGCACCCCTCCACGGAGGGGAATTGTTGAATTCATTCCACCATTGAGGGGGGATTCAGGGGGGTGTGCCTTTCTCAGTTTTTTTGTTCAATTTTTTGCTAATATCTTTATTTACAGGATAGAATCTCATCTTTTCAATACTACAATTCAACACATAATAAAAGATGAATCATGAGATTGCCACAACCTCAAAAAACCAGGTCTCGCAATGACGACTAAAAGTTCCTTCTCCCTTGATGGGAGAAGGTCAGGATGAGGGTGAAAGCCCAGGATGAGATCCGGGTTGGTTGCTCTAAAAGAATTACCTTAAAAAAAGGCTCCGGTATTTTCAGGATAAAAAGGAGAGTCGAAAATGAAAAGGAAAATCATCCAAAGTGCAATTAATATCAGCAGTTCTGATGAGAATATTATCAATGAAATGACCAAGAGTCTTGGACAAATTCCGGGATGTTTAATTGCTGATTATTCATCCGATATCGACCACAATCGTTCAGTAATCAGTCTATTGGGAGACGAGAAAAGCCTTACCAAGGCGGTCTTTGCTATTTTTGAAATTGCCCTTGAAACGATTGATATCTCCCATCACAATGGAGAACACCCCCGTATAGGTGCGGTTGACGTTATTCCTTTTACACCCTGGGGAAGTGCAACCATGGAAGATTGTATTGCTTTAGCTCAAAGTGTCGGGAAAGAAGTTGCAAAGAAATACTTGATACCAGTCTATTTATATGGTGAAGCCGCATTGATACCAGAACATGTCAATTTGTCTCTGATAAGGAGAGGCGGGTATGAAAGTCTCAAACAAGAGATACATCGAATTGCTGACCGAAAGCCAGATTATGGACTGGCTCGTCTTCATCCAACCCTCGGAGCCGTAGCAATCGGTGCTAGAAATCCACTGGTAGCTTTTAATGTGAATTTAAAAAGCAAGGACAGAGGAGTTGCCAAAGAAATCGCTAGAAAGTTAAGAGGAGAGTATGGAGGGCTAACTCGAGTCAAAGCTATCGGTGTCAACTTAGGAAGTCGAGATTTGGTTCAAATATCAATGAACCTGTTAAATTATCGAATGAGTACGGTTGTTCAGGCTTATGAATTGGTAAAGATAGAAGCCCGTCGTTACGGTATAGAAGTTCAAGGGTCAGAAATTATCGGGTTGGTACCATTGGAGTGTTTGGTTGATATTGTTGGATTTTATCTTTCTATTCCCGATTTAAAAATATCCCAGGTTTTAGAGTATCATTTTTTAGAAAAAAATTGACTATATTTGACATTAGTCTTGACAATTTGACCTTCTTTGATTATAATAAGGTCGTAAATAAAAAAAACATGAAGGGGGTACGAAATATGGTGAACAGATCCCTACCGGTAAAAAGGGAAGACAGGTTAGTACGACCGGTTCGTCGACTTTGGGATGTATTTGATCTCCGTTCCGATATCGATCGCATGTTTGACGATTTGTTTGATTTTTCACTGGCGAACGTACCACTAAGAAGAGGCAATTATCCACCGATCGATTTGACGGAGACCGATACAGAGTTTGCTTTAAAAGCTGAACTCCCCGGAATTGATCCTAAGAACATCGATATCAATGTCACACCAGATAGGATCGAAATTCGTGGAGAAGTGAAGGATGAATGGGAACAGAAAGATACCGGTTGCTGCATTATGGAACGATATCACGGAACTTTCGAAAGAGTAATTGGATTACCAGCTGAAGTAAATCAAGAGGGAGTGAAAGCGAATTATCAAGATGGAATTTTAAAAATTACCTTACCTAAAAGTGAACCGAGTAAACCCAAGGCAAAAAAGGTTGAAATAGAAACTAAATAAAAGCCGGTGAAATGGCGGGCAATCTGCCCGCCTTTTTTTATTGATAATTTTCCTCCTTGAAGAGTTGCCGCTTTTTTCTTTTTTTTCTCGCCCATTTGTGTGAGAGCTTTTTCTTTTCTTTCCTCTCCCCTGGTGGGAGAGGATTAAGGTGAGGGGGATCTTTTAGCCGTCATTGCAATAAAAAATACCCCTCCCTGGAGGGGCGCCGCGCTTTTTGCGGCGGGGAGGGCGCCTACTTTCTTCACCCGAAATATTCTGTTTTTTCTCCTCCATCGCCCCCTCGCGCAATCTCCCCCTTGGCCTTTCGGTTCGTAGCAATCTCCTTAATTTTTTTAAAGTCCTGGAAAGGTGAGGTTCTCGCATCAAAAAACATTCCTTAAAATAGTGTAGTGAGGTTGAAATTTTCATTCTTTTTTGGTAATAAATAAATGTTACAGGATTATAAAAGTCTATCCTGAAAAAAAAGAGTAAAAAGCAATTGAGAAAAACAAGAAAGACAATTCCTCAAAAATCCACTCAAAGAGGAAGTCAATTCAATAATTCCGATGTAGTTTTTTGCAAACTGAGTAATTTTGTAAAAATCAATAGAAGTATGCATTCAAAATTTTCCTCCTTGAAGAGTTGCCGCTTTTTTCTTTTTTTTCTCGCCCCTGGTGGGAGAGAGTCAGGGTGAGGGGGAACTACTATTCGTCATTGCCAGCCCTCGTTTTTTGAGGTTATGGTAATCTCTTGAATAATTTTTTTTAATTATAGAACTGAAAGTTGAAAAATTAAAAAAATAATGTATAAATATATTTAGTAATAAAATATAATTCTGTTATCTTTTTAGGATTTTTCTCGTATTAATTGAGGGTCAAAGCAAACGAAAGTAACTGAATCGTCCAAGAATAATGATATTACTCTCGATGGTGTGAAAGCCAAAAGAGTATTATAAATCTGTTTGTAGAAAAATTTTTCCCATTAAAAAATTAAAAAGGAGGTAGATTTCTTGTACCGTCTTCGAACTTTCTCGCCGCTCATTACCATACTCTTGGTTATGGTCTTCATCCTTAGTGGATGCCTTCAAAAAACGCCACCACAACCCAAAACCATCATCACCGGAAAAGTTGAAACTGTTGTCGATGACACCAAAGCAATTGCTGGCCAAGCATTAGCGGATGCAACCGTCTCTGTAATCAATCCATTGACTGGTCAAGTTGTCGCTAGTGGCACAACCGACCAAAACGGACAGTTCTCAATTGAAGTCCCAGCTGGAGGACCCTATATTGTCCAAGCTGCAAAAGGAAACATCAAAATCATGAAAGTTGTCACACCAGCTATCCAGGAAGGAGAAACAAGAGACATAGACCTATGTGATAGCACCTCAACAGCATTGGCTTTAATCTTTCAGGAATTAGTCAGAAGAGGTTATTCCCCTTCAAACATCGATCTAAACGCCTATACCAATAATCGTTATTTCCCTGACTTAGTCAACTCAGTCAACAACGCTCTTCTCAATGGCAATGACCCAACCACCAACCAGCCTGTTAACCAAAATGTTCTTTTGGTCCTTGATGGTTCCTCTGGTGGAGGAGATACAAGACCAATTCCTACGCCGAAACCTAAATTTACTGTCACCTACCATCCCAATGGTGGAGAAAATCCCCCTATTGGTTACACTCGTTACTATGCAGGACAGCTCGTAAGGGTCAAAGATCAAGGATCTATGACAAAAGCCAACCATACCTTTATTGGTTGGAACACATAAGCCAAAGGTTCTGGAATACCTTTTAAACCAGGTAAAATCTTCCCCATGCCAGTTG
>Ga0334890_1004802_pt1 | contig 12064 bp, 9 predicted proteins | sample GraSluR1_MG_3_FD_207220 | JGI IMG/M metagenome (GOLD analysis project Ga0334890, IMG submission 207220) | Sludge microbial communities from methane-producing bioreactor in Wageningen University, Netherlands - Granular Sludge_31_08-R1 | ecosystem: Engineered > Bioreactor > Anaerobic > Unclassified... | reverse complement strand
CGACCCGGGACTAGCCCCAATTCCGTGAAAACGACCCCCTCACTTCGGCGAGGGGGTCGGGCCTTTTCCTTATGAGCCTTTTCCTTATGAGCCTTTTGACTTCCCCTTGAGCCACGGCATCATGGCGCGGAGCTTATCGCCCACCTTCTCAATCAGGTGGTCCGACTCCCTCGCCATGAGGTTGGTGAGAACGGGCCTGCCGGCCTGGTTCTCGAGGATCCACTCGCGGGCGAACTCACCCGATTGGATGCGGGCGAGGGCCTCCTTCATCTTCTGTTTCGCCTCGGGACCCACTATCCTCGGCCCCTCGATGACATCACCGTATTTCGCCGTGTCCGACACAGCGCGGCGCATGTGGGCTATGCCGCCCTCGTATATCAGGTCCACGATGAGTTTAAGCTCGTTCAAACACTCGAAATAGGCGATCTCGGGCTGGTAACCCGCCTCGACCAGCGTTTCGAACCCGGATTTGATGAGGGCCGTCACGCCGCCGCAGAGGACGGCCTGCTCGCCGAGCAGGTCGGTCTCGGTCTCCTCGCGGAATGTCGTCTCGATGACCCCGGCGCGGGTGCTTCCGATCGCCTTCGCATAGGCCAATCCTATCCGGTGGGCCGATCCCGTAGCATCCTGGTGCACTGCGAGCAAGGACGGGACTCCCGCACCCTCGACGTACAGCCGGCGCACCAACGCGCCGGGCGCCTTCGGCGCCACCATGAACACGTCGACATCGGCCGGAGGTACGACCTGGCCGTACAAAATATTGAACCCGTGGGAGAACCCCAAAGCCTTGCCGGCCTCGAGGTTCGGACTGACCTGCTCAAGATATACGTCTCTGTGTTGGTGGTCCGGAAGCAGGAACATGATCACCTGTGACGACGCCGACGCCTCCGCGGGCGTCATCACCTTAAACCCCTGGGCCCTGGCCCGGTCCCAGGACTTGCCGGGGCGCAGCCCGAGTACGACTTCGACGCCGCTATCCTTCAGATTCTGCGACTGCGCGCTTCCCTGGCTCCCGTAACCTAACACCGCCACACGCAAATTCTTCAGGTGATTCAAATCGGCGTCCTGATCGTACAGCACTTTCGCCACAACGCATACCCCCAGTCGTTTGTTTGCTGCCACGGGCCATCGCGATCTTCCCCGTGCGGACTACCTCTATGATGCCGAACTCCCGGAGGAGTTCCACCATGGCCGAAACCTTATCCTCGTCGCCGGTCACCTCGATCACCATACTTCGACGCGCCACATCCACGATCTTTGCCCTGAAGATATCGGCGACCTGCATGATGGCGGCTCGCTGGGCGGGAGGGGCGTGCACCCGCACAAGGGCCAGTTCACGGCCTATGGCGGCATCCTCCTCCAGCACAGAGACTTTGAGTATGTTGATTAGCTTGCCCAGTTGCTTCTGCACCTGCTCCAGGACTGCCTCGTCCCCGTCGACCACTATTGTCATGCGTGACAGGAGCGGGTCCTGCGTGACCCCCACGGCCAGGCTCTTTATGTTGAAACCCCGTCGCCCGAAGAGACCCGCCACCCGGGTAAGGACCCCGGGTTGGTTCTCGACAAGCACGGCAAACGTACACCTCATCGCCCATCACCCCCTCGCCACTCCTTGATCATGTGAGTCAGGGGTTCCCCCGGGGGCACCGCGGGTAGAACCTTTTCCTCCGCTGAGATCGCGCAATGCAGCAGCGCGGGGCCTTTCTCGGCGAAAAGGGCCGACAGGCCGTCCTCCAGGTCGCCGGGGCCATTCGCGCGCCAGGCTTTGAATCCATACGCCCCTGCCAGCGCCACCCAGTCGGGCCCCTCGATGGATACGGCCACCCTGTTGCCGTTGCAATACAAATCCTGCAACTGGAGGACGAGGCCCAGGCTCTTGTTGTCCAGCAGGACGATCTTGATGGGCAACCCCTCCTGGATGGCTGTGGCCATTTCCTGGACGTTCATCTGCAGGCTACCATCGCCCGTCACCAGCACCACGGTCTTCTCCGGGCACGCGATCTGCGCCCCGATCGCCGCGGGCAGGCCGTACCCCATGATCCCCAGTCCGCCCGAGGTAATCATGGTGCGCGGATGATAGAACGGGTAATGCTGGGCAACCCACATCTGATGCTGCCCGACGTCGGTGACCAGTATCAGCTTGTCGCGCCGCGCCATCTCACCGGTGATTCGCCCGAGCGATCTGATCGCCTCTACCCCGACGCCGTCGCCCACCGGCTCCTCCATGGAGGTGACGCGGTCCACCCACCGCTGGTTCTTCTTCCTCGGTACCAGGGGAATGAGCGTCTCGAGCACCCTACTGATATCCCCCACAATGGGGATGTGAACGGGGATGTTTTTCCCAATCTCGGCGGGATCCACGTCCACCTGTATCACCTGGCTCAACGGGGTAAACGAATCCCTCTTTCCAGTGACGCGGTCGCCGAAACGCACCCCAAGCGCCAGCAAGGCGTCGCATTCCTGGACGGCGGTGTTGGCCGCCACGGTCCCGTGCATACCGATCATGCCCAGGTAAAGCGGATGGCTGGCGGGCACGACCCCAAGGCCCATCAGGGTGCTTGCGACGGGGATATTTGCCTTCTCCAACAGCCGCATGACGAGCGGCGCCGCTCCTGACCACTTGGCTCCACCGCCCACCAGGAGCATAGGGCGCTCGGCCGAGGCCAGCACCTCCGCCCCTCTGGCTATCTGGGGGGGGTGACCGTCCCTGCGGGGCCGGTATCCCGGCAGCCGGGGCGCCGCGTCCACCTTCTCGGGCACCTCCGCCTGCAACACGTCGCTGGGCAAATCCACGAGGACGGGCCCCTTGCGCCCGGCCTGAGCGATGTATATCGCCTCGTTCAACGCCCTGGGGAGTTCATCGATCCGGCTCACCAGGTAGTTGTGCTTCGTGAGCGGCATCGTCGTCCCAAATATGTCAGTCTCCTGGAACGCGTCCCGCCCCAATTGGGCCGTAGGAACCTGGCCCGTTACCGCCAGTAACGGCACTGAATCCATGAACGCGTTGGCCAGCCCGCTTAAAAGGTTCAGGGCGCCCGGCCCGGAGGTTGCGACGCACACCCCGAGCCTGCCCGTGGCCCGGGAGTAACCGTCCGCCGCCATCGCGGCCGCCTGTTCGTGCCGTACCAGGACATGCCGCAACGCGCGGGGCAGAACGTCATAGGCGGACAACACGGCACCGCCAGGATATCCGAATACGACGCCTACCCCGTGGTCCATCAACGACTTCCAGAGGGCTTCTCCACCGGTCACGATGCATCGCCCCCAGGTCTCATCGGAGAGATGTTATCAATTGTGGCAAAGTGCGAGGCATCGCTGACCATGGCTCGGTAACGACGCAGAAGTCCGCGCGGCACATCGCGCACGATGGGCCTCCACTCCGCCCGCCGCCTCGCGAGTTCGTCCTCGCTCACCAATAGATCCAGCCTGGCGGCGGACACATCCAGCGATACGGGGTCGCCTTCGCGGACCAGGGCGATCGGCCCGCCCGCGTATGCCTCGGGACTCACGTGCCCCACGGCCCCGCCGCGGGTCGCGCCCGAGAAACGGCCGTCCGTGACCAGGAACACCTTTCCTTCCAGCCCGCGCCCGGTTATCGCCGAGGTTGCCTGCAGCATTTCTCGCATCCCCGGGCCCCCCGCCGGACCCTCATACCGGATTACAAGGCAGTCTCCCGGCCCCACGCGACCGGCGATGATGGCCTCGACGGCACCCTCTTCCCCGTCGAATACCCGGGCGACGCCCCGTTGCCGCCACGCCTCAGGCGCGAGGGCCCCCGCCTTGATGACGGCGCCCCCTGGAGCCAGGCTGCCGTACAGCACCCTGAGACCTCCCGTGCGCGCCCATGGATCGTCCAATCCGCGGACCACTTCCCCGTCCGGCCGCGGCGCGCCGGCGACGTTCTCAGCCATAGTCGAGCCTGTTACCGTGAGCGCGCTGCCCTCAATAAGGCCGGCGTCACAAAGCTGCTTCACGACCACGGGCAAACCGCCCACGCGGTCTAGGTCTTCCATGAACAGGTCGCCCGCAGGGCTTAACCTGCATAACTGCGGAACACGGCGACTGATGCCGTCAACCAGATTCAGATCGAACTCAACCCCCGCCTCCGCGGCTATGGCGCCCAGGTGCAAAACGCTGTTGGTGGACCCCCCCAGTGCCATATCCACCGCCAGGGCGTTGGATATCGCGGACCGGGTCAATACAAGCGAGGCTCCGAGGTCTGCCCGGCACGCCTTCACTGCGAAGCGACCCGAATCACGCGCGATGCGCAACCGGCGGCCCGACGTCGCCGGGACGGTGGCGCTGCCGGGCAGCGCCATTCCAAGCGCTTCGGACACGGCCAACATCGTGTTGGCGGTGAACATCCCCGCGCACGAACCAGGCCCCGGGCATGCCGCCATTTCCATCCTGCACAGGTCACTCTCGCTGAGGCCCCCACGCGAATAAGCGCCCACCGCTTCGAACATGTCCGATAAATCCAGCCGCCCGCCGTCCAACTTTCCCGCGAGCATGGGGCCGCCACCGCAGAATACCGACGGAATACCCAGGCGAGCCGCGGCCATGAGCATGCCGGGGATGATTTTATCGCATCCGGCGACCAATACGATGGCATCAAGCGCGTGAGCCTGCGCCATGACCTCTACGGAGTCCGCTATGATCTCGCGGCTGGGCAGCGAATAACGCATACCTGTATGGCCCATCGCAAGGCCGTCGCACACGCCGGGCACGCCAAATGGGAGAGGGACACCGCCTTCCTCTCGGATCCCTTCGCTAACGGCCGCCGCCAGCGAGTCGAGGTGCATGTGCCCCGGCACGACCCGGCCCCAGGAAACGGCCACGCCCACCAGAGGCCTCGACATGTCCCCGTCACCCAGCCCCAGGGCCCTTAGCAGAGCGCGGTGAGGGGCCCGTTCGGGACCCTTCTTGATGACGTCACTTCTCATTGCGCATTCCCCCATCAATTGCTTCCACTACCAGATCCCCCATGGCGCGCGTTCCCACAATCCGGCCGCCCGAGACCTCCAAATCGAGGGTACGGTAGCCGTCCCTCAGTACCTGTAAGACTGCGCAATCTATCCTATCGGCGGCGCCGGCGCCGCGCCCATCGGGGAGGCTATACCTGAAGAGCAGTGCGGCGCTGAGAATGGCCCCAAGCGGATTGGCCTTGTCTTGCCCGGCGAGGCTGGGGGCCGACCCGTGCACCGGTTCGAACAACCCCCGACCATCATCCCCGAGGGAAGCCGATGGCAGGAGACCCAGAGAGCCAACCAGTGCGCCGCCGAGGTCGCTCAGGATATCCCCGAACATGTTCTCCGTCACCATGACGTCGAATCGGTGGGGGCGCAAGACCAGTTCGGCGGCAGCCGCATCAACGTATATGTGCTCTGCCCGCACGCCCGGGTAGTCGGAAACCACTCCATCGACGATCTCCCTCCACAGGCGGGAGCATGATAGGACGTTGGCCTTATCCACCGAGAGCAGGTGACCGCGACGCTCCTGCGCGAGGGTGAACGCCAGCCGGACCACGCGCTCTATCTGGCGACTCGTGTACCACATTGTATCGACGGCCACGCGGCCGTTGCCCTCTTCCCTGCACTCGCTGGGCCTGCCGTAGTACAGGCCGCCCGAGAGCTCGCGCACGACCATCATGTCCACGCCGTGCCCGAGCGATTCAGGCCGCAATGGAGATGCGTTGGCCAGTGGGTCGTACATCTTCACGGGCCGGAGGTTGGCCCACAGGCCGAGCTCCTGCCTCAGGGCGAGCAGGCCCGTCTCCGGCCTCTTGGCCCGGGGAAGATTGTTCCACCTGGGCCCCCCTACCGCCCCGAGAAAAACGGCGTCCGATCGCCGGCAACCGGCGAGGACTCGTTCGGGGATGGGTTCGCCTGTCTGTTCAATAGCCTCTCCGCCTATGGGCATTTGATTGAAAACGACGGAGACCCCCTCCGCGGATGCCGCGGCCTTCATGACCTTCACGGCCTGGGCGGTAACCTCGGGGCCGATCCCGTCTCCGGGCAACAAAGCCACCCTCAGGCGCGCCTTACTCGCTTCGCCCCCGGTCTCACTATCCACGGTCCGCACCCCCTTGCGCGCCGCCGGTAGACCTCGCGCGGACGTATTCGACAAGGCCCCCCGCCGCCAGCACGTCGGCGGCCGCTCCAGCAGGATACGTCACCGGAATAGCCCTCCCGGACGCAAGATAGAGTACTCCGCCTTCCGTGTCTATTTCCACCGGCTCACCGGATTCTATCTCTTGGGCCGCCACAGCGGACTCGAGAAGCAGCAAGCCGAGATTCACCGCGTTTCGAAAGAATATCCGGGCAAACGAGGCGGCGATCACCGCCCTTACCCCGCACGCCTGAAGCGCACGCGGGGCGTGTTCGCGCGAACTGCCGCACCCGAAATTCCTGCCCGCGACCACGACGTCCCCCGGGCGCACGCGAGTAGGGAACTCTGGGTCGGCTATCTCCATGCAATGCTCCGCCAACACTTGAGAATCGTGAGTATACAGATATCGAGCCGGAATGATGACGTCGGTATCCACGTCATCCCCAAACCTCCAGGCTCTACCCTTCACGCGAGTCATCAGTAACCACCTCCCGGGGGTGCGCTATGCGCCCCATGACGGCCGTAGCGGCCGCGACAGCCGGTCCTGCAAGATATACCCGGCTCCCCGCGTGCCCCATCCGGCCCCGGAAATTCCTGTTGGTCGTAGCCAGGCACACCTCGCCGTCCGCCAGGACACCCATGTGGCCCCCCATGCACGGTCCGCAGGTGGGCGTGGATATAGCAGCGCCCGCGTCCAGGAACGTGTCGATAATCCCGGCATGCATCGCCGTACGGTAAACATCCTGCGTACCTGGTACGACGATCAGCCTGACATTCGAGTGCACCTTCCTGCCAGCCAGGATCGCAGCCGCCTCCGCCAGGTCCGTCAACCGACCGTTGGTGCACGAACCGAGCACCACCTGGTCGACGGGCGTCCCGGCCACCTCCCCGACGGGCGCCACGTCCGCGGGCGAGAACGGGCACGCGACCAGAGGTTCGAGGGTCGATACATCCCACAAGTGGCTCTCGGCCACGCTCGCGCCCGGATCGCTGGACCATTTGCCCTGGGGGATCAGTCCCGCCTTCGCGCCGGCTTCCACGGCCATGTTGGACATGGTGAGCCTCCCATCGACGGATAGACTCTCGATGGCCTCCCCGCAGAACTCAAGCGCGGCGTAGTTCGCGCCTTCCGTCCCCAGTTTCGACAGCACAAGCAGAGCGAGGTCCTTCCCTCCCACCCACCGGGGCAAGCAACCCTTGAACTCGATCCTCAACGTCTCGGGGACGCGAAGCCACACCTCTCCCAACGCCATCGCGCAGCCGAGATCGGTGGAGCCCACTCCGGTCGCCAGGGCACCGAGAGCACCGTACGTACACGTGTGGGAGTCCGCGCCCACGAACAGGTCCCCGGGGCGAACGACGCCGAGCTCGGGGACCAGGGCGTGCTCTATTCCCATCCGCCCGACGTCGTAGAAATGCGAGATCCCATGCAGGCGCGCGAATTCCCTGGTCACACGCGCCTGGGCGGCGGAGGCGATGTCCTTCGCCGGGAGGAAGTGATCGAGAACCAGTATGATCCTGTCTTTATCGAAGACACGATCGTATCCCATCGCCTTCATCTGCTCTATAGCCATCGGCGCCGATATATCGTTGGCCAGGCACCAATCCACTCGCGCCCACACCGTCTCACCGGGCTTGACTTCGTCTCGCCCCGCATGGGCGGAGATAATCTTTTCAACAGCGGTCATCGAACGACCCAATCGCATTCACCCCTTAGCGCAATGCTGCGGGCGGCCCGGACGGTCAGTCCGCCTCCCCCTCCGCTTCGCCGCGGCGCGCGGAGAATCCGCCGGCCCACCTGTTCACAGCCTGCAGATATGCGCGTATACTGGCCTCCAGAATATCCGGGCTGACCCCCCTGCCCAGGTACACTACGCCGTCCCTTTCAACGCGCACCACTGCCTCGCCCAGGGCGTCCTTACCCCCCGTCACCGCCTTCAAAGAAAACTCCTGCAGGTGGAAATCGGCGCCAACGGCCCGCTCGACCGCGCGCAACAGGGCGTCCACGGGGCCGTCACCGCAGGCGGCCTCGTGGACAGTGGCTCCTTCCTTGATAAGCGAGACGGTGCCGGTGGGGAGAGAACGATTCCCCGTCGCCACCTGGAAACAATCGAGGGTCCATATCTCGGATTCCTTGAGCACCTCATCCTCCACGAGGGCCTCCAGATCCCGGTCCGTAATGTCCTTCTTACGGTCGGCCATGTCTTTGAAGCGCGCGAACGCCCGCTCGACGTCCCCCTCCTCCAGGTGATATCCGAGAGCTATCAGCCGCTCCCTGAACGCGTGCCTACCCGAATGCTTGCCCAGCACGAGCCGGCTCGACGGCACGCCCACGTCCTCGGGGCGCATTATCTCGTATGTGCTCTTCTCCTTCAACACGCCGTCCTGGTGTATGCCGGATTCGTGCGCGAATGCGTTGGCGCCGACAACGGCCTTGTTGCCCGGGACCGGCATCCCGGTCAGGGTGGACACCAGGCGACTCGAACGATATATCTGAGTCGCGTCCAGTCCCACGTCAGCGTCCAGGCAATCCCGCCTCACCCTCAACGCCATGACCACTTCCTCCAGGGAGGCGTTCCCCGCGCGCTCGCCGATGCCGTTGATCGTGCATTCGATCTGGCCCACGCCCTCCCTGACCGCCGCCAGGGAGTTGGCCACGGCCAGGCCAAGGTCGTCGTGGCAGTGCACCGACATCACGACCTTGTCGATTCCGGGCGTGTTTTCCCTCAAGTACCTGATGAGGGCGGCGAACTCCGAAGGAATGATATATCCCACTGTGTCCGGTACGTTAATGGTCGTGGCGCCCGCCTCGATCGCGGCCTGGAATAGCCGGCACAGGAACTCCGGCGAGCTCCGTGTGGCGTCTTCGGCCGAGAACTCCACGTCCGGAGTATACTGGCGGGCCTGCTTTACCGCCCGCACCGCCGCCTCCAGAACCTCGTGGGGTTCCTTGCGCAACTTGAACTTCATGTGTACGTCCGACGAGGCGATAAAGGTGTGTATGCGTTTGCGCTCCGCGCCCGCCAGGGCGCGGCCGGCGGCATCTACGTCCGCCGGATTGGCCCTCGCCAACCCGCAAATCACAGGCCCCTTGATTTCCCGCGCGATCGACTGGACCGCCTCGAAGTCCCCGGGGGACGCGATCGGGAAACCGGCCTCGATGATATCCACCTTAAGGCGAAGTAGCTGGCGCGCAATCTCCATCTTCTCGCCGGGAGTCAGGCTCACTCCGGGCGATTGTTCGCCGTCGCGCAACGTCGTGTCGAAAACCAGCACATGCCTAGTCAATTTGCAGCCCCCTCTAGTCATCATTGGCCTACGATCCCAGCCCTAGAATATAGGAAGACCCAAAGGCCCCGGGCTCCTGAGAGAAACAGGAACCTGCCGCTTGGGTCTTCTATCCCCACGGTGTACCCGGAGAGCACCTCAACGCAAACCCCGGGCTGATACCGCTCGGTCGCTAACCACTCCGGCAGAGAGCCGGGTGTGGAACCCTAGGTATCTTTCCTGCATTAGCTGTTTTTGCTATTTAACATGGCCATATACGACGCCAAAGTCGTTTTTCCTCCGGCATCGCGGAATTATATCGTTAAAATGCCTGATTACTCACTACTCGTGACGGAAGGACCAGTATGACCAGTATAAGGTACGCAGATTGTAAGGAATGTCGTTGCCGCACCTCACTCAGTTCGCATGACAGGACTCGTCTTCCAGTCCTTTAGGTGAAGGCATATGATGTGTTGTCCGTCGCTCGAGACTTGTTCCCAGAAAAGCATATCCTTGGCGGGATTCAACTGAAGGCCCTCGATTCTGTCGTCCGGCGTCGGTGTGCTCGCTATCTTTTTTGTGCTCCACCCGTCTTCCCCCGACTCTCTCCTCGCGATCATCAGCCCATCTTTGCCGGCCCATACTATGGAACCACCTGGTAACCAGACCATGTTGTGAATCGCCGCGGCGACATCATCGACCTTGCTGACCAGATGCGGCTTCCCCGGTTCGGAGCGGGTGTTACTCTCGGGTTGCTCTGCTTCGAGTACGTATATACCGGTGCCGGCTAGAGCGTTCCCCTCATACGCGAACGCGATAAGACGTCCGTCTTCTGACCAAATCGGTGAGTGGATAAAGGCGGATTCTTGAACCCCGCCGGCGTATTTCGTCGGATCAAAAAGCACTGTAGATCGCCCATCGCTTATGCGAAATGCGCTCAAGACCGGCCCGGTATCGACGTCGGTGCGCCTTTCCTGGATGACGCAGGCTAAACTGCTTCCGTCTGGGGACCATGCGGGCCAGGACGCCCCGCTTATCCTCCGCTCGGACCCCGAGGTGAGATCTGTCACTATTGCGCCGCCCGGCGCAGAAAGGTCTTCCCACGCTACCGAAGCCCCATTGGGAGACCATGAAGCAGGCCCGTTTGTGGGCTTGCTTATCTTTCTGAGACCGGAGCCGTTAGTATCGACCACATGCCACTCAAAGGCTGCGGCATCGTAATGCACCTGCACGAGCACCCGCAAGCCGTCTGGGGAGAGACGAACAACTCCGATACCCCGGGCTCCACGGCCCGCAATTTTGATCGTTGTCGCAGTCGGTGAAGACGCTCCCGACACGATAACTAGATCACTATCAAAGTCCACATTGGACCCGGGCCTGGGCATTTGGAATACAGCGTGGGCCGCCTCGGCCTCCTTGGCCTCCCTGGGCGGGGCGACCCTGCCCGACCCCGAGGGGCTCGCAGCGCAGCCCGCTGCGGCCAGCGCTAGAACAGCCGGGAGAATGCACGCAAGAATACCCGTTCTCATATACGACATATGTGACGCCCGCCCCCATCTCGCCTAACGACTCTCGCTGGTTAGACGGACCGTTCTGCTGAGGAGTTCCTCTATGGTGTCATCTGCACGCCATCCATGGTCCGTAGGAAGATGACGGAGAGCGAGCCGTTCTACTTCTTGACATAATCGAATATCCTGTTTGACAGAGCAATGGCTTGCTCCCTTGTTGAGTATTCCAAGGGGGCAATGGCATTGTCGCCTGTCCCTCTGAATATCCCCAACTTGAACATGAGCTGTACGGGCGCCTTGGCGTATTGACTGATATCCTGTTCATCCGCAAATGCGACATATTCTGTTGTCACAGAAGGGTTGACGCCGGCGATATCGAGGAGTCTCGCATACATGGTGGCCATTTCCTGCCTGGTGATTAGTCCGTCCGGGTCGAACTTGCCTTCACCCTTGCCATTCACAATCCCTAGCCGGTTCGCCTTCAGTACGTGGCTGTGATCGGTATCACTAAATGGGCTTGCGCCGGGCATTTCCGCTGCCTTCCCAACTATAGACTCATACAAGTTCACAACAAGTTCGCAGAATTCCTCACGCCTAATGTCATTCTGAAAGAAGGAATCGAGCCTAACCGCTGACATCCAACTATTCCTGGCAGCCTCTAACTCAGGAACGGCCCACATTGAAGGATTATGCGCATGTTGGGGATGGGGTTCCCCGCCCGGGTCCCGCAATGCCTCCAACTGGGGTATCCCCTCCGCATGACCTCTGTGCTCAATAGTCCCCATAAGACTCAGGAAGCCGCCATCCCCGAATACGCCACCTCTATCATTCACAAACATCCTGTTGACAGTCACCGTCGCTCCGTTCGTGATTCTAAGGCTGCCACGCTCCTCGATCCTCAGACTGTCAAAGACAAGATCCCGATCGACTACGATCTGGGCTTCGGGGGTAATCAGGGCGTCCCCGCCTATGCTTCGAAGCCCCCCTTCAAATGTGAATCTACCGTTATTGATAAGCGAATTGTTTACCACCAGTCCCCCATGGCGGTATACTCTCACACTCGAGCCGGAGCTGATTGCGAGGTCGTCAAGAACCAGCACGAAACCTTCTATATTGGCATCACCTGTGAAGGTGCCATTTCGGATTACCCCAAGGTTTTGGGGCGTGTGGCCCATGCTTCT